>Ga0209542_10002794_pt1 | contig 38493 bp, 41 predicted proteins | sample RifCSPhighO2_01_FD_184028 | JGI IMG/M metagenome (GOLD analysis project Ga0209542, IMG submission 184028) | Soil microbial communities from Rifle, Colorado - Rifle CSP2_plank highO2_0.1 (SPAdes) (version 2) | ecosystem: Environmental > Terrestrial > Deep subsurface > Rock core/Sediment ... | reverse complement strand
TATCAAGAAGCAAGGCAGAAAAGGAGAACAGCTTAAGCTGTTCGATTTTGTCTAAGGATGCCACGAGGTCTTGCCTCGTGGAGCTTCACTGCGAAAAAAATTAAAAAAGAAGAAAGAGATATGCAAAAGAATTGGGTTTCAATCAAAGGCCGTTACGAGAAAATATCTCAAAGATTCCAAGAAATGGATATGACATTATTAGATGATAGATTCCCAGTCAAGATATTGAAAGAATTGAAGGGGGAGGTATTTCCAGAAATGGGGCGAAAATATACAGAGTTAGAATTACTTTTAACTCCCTGTTTTTATAGCTTACCAAGGTTTAAAGAGCCTATTTTAGAAAAGATTGATGATTGTCAAAGTCCAATGGAAAGAATGAGATTATTAGGAATTGAATTTGCAAAAAATAATAGATACCAAGAATACAGAAAAACTAGTCCAATTAGGATTTATCTCGAATAAAACTGATATCTTGTAAATTATAAGGGCAAGGTCTTTCCTTTTTGACATGCATAAGGCATTTGGAACAAAAATAAATATCATAAATTATTCCATCAACTTTTACATTTGCTTGCAATGCGAATTTATGCTCGCACTTATCAGAATCTAAAACAGTTTCATTATCAAGAAGATTTATTTCTTCACCCATTTTTAAGATGTTTTATTCTCCGCAGCCGCTTCTCGTTGTTTGCTTACAGCTAGTGCAGTAAATAGCGCAGTTCCCAAGTCTCTTTGCCGTTCCTCCACAATGTGGGCATACAAGGCCTTCATCCGCTCCATGGAATTCAGTCAGAGCTTTTTGCTCTTCATCTTTTATCTGGGCAGGTTCAAGAGTTTTTATTTCAAATTCAACTTTTCCCTCTCCAGTTCCAAAATTATTTATCATGAATTGCGCAACATAATCCACAATTGAAGATGCTGTCCTGATTAATAATTTTGTTTGATCAAGCTCTCCAGGCCTTGAATTCTTGACAAATCCAGACGGTTCAAATTTTTGATGCCTGAATTTTCCAAATAGGTCATTAACCGTAGCTCCATATTGTAGGTTTAAAGATACTGAAGTCGCCCATGCATCCATTAATCCCCTTATAGTAGATCCCTGCTTGTGCATTGTTACAAAAACCTCTCCAGGCTTGCCATCATCATAAAGACCGACAGTAATATATCCTTCATGCCCAGCAATATCAAATTTATGTGTTATCGATTTATGAGTTTGAGGCAATTTTTTTCTTTCAGTTCTTTCAGCAATAGCGATAACTTTTTTCTTGACCATCTCTCCCTCTGTCTTCTGCGTGTTAAGAGGTTGGCTTCTCTTTGAATTTTCTCTGTATATTGCAACGGCTTTCAATCCTTGCTCCCACGCATATATGTATGCATTAAGAATATCATCAACACTTGAAGATTCAGGCATGTTAACCGTCTTACTTATTGCTCCAGAAATAAATGGCTGAGTTACAGCCATCATCTTGATGTGTCCTTTGTAATGAATAGACCTTTTTCCTTTAGCAGGTTTAAATGCGCAGTCAAAAACAGGCAAATGCTCATCTCTTAACCCAGGAGCTCCTTCTATCATGTCATTTTTATCTACATAATCTACTATCTCTTGAGTTTGCGCTTCACTATAACCTAAATTTCGTAAAGCTAAAGGTACTGTTCTGTTAACTATTTTCAACATTCCACCGCCGGAAAGGACCTTATATTTAACAAGGGAGATGTCTGGTTCAACGCCAGTCGTTTCACAATCCATCATAAATGCGATAGTACCTGTTGGAGCAAGCACAGTAGTCTGCGCATTTCTAAATCCATATTTTTGCCCAATCTCTAAAGCATCCGTCCAGGAGTCCCATGCTTCATTAACAAGATATTTTAATCCGGAAGGTATTTTCACAACATCTATTTTCTTTACATTCTCTCTATGCATATTCATTACCTCAAGCATTGGTTCTTTATTCTTTACATAGCCCGGGAATGGACCAACAAGAGCGGCTAATTCCGCACTGGTCTTATAAGCTTCTCCGCACATTATGGCTGTAATTGCCGCAGCAACAGCCCTTCCCTCATCAGAATCATAAGGTAGACCATAACTCATCAATAATGCCCCCAAATTAGCATATCCAAGCCCAAGAGTTCTGAAAATATGGGATCTTTCAGCAATTTCAATAGTCGGATAACTCGCTCCATCTACAATGATATCCATTGACATAATAAATCTTCTAACAGTTTCTTTAAATTTCTGTACATCAAAGTTGCCATCTTCTGTTCTAAACTTTATGAGGTTTATGGAAGCCAAATTGCATGCAGTATCATCCAAAAAGACATATTCGCTGCATGGATTGGTAGCATTTATTCTTCCTGAGTTTTTGCATGTATGATAAGTTTGTATTATTGTATCACATTGAATTCCAGGATCGCCGCATATCCACGTACCTTGAGCAATGGCTCTTAAGATATCTTTTGCCTTATAGGTCTCAATTAATTTACCATCTTTAACTGCTTTAGTTTGCCATTCTTCATCATTTTTAGCTTTCTCCATAAATTCATCAGTAACTCTTACAGACATATTACAGTTTTGGAAAAATATGCTGCTATAAGCTTCCCCATTCATCCCACCAGCATATCCTTGTTCTATTAAGGCCCAAGCCTTTTTTTCTTCATTCTGTTTAGAATTAATAAAGTCCAATATATCAGGATGGTCGACATTCAATATCTCCATTTTAGCCGCTCTTCTTGTTTTACCCCCAGATTTTATTATATTAGCATATGCATCATAACCTCTCATAAAACTCACAGGACCAGAAGCCCTTCCGCCACCAGTAATCCTCTCTCTTGAACTTCTCAAAGGCGATCTATTTGTGCCTGTTCCGCTTCCGGCTTTGAAAAGAGTAGCTTCAGCAACTTGAACTTTCATTATCGATTCCATATTATCCTCAATGCTCAGTATAAAGCAAGCAGAACACTGCGGTCTATCTTCTCCTTTATGCGCAGGTACCACCTTTTGTTGTTCAATATCCCATTTGTATGTAGAAACTCCTCCAGCTTCAGGATTATAACTATTAATTCCAGCATTGAACCACACAGGAGAGTTGAAAACGCCAAGTTGATTTAAACATATAGCTGCTATTTCATCTCTTAATATCTCTGATGTCGTCTGATTAAAATATGCCTGTTTCAAGGCCTGCCGGCCTATATATTTGGCAACTCTTCCAACTAATTTTTCAACAGAATCCTCTCTTTCCCCTTTTGCCTGATCACCCCAGAAATATTTACTGGCAACAACCTTCATTGCTAGCGTACTCCAAAAATCAGGTCTTTTCACTTCAGGTTGTACAAATACTACCTTTCCAAGGTCATCAGTAACTCTGACTTCTTCTCCAATCCATTTTATAGGATTACCATAAATATCAAACTCAAATGGATTTTTGCCTTCATAAGTAAAATATCTTTTAACTTCCATTTTTTTCAAAGCAAGCTCTTGCAGTCTTTCAGGTGTCATTTTCTAACCAGCTCCTTAATCTCCTTTTTGAAATCATCTATATCTGCAAAATCCCTATAAACCGAAGCAAATCTTATGTAAGCTACCTTGTCAACTTTCTTCAACTCTTTAGAAACCAACTCTCCTATAGCTGCTGTTTTTACCTCTTTACCCATTTTTCTTATTTTGTCCTCAATATTTATCAGTACTTTACTTATCCTTTCTTCACTAACAGGCCTTTTTTCACAGGCCTTAGTTATACCTTTCTTAATCTTTTCACGGTCAAAATCTTCTCTTCGGCCGTCTTTCTTGATCACTTTAAGGTTTATCTCCTCAAGCGACTCTATTGTGTTAAATCTTTTCTCACACTTAACACATTCTCTCCGTCTTTTTGTTATGCCTCCTGTATCTCTCTTGTCAATAACCTTGGTTTCTTGACCTAAACAGTATGGGCATATCATCATTTCACCACAACAGGTTGTGTTTCTAAAGCACTTTGAACACAACTTATTGTATTTATCAAGTCTCCAGCTAAAAACAGTATTTAAACATTTCTGTAATATTTTTTTTCCCCTCGATAAAAAATAATTTTTTTTCCGTTCTCTTTTTTCAGTGATAAACGTTTATTTTTAAATAAAAATTCAAAAATCAAATAGATTTATAAAGAATAATCAGTAACAGTATCCATGGCAGTAGGATTTGAGTCACTTGCGACGTTGCTCGGAATCACAATTCCTTTGTTAATCATACTAATTATCTGGTCTCTTATATGGAAAGGTTTAGCTTTATGGAAATCTGCTAGACTGAACCAGCCAGTATGGTTTGTTGCTCTATTAGTTGTTAATACTCTGGGAATCTTGGAGATACTTTACTTATTCATCTTCTCAAAAATGCCTGTTTCTAAGAAGAAAAAGAGAAGGAAGAGGTAATATGCAGACCAAATTTAAAAGGGGAGATAAGGTTATTCTTTTAAGAGACCCAGATCCAGAATACATAGAGTATCATAATGAAGATGATCCAGAATTTGAAGAAATTCCAATAAAAAAAGGCATGCGTGGAAAGATAAACATGATGCTTTCAAACGGAAGATATCACTTAGAAATTTTGGATAATAAAGGCAATATTCTGGCTTATGTCCCAATGGACGAAGAAGATTTAGGAAAAGAAGAATAACTCTTAACTTTCCGCATAATCCTTTATTTTCATCAGATTATGTTAGATTAAATCTGATTAACCAAATTTTTAAATCTTTTTCAGCTCTTTAATAACAAAATCGATTTCTTTTTTAGTATTTATCTCCGAAAGTGAAAACCTAAGCGCTCCCTTAATATCTTTATCATTTAGTCCAAGGGCTGCCAAGATACGATTTTCCTTTTTTTGTTTGCTCGTGCATGCACTCCGAGTAGAACACATTACCCTCTTTTCTGATAGTACAACTAGTATATCATCACCGTCTTTTCCTGGAAAAGACACATCCACATTATTGTAAAGTCTTTTATCTTTTGAGCCGTTAATTTTCCCACCAATTTTTTCAAGTTCGGTAATAAAATAATCTCGTAGTTTCTTCATTTTAACTTTATCCGCCCCTCTCGTAATTTCAACAGCCTTGGCAAATCCCATGATAGCAGGAACATTTTGTGTTCCAGGACGCAGTCCAGATTCTTGGCTGCCTCCAATAGTAATGGGCTCAATTTGCGTCCCAGATTTCACATAAAGGAATCCTATGCCCTTTGAAGCACCTATCTTATGTCCAGAAGCAGAAAGTAAATCTACTCCCATATCAGAAACATTGATCTTTTCCTTACAAAAAGTCTGTACGGCATCAGTATGGAATAAGACTTCTCTTTTTCTGCATAGTTCACCAATTTTTCGGATATCCTGAATAACTCCTATCTCATTATTTGCGTGCATTATAGATACAATTAATGTATCAGAATCAATCTCTTTTTCTAATATTTTAAAGTCAATAAATCCTTCAATATTAACTGGAATTTCAACAATTTTATATCCATATTCTTTCATTTCATAACATAACTCATAGATTGAAGAATGCTCGATTTTGCTTATTATTATCTTCTTCTTAGAATGATTTGATTTAGCAACTCCCTGTAAGGCCAGGTTATTGCTTTCTGTTCCCCCAGAAGTAAATATAATTTCCCAAGGTTTGGCACCTATTTCACTAGCAATAATTTTTTTTGCATTTTCAAGTGCTTTCTGCGTCCCTTCTCCCATAGAATGGATAGAAGAAGGATTTCCATATTCCTCAAGCATATACCTCTGCATTTCTTTTGCAACTTCAGGATAAACCGGAGTTGTAGCCGCATTGTCAAGATAAATTATTTTCTCCATAAAAATGAGAGTTTAAAGGTGTTAAAAAGGCTTTTGATTACTAATCTTAGTTTAAGCCGGTTATCTGCATGAAATCTTCTAATGAGATGACTCTTTCAATTGGCATTTTACTTTCATTTATAAAAATACTATCTGGGATCAAGGTTTCAAATTCATCTCGAGGAGATTTTATTATCAAGTCCCTTACCGCAAAAGATTCATTTCTAACATCAATAAGGTTTTGGAGAGAAGTCAAAGAATCATTAAGGCACAGACTATTATATCCTCCGCCAAAAAATAATTTTCTGTCTTTCAAAACCATAAGCTCATTTTTTTCCAGAGGGATTCCTTCATCATATTCAGTAAATATTACTCTATCAATAAGGCCAGTTTCCAACAGCAAGCTGGTGGCGGCAGCATAGTGATGCACTGTTTCTAAGAAAATAACGTTTAATTTTCTTTTTGATTTATTGGCTTCTAAAACATTAAACAGGTTTTCTTTATATAACGTGGCCTCTTTCATTATTTTAAAATTCTTTATTTTATCCATATGACTTAAATGCATATAAAGAGGGTGAGTAATCATCAACACTTGCTCCGCATTAATTAGTCTGGCATAAGTTTTAGCATGCTCCCTAGAGGTCTCTAGTAATTCTTTATCTTCTCCGTTTTCATATCTATTACCATTCATAGGAGTTCTACTTTTAAGATTAAGTTGGATATTATATGCTCTTCCATTAAATCTAGGATTAAAAACTGCCCCGCTATTTCCGGTTTTAAGTTTTAAACCTAAAGTAGAGTCAAAATGACTAATTTCACAAGTATCTTTATTTAGAGTTTGTGATATCATAAAAAAGTTAGAAAAAATCTATATATAAATGTCGTAACAAGAAATTATCTACCCACAAGTGGATAAAATCTTTCTATTTTCCATCTTAAATTTATCTTTTTAATAATAATTCAAATTTCTCAACTTTATCTCCATATGGAAATTCTGCAATTATTGTTGGTCTAAATTTATCATGGGTAAGAACCTTCCTTATGACTCCAGTTCTGCCAAAATATCTTATCTCTCTTCCCTTAAAACAATCTCCTGCTCTAGGAGGATTTTCACCATCATATTGTAATGGCCCAAGCAAACTATTGTTCTTTCCATTTGATAATCTTGGATTTGAGGTTGGATATCTTTGAGGTGTCGGGCTCTCTGGAATCTTGATGCCTTTGCTTTCATAATCTTCAGCCCGAATAATCGTAATAGGGGGAGGTTCCGGAGCAGGAGGAATAGTATAATCTGGCTTGCGCCATTCAGCATATACTAAATCGATTGGGAAGACAAACCTCCCAATCTTTGATTTAGGCAAGAAAGGCTCTTCAGTTATATCTCCTCCAATCTTAATTTTTTTGGTGAGGTTAATTACCTTATTGCTAACGGGCATTACCTCTTTTTCTAACTTTCCTATTCTAGTCCTGAAATCTGTTCTTCCCCCTTTTTCGAGAGTTTTCGGATTTATCATACTTTTATAAACTGCCTCCGGAACGAAATATCTTCCGTCAAGTATAATCTGGCCGATTTTAGTTTCATAAACTTGTCTTTGAAATCTCTTATTCAATCTGTTTCTTTCCTCTTTATACTCAGACGTTCCAAGTTTAGTAATCAAAGCAGCAGCATCTTTCGCCGCTTTAGCAATAGAGTAGAACCTAGTTCCATCCATGTCAATAATTCCTTCTATAAGCGTTCCTATTTTTTCCCCAACATTAGTTTCATCTAAAGGATTTACTCTCCAATAATTGGACAGATCTTTCTGCCCTCTGATTCTTCCCATCTCTAATAGATATTTTAATTTTCTTTTATCAACAGAATATTCTTCCGCACATTCATTTACAGTTTTCCATCCATTTATTTTAGCTCTGTTCCTTTCTGCCAATCTTATTGCTTCATTTTTACTTATATATTTTAAGCGATTAGAACTATCTTTTGTTAATTCATTAGCACACGCACATGCTACGATTGTTCTGCAATCAACTTCAATTTTTCGAGATAAAACAAATATAGGAATATTATCATTTGGAAAATCTTTTATAAATTGTACGATATTTTCAAGCAAAAGTCCCCGCTCACTCATTTCTTCCATTAAAAAATAGATTATTATGCTATTTTAAAGATTGTTATTATTCAAAAAATCCGTTAAACTTTCAATTCGCTTTGTCCGTTCTCAACAATAATTGGAATGTCTTCAGCAACAGGCACTTTAACTATATCCGCAACTTTGTCTCCTTCTTTGAGATTGACAATACGCACTCCTTGAGTTGCCCTCCCCATTACTCTAATGTCTTTCATATTAACTCTTATAATCATTCCTTTGTTCGTGGTTGCAATTACAGAATCTTTTCCTGAAACCGAAATAGCAGTCAGGACATCACCAGTTTTATCAGTTGTATCAAGAGTAATAACTCCTTTCGCCCCTCTGCTAGTCTTTCTATATTCTTCTAGTTCTGTTCGCTTTCCATATCCCTTGGAAGTTGCAGTAAGTATTGTTGTTTTTCCATCTTTTGGCAACGATTCCAAGGCAACAATTTCATCACTCTTAGATAAATCGGCTCCGGTAACTCCGTACGATGCACGGCCCATCGATCTCACATCATCAGAATCAAATCTTATTGCCTGACCCTTCTTAGTTATTAGTAGGACTTCCTGCTTATCTTCAACTCTACGTACATTAACTACAGAATCAGAATTGTCCATTGGTAAGTTTATTACTCTAACTCCTGTGCTTCTAGGTTTTGCTAGATCTTTAATAGGCAGTTTCTTTACCATTCCTTTCCTGGTCGCAAACATCAAATAACCATTTTCAAAATCTTTCACTGCCATTACATTGCTGATAGTTTCATCATGCAAGTCAAGAACATTGACAAGCGCCTTTCCTTTGCCCTGTCTTTCAGAAGCAGGGATATCATTTGCCTTAAGCCAATATACTCTTCCTCTCGAAGTAAAGAACAGCATGTAATCATGTGTCGAACACGTAATAAGTCTGGTTACAAAATCTTCGTCCTTCAAGTCAGCTCCAGAAACACCAGCACCACCGCGTCTCTGCTCCCGATAATCTTTAACATCAACTCTCTTTATGTATCCTCCAGAAGTGATCATCACAACAACATCCTTTTTCTCAATCAAATCCTTTTCAGTAATCTCTTCTACTCTTCTTAGCACTTTAGTGCGTCTTTCATCACCATATTTATTCTTTATCTCGTTTATTTCTTTCTTGATAACTTTTAATATTTCTTTTTCATCTCCAAGTATTGCCTTCAGTTCATTTATCAATTCCTTAAGTTTTTTCTCTTCTTCCTTTAATTTGCCAGCTTCCAGGTGTGTAAGCTGTTGTAATCTTATCTCAAGAACGGCCTTTGCTTGTCTGTCAGTTAGGTCAAATTTTTTCATTAATCCAGAATGTGCTTCCGTTGCATTAGCGCTTTTTTTGATAAATTCAACAACTTTATCAATCTCCTTCAATGCCTTAAGCAGGCCATCAACAATTTCAAGCCTGTCTTCTGCTTTTTTAAGTTCAAATTTGCTTCTATTTCTTACAACGAGCTGCCTATATTTAACATATTCAGAAATTATCTCCTTCAAATTCAAAACTCTTGGCTGCTTGCCTACAAGTGCAAGCATATTTGCATCAAAAGAAGTCTCGACATTAGTCAATGTATACAATTTATTGAGAGTAAATTTAGGATCAACGTCTTTCTTAAGTTCTATGACTACTCTTACCTTTCCTTTTGCAGATTCATCCCTCATGTCATAAATATCGGGCAGTTTTTTTTCTGTAGCAAGCCTAGCAATTGTCTTGACAAGCTCCGCCTTGTTTACTTGATAAGGTACCTCTGTGATAATAATTGCCTTTCTTCCTTTCTTATCTTCTTCAATTTCTGTTCTTCCTCTAATCACTATCTTTCCCTTTCCGGTCTTGTACATATCTTTTATTCCTCCAGAAATCAAACCGCCAGTCGGAAAATCAGGACCCTTGATAATATCCGCCATTTCATCGACAGAGATATCTGGCTTGTTTATATATTCTACAACTGCATCACAAACTTCAGTTAAATTATGCGGAGGGATATTAGTGGCCATTCCGACTGCAATACCGGAAGAACCATTTAAAAGAAGGTTAGGGAGTTTGGCAGGCAGTGTTTCAGGTTCTTCTAAAGAATTGTCAAAGTTAGGCCTCATCTTAACAGTCTCTTTTTCAATATCTTCCATAAGCTCAACAGATATTTTACTCAGCTTAGCTTCCGTATATCTGTCAGCAGCAGCAGAATCGCCATCCATACTTCCAAAGTTACCTTGACCATGAACTAAAGGATATCTTAAAGAAAAGTCCTGAGCCATCCTTACTAAAGAGTCATAGATAGCAATATTACCGTGAGGGTGGTACTTACCCATTGTCTCTCCGACAATTCTTGCGCATTTCATCGTAGCTTTGCTGGCGTCAAGTCCGAGAGTATGCATAGCATACAAAATTCTTCTATGAACTGGCTTTAGTCCATCTTCAACGCTTGGCAGAGCTCTGTCAACAATAACTGACATTGCATAGTCAATAAATGCCTGCTCCATTTCTTCAACAATCTCAGCAGCAGCAACTCCTTTTTCATTTCCTATTTGATCTTTCTCTCTTCTCTTTTGTTCCTCGGCAAGAAGCTCTTGTTCTATTTTGTTTTCGCCGTTTTCTTCTTTTGTCATCAGTATAATCTACCTCCAATAGGTACTTCCTTATCTGGTTTAATCAAGACACATTCATTAACGCCGTCTGGAACACCCAATGTTAATACTTCCGAAGTAAAAGGCCCTATCTTTCTAGATGGAAAATTAACGACTCCCAAAATTAGCTTGTTTTTTAATTCTTCTTTTTTGTAATTTTTGACAACCTGCACAGAAGAAAATTTAGTTCCAATCTCTTTTCCAAAATCAATTTTTAATTTATAAGCGGGCTTCTTAGCTTCTGGAAAATCATCCACTTCTAATATTTTGCCGACTCTTATTTCTAATTTTTGAAGATCCTCTATGGTTGCCACATTAAATATCGATCTGCGCCTCCGACGCTCTTTCAGCTATGAATTGTCTTCTAGGCTCAACATCATCACCCATCAGCTTTGAGAATACCTCATCAGCCTTAACAGCATCGACTATTGTAACTCTGTTAAGCAGCCGAGTTTTAGGATTCATTGTCGTATCCCATAATTGTTCAGGGTTCATTTCTCCAAGACCTTTAAATCTCTGAACAACCACATTTCCCCCAAGTTTCGCAAGAATTTTCTTCAACTCATCATCACTATAAACATAATGATCTACTTTTTTCCTTATTTTATAAAGAGGAGATACTGCAATGTATATCTTTCCATTTTCGATTAACTTTGGCATAAATCTGAAGAAAAACGTTAATAATAATGTTTTAATGTGCGCACCATCAACATCCGCATCAGTCATTATTATTATTTTAGCGTATCTTAATTTTTCAAGGTCAAACTGGTCGGCAATTCCAGTTCCAATCGCAGTAATGATATTCACAATTTCATCGTTAGACAGCACTTTAATTTGATTTGACTTTTCAACATTCAGAGGTTTTCCTTTCAAAGGCAGTATTGCTTGATATTCTTTATTTCGTGCCATTTTTGCACTTCCCCCAGCAGAATCTCCTTCAACAATATAAATTTCGGAATCTTCTGTTTTGTTGCTTGAGCAGTCAGCAAGTTTTCCAGGCAATCCTCCGACAGAGAATGCATTCTTTCTACGCACAAGTTCTTTCGCTTTCTTTGCAGCGTTTCTTGCTTTCTGCGCTTCAAGAGCTTTATCGACAATACGTCGCGCAATAGCAGGATTTTCTTCAAAAAATTCTGTCAAAGCTTTCATAGCAAGTCCATCAACAATTCCCTTTACATCACTATTTCCCAATTTTGTCTTAGTCTGTCCTTCAAATTGAGGTTCAGGTACTTTTACAGAAATAATAGCAGTTAAACCTTCACGAACATCATCTCCAGTCAGATTTTCAGATTTGTTAATCTTATTTTTGTTAGCATAGTCATTTATTGCTCTTGTCAAAGCAGTTTTAAAACCTGCTTCATGGGTGCCTCCCTCAATAGTATTAATAGTATTTACAAAACTCAAAACATTTTCTTGATAGCTTGAGTTATATTGGACAGCACATTCAATTATTATTTTAGAATCTTCTTTCATAAAATAGACTGGCTTTGCATGCAGAGGTTCTTTCGTCTTATTAACCCACTTTACAAATTCAATAATTCCACCTTCATAATGAAAGATTTCCTTTTTATTATTCAATTCATCTTTTAGAATAATTTTTAATCCCTTATTCAAGAAGGCAATTTCTCTAAATCTTGTCTCTAAAACAGAAAACTCAAATTTTGTAGTTGAGAATATAGTCTCATCGGGCATAAAAGTAACTTCCGTTCCAGTATCTTTTTTATCACATTCACCTTTAAATTTTACATCGTATATTGGCTTACCTATTTTATATTCTTGCTGATATATTTTTCCTCCTCTTTTAACTACTACCTTCATCAATTTAGATAGAGCTGCAACAACGCTTATTCCGACACCATGCAATCCTCCAGATATAGCATAGCTCCCTTTGTCAAATTTACCTCCGGCATGAAGCTTTGTTACTGCTATCTCAAGAGCAGGTCTCTTGTATACAGGATGCATATCAACAGGAATTCCCCTTCCATTATCAGAAACAGTAACACTACCGTCCTTATTTATTGAGATTTCTACAGTGTCGCAGTAGCCGGCCATTGCTTCATCAACGGCATTATCCATGATTTCCCATACCAAATGGTGAAGACCTGTCTTGCTTGTACTTCCTATATACATAGCAGGTCTATGTCTAACTCCCTCAAGACCTTCTAAAACTTTGATCTTTTCAGCACCGTATTCCTTTCCACCTTTTTCAGAATCTTTTTTTTCAGCCATCGTCATAAAAACCTCTTCGTTACATAAAAAGTTAACCTTACTTTAAAAACCTTTCTGATATGATAAGGTTTTTTATCGTCGATAAATAGCTTTTCAGTTATTTTTGATACATAAGTAAAAATAAAATAGCAAGAAATGACAATCCAGATCTAATTCTTCACGTCGTCTTTCTTTGCCTTATCAGCAGCTTTCTTAGCTTCTTTGACTATCGTTTTCTTTCTTTCTTCTTTATGAGCCAATGTCCACTTAAACTTTCTTCTATCTCTTTTCAATTTCAGTGCGTTCTTCCTGCATTTGCTTGAGCAAAAATAATTAATGCTCCCATCATTACCGATGAGATGTATTCCCTTAAATGAATGCTCTTCTTTGCCACAAAAAACACATTTTACCATTTTATTCAGCGCCTACCCTCCAAGCAAAGGCAGCTATTTTTTCATCACGCATAATTCTAACATCAAAAACAGTATCTGCGTTACAACTGTAATTCTTCTGCATAGCAACCATTTCTGCCTCATAAGACGGACCATTAACAAATACATAACCATACCTTCTTCCTAGATTTTGTTCTAATTCAAGTACTCCTTTTTCGCATTTCACCTTATACACTCCATTAACGCTTTGTTCATGTCCAAAAAATCTCCTAATCTGAATCTCTAATTCATTTGCAAATTCTTTTTCAACTATCTTTCTCCAATTAGGAATTGTTTTATCAAATATTTTTGTTTGCCCAGCCATGTTATTTTCTAGTAGGTCTCCTTTCATAAGTTCCCCTTATACGTCTTGCCTCAATCTCAGTTTCTCTTAATGTCAACAAATCTCCCAATCTGACGCTTCCTTTGACATTGCGTCTCATTACTTTTCCAGCATCCCTTCCTTCAAGAATTTTGCACATTACCTGTGTAACTTCCCCCCTCGCACCAGTCCTTCCCACCATCTCTTCAACTATTGCATTCACAGGAGGATTATTGTTAACCTTCTCAGATTTTTGATTTTGGCCACCACCTTCATTAGTTTTATCCTTGACTTTTTGTTGCTTGGCCATATTTGCTCCTATTTAGATTTAGCTTTTAATTGAGCAATGTCCTTGTCAGCTTCTCCAGAATTAATAACTGCTACAGCAGAAGTGTTTACATTAATTCCAACAGCAATTCCAAGCTTTTGCTTTGAATCCACTTCAAAGCAAGGTATATCTTTTTCTTTGCATAGAACTGATAAGTGAGCGACAATTTCTTTTGGTTCAACATCCTTTGCATACAGAACTAATTTAGCTACTCCCAACTCTATAGCTTTTGTTACTTCATTTGTTCCCTTGTCAACTTTGCCTGTTTTCTTTGCTTTTTCAACGATTGAATAGAAGTCCATTTTGGCCTCCGTATTTAGTTACCTTCAACTCATTAGAGTTGTAGGGATAGAGATTTGAAATCTCTACTACCTCATCGGTTTATTATAGAGCAAAATGATACTTTATAAACCTTTTTGTGAAAAAGGTTTTTTATTTTTTGGCACAATTTGCGCCAAAACCCAAGATTTAAAACCTAATTTGTTATAGAATTTTTAAGCGGGGATGCCGGAGCGGTCAAACGGGCAGGTCTCAAGCACCTGTGGCTTAGTGCCTTCGCAGGTTCGAATCCTGTTCCCCGCACTTATGCTCCAGTGCATCCAAGCGGGGAGTCAGTTCGCAACAATCAGGTTTTAAACAACCATTCGGTTTTTTTACGTAAATTAATGTAAGGGATAAAAGCTTTGACAAAAATGATAAGTTTAAATTAAATATATCGATTTCAGCAATATTTAATTCAGACATATTATAGATTGTGGCAATAATACCTATTGAAGAAGACCTTAAATAACACGAATGCCTAGAAAAGAAATGTATAAAATAAAAGTAAGAATTAGAGGATGTAAAAATATTGACAGTTTGGGAGAATTTATTAGAGCCAACAATATAAAGTTGGTGCTGTTTGGTGAGTATCATGGATTTTTGAACCAAGTTCATGTTCAAAGAAAAATAATTCAAAATGTAAAACCTGATTTTTTTCTATATGAAATGCTTGAAGAGGATAAGATTTTGAATGATAAAGGTGCTAAAAGATTTCTAGGTAAGCCAGATAATAAGGATTTTTCATTTATTTCTACTTATGGCGATTTGAAACCAATAGTAAGACTCGCGAGAGAATTTAATTTACCAATTATTGGATGTGATATTAAAAATATGTGTATAACGGATAAGGGCTGGAGTAAAAGGTCTCATAAAGAGAGAATTGCAACATTTTCTCATGAAGAAGGCAAGAAGATGACTCACAAAAGAGAACTAAGGCAAAGTAAGGTCATTAATAAATATACTTCAAAAGGTTTAGTTTTTGGAGTATCTGGATGTTACCATGTTAGAAAAAATAGTCAAGTTTTGTCCAAATTGAGAGACAAGAATGCTATTATTGTTAAACCCTTATTTAAATGGAAGGAAAAATTTAACCACCGGAAGAGGTTTAAAAATTCGGAGATTTCATATATCATTAAGATGATTTAATAGCACAATAAAATTAAATGTTGTCTTTTCCGATAAATTTAAATTAAACCTTACTATTTCATCTGTCACAACCATGTGACATTTTTCGAGGACAAGTTTTAAAAAGTCCAGAGATCACACATCACATCTGATGGTGAGAATCGATCCATACAAACATAAGGAAAAATACTTTAAGTGGAAGGTAAAAACAGACTCACAAATCCCCCACATAAGCCCACAAAACGCCCACGTCTTAAAGAAATACTTAAGCGATATGGAGAATGGCTTCAATGTCGCTTCTTCTACAAAAAGGGGAGCACGAAGCTTTGTACGCCTTAATACTCTAAGGACTAGAATAGTTTTCTTAATGAAACACCTTGAAAATAAGTATGATATGAAAAATATACTAGAAGTAACAGAGTCCCAAATATGTGATTTCTTTGCAGAAATGCGGTCAGGTAAAGTAACAAGGCAGGATGGCTCATTATACCAGTCAACTAAGGATTTTGTCCGAGACTTTAAGGCATTTTGGCATTGGCATCAGAAAATATCAAGAAAACAAGATATAGAGATTAAAGATATTACAACCGACCTTGATACTTCAGGAGAAAAACCTAAATGGGTGTACTTAGATGAAAATCAAGTCAGAGCTTTAGCTGAAAGTGCAAAACCAGTTTATAGAACAATGATATTTTTCTTATTTGATACTGGAATTCGTGCGCCTACGGAACTACTTAATATCAAAATATCAGATTTTCACAATAATTTTAAGGAACTTCAAATAAGAGATGAAATTAGCAAGACATTTGGAAGGCGTATTAAGCTGATGATTTGTTCAGAAATAGTAAGAAAGTATGTTTCTGATAACAAGCTGACAGAATCAGACTTTTTATTTAAATTAAAACCATATGCAATCAACAGATACTTAAGAAATTCATCAAAAAGACTCTTTGGAGATAAAATCAGTCCCGCGGGTCAAAATTATTCTCAATTAACAATGTATGACCTGCGCCATTGTTCATGTTGTTATTGGTTGCCTAGATATAAGTCTGAATCTGCTCTCAAGTATAGATTCGGATGGAAAAAATCTGACAAGATTCATTATTATTCTGAATTGCTTGGGATGAAAGACACAATTTCAGAAGATGATATGTTAGTAGATGTTACAAAAACTGAAATTGAAAAAAGATTGACTCGTTCTGAGAAAGAAAAAGAGATTTTACAGGATGAAATCAAAGACTTAAGATTGCAAGTTGCAAGAATTGGTCAATTGACAAATCAGCTTTACAAACAAATGGTAGTTGAGACAATAGTCTAAAAGTAGCCCATCGATTTTGAGGTGCCTTTTTGCATAAATAGAAGCTAAAAACTGCAAAAAAGGCAAAATAGCCCACAGACATATATGCTATTGTAGCCCATGGGCTACTTTTAGGCTTATTCTTATAAAATAACTTAAACCACAAGGCTTATAAATAAGTAGATACTAAGTATATACATGATAGAACAAGAGCAAATCATTAGAATGGCAAAGTCATTTGGGAATGGAGCGCATATATTCGTTCCTAAGGAATGGGCTGGAGAACAGATATTAGTAATAAAACCACAGAAAAAAGGTATTAGGGAGAGAATACTTTCTGAAATAGAACCATATTTAGATTCAATTATTGGAGTTTATCTATATGGCTCTTATGCGAGGGGCGAGCAAAAAGAAGACTCAGACATAGATTTATTTGTGGTAACTAATGAAAAAATAAAGATTAAAGCAAAGGGTTTCGAAATAGTTTCATTGAGGGGGGAAGATATTGAAAAAGCGATTGAAATAGAACCTGTGCTGATGTATTCTATATTCTCAGAAGCTAAAGCAATAATTAATTCTAGATTAATTGAAGAATTGAAAGTTAGATATAAACCTAAATTAAAAGATTTTGAAGAATTTATTAAATATTCAAAGGGAATGATCAAAGTAAGTGAAGATTCATTAAAATCTGAAACTAAATTATCTCTCTCTGGTGAAGCAGTCATCTATTCTCTTGTTTTAAGACTTAGAGGTTTATTCATTATTAAATCGATTTTATCTGGAAAGCAGTATTCACATAAATTGTTTAGGTCTTGGATTAAATTTGAATTACCTGAAATTGATTTTAGTTCAATATATGATGCTTATAGGACTTCAAAGAATGATAAAAAGATTAAACAAAAAATAAAGGTTGAAGATATTAAGATTTTGCTAGAATTTTTAAAGAATGAACTTCTAAAAATGTAATATGGCGAAAAGAGAAAAAAGACTTGAGAAAGGGATAGGATCTTTGGAAGAACAGAAAAAGATCCATATTGAGAAAAGAAAGAATGCGCAAGAATCTGGAGAGGAAGAGTTAGTAAGATATTATGATAAAGAAATTGATAAGTTTGAGAAAGAGAAGATAAAGAAGAAAGAAAAGTTAGATCGATAGTCAAAATGAGCAAAAGTTGCCCATGGGAAGATGACACTCAAAAAGCAATTCATTATCGATAAAAAAACCAAAAATCTCGATTTTGCCCACAGACTTATATGCTATTGTTGCCCATGGGCAACTTTCAGCAAAAGAGTGACGCCCCATATATCATATTGATTGGCTAGTCACTCTTTTGGATAAAATAGCCAAAAATTCACCTTAGATTTTGCAGATGCCGTTTTCATTTCATTATCGACAAAAAAGCATTATTTTATTCAAACAGTCACTGACCATATCTCTCTTTGCCTGCCTAGTGACTCAAGGCGCTTTTTAGAACTGCCAAAAAACCACCAAAAGCTTACCTTTTCGACGTTGATTTATTAAAAAATAGCAAATTAGGCACCAGCCATATATCTCTTTTTTCGGCACTGCCTAATTTTAGCTTTCAATCACTTCAATATTAATCTGAACAATAGTTCCAGGTTTTAAACTATTTTCAATCATTTTCGGTATGACTATGATTGCTTGATTGCCATGCTTGGCTATTCTTTTTATTAGAGTGAATTGTTTAGTTTCCATTAGTCTCTCCCATCTAGATAAGTTTCCCAATTACCTTTCCAATTTTTGAATCTTACAATAGGATTCCTAGCATCATCTTGCGTGTATTGAAATTCGGGCGTTCCGTTTTCTTCTAATGGAACGGTATGTTTACCATTATGATGTACTATTGCATATTCTGGTAAAGCGACACTTGGAATATGTCTCTTTAGAGAGTTCATCAAAATAACTCCCTTTTTTACAGAAGTTCTATATTGAAGAGAAGCAGGACTCCAAGGTAAACCATGATATAAATAATAAGGCTTAATTTGAAAATCAGAATACATTCTCATAAATAATTCTTCAAGAATATGCGAATCATCATTAACACCTTTGATTAGTGGGGTCTGTCCCATTTTGAGAATATTCCCATATCCACACTCATTAAATTTTTGTAAAGCTTCTGCGACATTAGAAGTAAGTTCATCTGAATGGCTTATATGTAAACCCAGCTCTGTAACTTTATATTTCTTTAAAATATTTACTAGCTCATCATCAATTCTGAACGGATTAAATGTGAGGGTTCGCGTATGAATTCTTATTGCCCTTACACTTGGAATATTTCTAATATCTACTATTTTTGATTCTATAGATGAATTGTCCATTAGAAGAGGATCTCCCCCACTCAAGATTACTTCCGATATAATTGGATTATATCTTATATATTGCATCGATTTTTGCCAAAGCAAACCGTTTATTGATCCTTTTTTTGATTCTTTATCCTCAGTTCTTTCTACCTCAAAGCAATATCCACAGTATCCCAAACATGCATTTGGTACTCTTAAAATTACCTTTTTCGTATATTTATGCTGGAGGATAGGGGTAGGCATCTCACTTTGCAATTCCCAATTAGGTTGTTTTTTATTATCATAGCTATCTATCGCAGTATCGAGTTTAAATCCTCTTATGGGAAAAGTTTGTCTTACAATAGGATCTTGCGAAGAAGGATTACCTTCACTATCAATAGTCATCAAGGAGATAGTGTAAGGAGTAATACCCCATCTACGTTTTTTTTCATACTCAGCTATTTGCATTATCTCATTTTCAGGAAATTTCGGGAAAAATTTTCTTATATTACTGGCTGAGCGCAAGCTATTTCTTTCTTGCCATCTCCAATCTTTAAATTCTTCATTTGTCATAACTATTTAGAGACAGTAAGATTAATAAAATCTTTTATCTAGATTTTTGCTAAACGGCAGATTTATAAGCAGTAATTGCCATAAAGTAAGATATGGATAAAATAGTCCTATCTGTAAAAGATAAAAGAATACTCTCTGCATTAGACAAAGACGCAAACCTGTCTCTTTCTAGTCTTGCAAGGAAAGTAGGGTTGAGTAGACAAGTCATAGAATATCGGCTTAAAAAACTACACGAACAGCACACAATTTATGCTTTCTATACAATTGTTGACGTTGGAAAATTGGGATATTCTTCATTTAGGGTGCATATGCGATTAAAGAATGTAAATCAAGAAAGATGTGTTAAATTTGCTGAAGAGCTATTTGTAAACTACCCAACTTTCTGGGTTGGTTTTGTATCGGGTAGTTTCGATATTATTATCGACATTTTTGCAAAAAATTCTAATGAATTTGAGAACATTATTTTAGATATTGTCAAAAAAAATAAAGAAATAGTTCAAAGTTATGATACGTTAGTGATGCTGGCACTAAACTTGTATAAATATGGCTATTTTTATGAGCTAGAAAAAAACAGAGAAGAAATTAAAGTCCATAGGAACAATCCCGAATGTAATCTTAATACAATCGATGAAAAGATATTGGTAGCAATGAAGGTTAATTCCAGGCTTTCATATGAAGAAATAGCTCGAAAGATAGGTCTTACTAGAAATGCTGTTAAAGAGAGAATAAAAAAGTTAGAGTCAAAAGGAGTTATAGAAGATTATATGATGGTGGTAAACTTTAATCATTTCGACAAGCAATCGTTTAAGATATTTGTAAAGTATAATAATTCTAAAATTGAACAGGAAAAAGAACTTTTCGAAGAAATAAGACAGACACCAGGCATACTTAACACAGTAAAATTATTGGGCAAATGGGATTTGGATATAGAAATTCATAGAGATAATATTAGAGATCTACAACAATTTATTATAGGCTTAAGAAATAAATACGATCTCATTGAGAACTATGAAGTAATACAAATAATAGATGATTATGGTATTGATTTCTATCCAGAAAAATTGGCGGAAGCAAAGAAATAAACACCACACGCCGATGCACTCATGCATCAGTCTTTGTTCCCCGCATTTCCAATCATCCATTTCCGGTTCCATCTGCCTGTCTTTCAACGTATTTGCATTTTTTACATTTATATAAAATTATATTTGCCTCATCGCTATAAGGTGCCCCAACGTCAAGAACATCACATTCCGGATAGCTGCACTTTTTGCAGACGTGGGGAAATCCCGATTCGATTTCATCCGATTCTATTATTATTCCCTCTCCCACTTCTTTTTCTTTTTTTAATTTTTCTGAAGATATATAAGCAGAGCCAATTTCTTTTTGCATCCCGCAAATACATCTCGCTATAACTTTTTCATTTTCATTTTCTAAATAAAGTATCTTGCCGCAATTATCACAAAAATGCATATTTCCCATACAATAAAATTTCAAGAACACCTTTTAAACCTGCCTGGTACTATTTAGAAAGATTTAAAAGTTTAAAAACCGTCGCGAATTGGTCGGCACTCGGAAAATATTCTGGAATTCTATTAAAGATAATAAAAACATTATAAATCAACATGGAAAAGAGGAACACCAAAGAATCAGACAAAAAAATCTTGTATTTGACCGCAATAGTCTCTCTGCTGTTTTTCTTTCTAATTTTACAAAACGTTTATCAAGAAGGAAAATTAACAATCTTAGACAAAAAAATAAATGACTCAGTTCAGAAAATACAATCGCCAGCATTCATATTTATTTCAAAGGTGATAAGTAATATTTTTGAACCAATTATTTTCCTAATATTATTTCTACTTGTGGCTCTTTATCTGCTTCATAAAAAAAGAAAAGGAGAAGCCTTTTTTTTGGCAGTGTTTACCATATTTTCATTTTTTATAAGTCAATTAATTAAAATTTCAGTTCATAGACCTCGTCCAATCAATTCTCTAATAATGGATGGCACATACTCATTTCCAAGCGGGCATGCTTTAATGTCCGTAATATTTTTTGGAATATTGATTTATCTATTTGAGCACCACATAACAAAAAGAAAGGACAAATTCATTCTTACATTTTTGTCAAGTCTATTAGTCCTAGTTATAAGCTTAACTCGATTATATCTTAATGTGCATTGGTTTACGGACGTTTTGGCATCGCTTTTCTTAGGAGTTTTACTTATTATTTCATATATATTTATTTTACCCAGTACGGGTATTTTTAAGAAAGAATAAATATAATAAGACAACCTAGATTAATATCTATGAATTCTATTATATGCCATATTGTAATTCATGCGGCTGTAATCCGGCGAGTATCTTGGGTTTTGCACAGGATATCTAGCATGATAAGTGTATAATGGACGATTATCTTTCACCTCAACGATAGTTTGTTCTTTTTTGAATGTTGAAATCTTTTTTGTTCCCCAATATCCTTTGACAGTTTGAGTGCTCTTTTCTTCTGTGGTGACTACTTTTTTATAGGAATTTGACTCATAATATTTACTATCATAAGCAGATGATAATCCAAATCCCATAATTAGTAAAAAAGAAAGAATAATTATTAAAATGCCATTTTTGTTCATAAAAAAACCAATCAAAAGTAATATTTAAATATAATTGTGACAGAAAGCTATTTTAACATTTATCAAACAGATATCTTTAAAACAAACTAGTTTCTATGATTTTTAAGCGCCCGTAGCTCAGCCTGGATTTAGAGCAGAGGCATCCTAAGCCTAAGGTCGTAGGTTCAAATCCTATCGGGCGCGTGTACGCTCTACTATGAGTATTGTAGAACGATATTTAAAGGACATCTATGTGTTAATTTAATGGAAAAGAAAAGAAAGAAAATTTTCTTATACATTTTTCTTGCTCTCTTCCTCCTAATTATTGTAATTTGGACTTCTGTTAAACCCTCCAATGATAGAGATTGGACATTAGACCAGAAAATTCTCCCATATTCAGTACAAGAAGGAAATATAATAAATATTTACAATATTCGTAATTTCACTTACTACAATACCAGCATTTATTATCCTTCATATTATAATAAAACATTCAATCTTTCTCAATTAGACTCTGTATGGTATATTGTTGAACCTTTTTCAAATTGGGAAGGTTCTGCTCATACATTTCTCAGCTTCGGTTTTAATGACTCTTACATAGCGGTTTCTGTTGAAATAAGAAAAGAGAAAGGAGAGCAATTCTCTCCTGTAAAAGGATTGTTTAAACAGTACGAAATAATGTATGTTCTGGGGGATGAGGAGGACCTTATCAAATTGCGTTCTAATTATAGAAATGATAGCGTTTATGTCTATCCTGTAAACACCACGCAAGAAACTATGCAACTTCTTTTCATCGATATTCTAAATCACACTAATAAATTATATACTGCACCGGAGTTTTATAACAGCATCAGCAACACATGCACAACTAATATAGCAAAGCACGCCAACCATATAAGGCCAGGTAGAATTCCTTTCAGCTTCGCTATTCTTGCACCAGGGTATTCGGATAGATTCGCTTATAACCTTGGAATTATCAACACAACTCTCCCCTACGAAGAAATTAGGACACACTACAAGATTAATGAACGTGCTTTGAAATACGCAAACAGTTCGGACTTTTCCTTAAGAATCAGGGAGTTTTAGCAAGTTTTATAAGCAATTTATAGATGTTTTTATCATGGCAATAAAGTATGTTATATCTTTAGGATTAGTTTGCTATTTGTCATCAATTAACGACTTTTCCAGCAATTCAACAATTAATAATGGGAGAGATAAATTTACTTTTAAGAGAGATACTCTTTTTATATACCAAGAAGACAAGAGGGCTTCTTGGAATGATAATTCTGGCTTTGATTACCAAGTTGCTACAGGATATCATCCAACTTACAGAATTCTTAGAAAAGAGTCAAAACACACACCAGACCAACGGCAATCAGTTTTTCCTCTAAATAATAAATTATCAGTGCTAAAGATTAAAGATTCATCACTCGTCAGGCCAAGATATAGTCAATCATATCCTTCTCACAATCGTTCATCTCACAAGTGGAAAGATAATCCACAGTTCCATGCTATCCAAAGCAGGGCCCTAAGAAGTGCCCGTTAAAAGCATCAAAAGCTTTTTTAACTCCCTTTTTATGTTAGAAATAAGCGCGATTAGTTAAATGGCAGAATAGCTGGTTTCCATGACTGATAAAGTTGAAAATACCAGCGGACACGGGTTCGATTCCCGTATCGCGCATAAGCAATAAAGATTAACTTTAAAAGCCTTTTAACAATAATTAATCTATAATGGAACACAACCCAAACACTCAGGTGCATAATAAAAATTGGTATGATAGAAGCTATAAATTGCTTCTGATTATCCCTGCTTTAATACTTATTTTTTCTCTGGTCTACTTGTTTATTTTCTACAGCCACAATAGTGATATTATTTACAAAGATGTTTCTCTTACTGGAGGAACAACCGTAACAGTTTTTGACGCTAACGTGGATATAAATGATTTAAAGTCATCTTTAAAGCAGGAGTTTCCGGATTTGATTGTAGGCAGTATTTCTGACATAAGAACTGGAAAACAGCATGGTTTTTTCGTAGAAACCAGAGAAGACGCAGATACAATAAAATCTGCAATTGAAAAGTATATCGGTTACCAGCTAAACTCTGAAAATTCATCGATAGAATTTTCAGGGAGTGGTCTGTCTTCTGGATTTTATCAACAGCTGAGGAATGGAGTATTAGCTGCTTTCTTGCTTATGGGATGGGTTGTTTTTGTAATATTTACCGAGCCCAGAAAAATAAAGGGAATTGCTACAATGCTGTCTTTTCTAGGATTTAGCATCTTGCTGCCTGGAATTTCATTTATCAGTGTTATTTCGATTGTAGGGATTATCTGCGGCTTATTATTAGGATTGATAAATAAAAATAATAATAAGAAAGATTATATCCTGGTCATTGGAACATTTATCGTTTCAATTGTATTATTTATATTATATCCTAAATTTATATTATTAATTCCAATAGGATTAATTCTAATTTATTTATATATAACCCACTCAATACCTAGCTTTGCAGTTATTCTATGCGCTTTTGCAGATATAATAATGACTATAACTGCAGTAGATATCTTAGGAATTCAACTCTCAACCGCAGGAATTGTTGCTTTCCTTATGCTTATAGGATATTCGGTAGATACAGATATTCTTCTGACAACGAGACTGCTGAAAAATCGTGAAGGTTCAATAAACAGCAGAATATTGGGAGCATTTAAAACAGGAATGACTATGACTCTAACTGCTATGGCTGCGGTAGGAGTTTCATTCATAATAATTTTCAGTTTTTCGGATACTCTTCGTCAGATATTTGGAATAATCTTAATAGGATTATTTCTTGATATTATGAACACTTGGTTGACTAACGCTTCATTATTAAAATGGTATATGGAGGTTAAAAAAATAACATGAAATTAGGATGGAGAGTTTGGCTTCTGATTATTGTTTTGCTATTGTCTCTTTTAGCTATAAAGCCCAGTTTCGAGTCAGGAGTTGTTGTTAAGTCAGTTGAAAAGAATTCCTCTGCTTTTAATGAGGGTCTCAGGGCTGGCGAGATAATTATCTCTCTCAATAATCAAAAAGTAGAGAATAAAGAAGCTTATTCACAGATTTTAGATACCATATTAGTAGAAAATGAAACAAAAAGATTAGATATTCAGACAAAGAAAAATGAGTACACTTTATTTATAGATCAAGCTCCAAATATAACTATAGAGAATATTCCAAGAACTAAAATTCAGACCGGTCTTGATTTGCAGGGCGGAGCCAGGGCATTAGTGCAGCCGGATGTACCAATAAGTGACAAGGAATTGGAGGAATTAGTTCAAATTAGCACCAATAGATTCAACGTATTCGGATTATCCGATGTTAAGATAAAAGGAGTAAGTGATTTGGAAGGCAATAAATTTATGCTCATTGAAGTTGCAGGAGCAACCCCTGCCAATTTGCAAGAATTAGTTGCCCAGCAGGGAAAGTTTGAGGCACGAATAGGAAATTTAACTGTTTTTGAAGGTGGAAAAAAAGATGTTAGTGATGTATGCAGAAATGATGCAACATGCGCAACTATAACAGCATGTAACCCAGACCAGCAGGGAGGCTATATGTGCGAGTTTAGATTTACAGTTTACCTCACGGAAGAAGCTGCAAAGAAGCATGCCGAAATAACAAAGAATATTCCAGTCGATGAAACAGGAAGATATTTATCACAAAAACTTGACCTTCTTGTAGATAATAATCTAGTGGATTCTTTGTTAATTAGCGTTGATCTGAAAGGACAGGTAGCCACTCAATTTTCAATCCAAGGTCCAGGAACTGGAAAGACACAGGAAGAAGCCCTCACAAACGCGAAAGAGAACATGAAGAAACTTCAGACGGTCCTAATCACTGGAAGCCTTCCATATAAACTGAATATTGTTAAATTAGACACTATCTCTTCAACTTTAGGAAGTCAATTCACATATCTTCTTTTGCTTGCAGGCATTTCATCAATTTTAGTAGTAAGTATAATAATATTCGTCCGTTATAGAAAAATTAAGGCCTCACTTGCCCTGCTTCTGACTTCATTTTCAGAAATAATTATTATTTTAGGAGTTGCGTCATTCATTAATTGGAACCTTGATTTGCCTTCGATTGCAGGAATTCTAGCAACTATAGGTACTGGAGTTGACTCCCAGATAGTAATATTAGATGAGACTCGCAGAGGCGTGCAGATAGGCATGAAAGAAAGAATAAAGCGGGCGCTTTTCATTATTTTCGCAGCATATGCGACTGCTGCCGCTTCATTGCTTCCATTAGGCTGGGCAGGGGCAGGATTATTTAAGGGATTCGCAATCACGACATTCATAGGAATAACTGCAGGAGTTTTAATCTCTAGACCTGCTTTCGCCGAAATAATTAGAAAAATAGAAGAACAATAACATGTTACCAAGATGGCATATTTTTTGGGGGGCAATATTCACTTTGCTGACTTATCTAATTTTTCCTACTCTCCCCATAGTTTATCTATTGTTAATCTTCCTCTCTTCATTTTTAATTGACTTCGACCATTATATGGCAGCAGTTTATAAGACTGGAGATTTTAATCTAAAAAGAGTATTTAATTATCATATAGAAAGGGGAAGAACCGCCAGTAAAGAGAGAGAAAAAGGGATAAGGATAAAAGGCGATCTTCATATTTTTCACACAATAGAATTTCTAATTATGGTTTATCTTCTCAGTTTTCTATGGTATCCGTTTATATTTGTATTTATAGGAATGGTTTTCCATTCCCTTTTAGATGCAGGATACCTAATAAATAAAGATTACTTGTACAGAAGAGAGTTATTCCTTATTAACTGGATAAGAAGAAAACTATCTAAAAAGAAGTGAATCTTTCCAATATATTATTAGGTGTATTAACGATTAATAATGCTTTACTTTCTAAAACCAAGTTCACACTATCTTAAAATAAAAAAATAAGAAGATAAAATAAAAAAATAAAAATTTAAGCTACCACCGAGCAAGTTACTGGTAGTGAAGCAGGACATATCTCAGTCGCTCCAGAAATTGTTGCAGCAACTATCATTCTTTTCGCTCCACTTTGTGCATTAGGAGCAGTGGGTAGAGTAGCAGTTATGTCAACAGCACTAAAAGTTTTCGCTATTTCAGCAGTATTAGAATATTCAACACTACTTCCTTTGGTAACTCCACTATCATCTTGGAATATTGCAGTAACTTTTGATACAGTAACATCAGAACCACCAGCACCTCTAACGAAAGAAGCACTTGTAACTCTGCCATCAGATGTATCATATACGCAAGCATTAGGTTTTATATCAAGACTCTGACAAGCAACAGCAGTATCCACCTTAGGACCGGCCTTGTTGACAGTATTCAATACAATAGCACCTATAATTGCGATAGCCGCAACCACTAATAATATGATAAGCACTGTCGAAACGACATCACTTACAGCTTTTTTATTAAACATTTTGACCTCCTTTTACCTATTGATTAAGCATTACATGCTTAAACATATAAAATAGATTGTTATTTATAAACCTTTCTGATTATCCTCGATTTTCACAACTTTAAACACAAAAAGCAGAGGTTAATTTATCTATGTGCAAACCAAAACTCATGAAAGCCCTTATTTTGACCATCAAATCTGCAAAATCCAAATCTCTCAAGTTGTACAATCTTTCCCTTCTCTAGCTTTTTCGCAGATTTTTCAATCAACCCCTCGGTCCATTTTCCATCAGGCATTAATACTTTAGCTTTTACTCCTTCAGAAACCCAATTAATTTTCGGGATATCTTTATTTTCAAGCGAGGTGAATTTTGCCTCATGCTTTTTCTTATCAAGATGAATGTTATAAAGATGTAATAGTCTGATGTCTTTACCTTTTAAATCGTTGAAGTCGGCTCCAGATATAAAAATTTCATTACCAACTTCAATCTTTCTTTTTTCCTTTTTATCGGGATGAATCGTGACCTCAACATCTTCTATTTTAGGTGCCCCTTTGATTTTTATTTCAATTTGTTCAGGAACAAAACTATATCTCTCAGAATCCAGGTCAATCATTTTTCTATTAATCGAGTATAATGTATCAATAGGCACAGTTATATCATGATTAGTCAGACCAATCTCTTTGACAAATTCACGGACAGAATCCTTCTGAATGCCTCTTCTCGCAAGACTCTGGATGCTCCATGTTCTAGGATCATCCCACCCTATAAATTCGCCGGACTTAACTTCCTTCTGAGCTTTCGACTTGGATATCTTAGCGCCATCTATTCCTTCTATTTTAATCAAGCCGGTGTGCATTGTTTCGGGATGCTTCCATTTGAATATATCCCAGAGATATTTTTCCATTTCAGTTTCAATCATCAGGTCATTTCCCCTCAATATATGGGTTATTCCAAGTAAATGGTCATCTATAGCCCAGCTCATTTCAAGAGTAGGCCAGACTCTGTATTTTTTTCCAACTCTAGGATGTTCTCTGTCAGAGATTTTAAATAATACTCTGTCCCTAAAAGCAGGATTTGGATTCTGCATTGAAGTTTTAAGGCGCAGAACAGAAGACCCTTCTTTGGCTTTGAACATCATTCTCCATTCTTTAATCTGCTCTTTAACTGGAAGATTTCTGTGTTCACATTCTTTTCCTTCTTCTCTGTTTTTTCTAAGAATTTCCTGCGGACAATGGCAGACATAAGCCTTATCCTTTTCAATCAGTTTTTCGGCATATTTATAATAAATTTTTAGTCTGTCAGATTTGTAATAAATTGTTTTTTCATATTTAACATCAAGCCAATCAAAAGCTTCTTGAAGTAATTTATAAGATTCACGTATCAGCTGCTTTTCTTCGCTGCCGATAGTATCATCCATTATGAGAAGAATTTTAGCTTTATACTTCTCTGCATAGATTGCATTTAGCAGGTAAGTTTTAGCATTTCCTATATGTAATGCTCCGGAAGGAAAAGGGGCCAATCTAAATATCATATCCTTTCCAACAGAAGGAAGTTCTGGCAGACCTTTTTCAACTTCTTCTTTCTCCTTCAAATATGCTTGATAAGACTCAAACTTACTATTTTTCTCATCAGAACTCAAGGCATTAGCTTTTTCAATTATTTCTTGAATTTTTATTAAAGCTTCCCTAATATCCTTCTTTTCAAGCCCATGCTGAAAAAGTTTTGGTAATATTCTTCCAGAATCTGCCTTGCCATAATCAATGGAATTTCTTAAAACATACGCCCAAATCTCATTATCAAGGTTTTTCATAATCTTGATAATTAAAATGATTATTTAAGTTTAACTCAGAACTCTTTTCTCAAAATTTTCAAGTTTAGACTCTATCATAGAAAGTTTATCAACGAGTGTTGATATTTTATATTCGAGATCATCAATTTTTATTTTTAAACTACTAACCTCGACATTATCTACTCCCTGTTCAGAACTAGAGTTCAATAGACCATTAGAAGAAGAACCTTCTCCAGAACCCTGCGCCAGATTATCTAAAAAGCTAAATGGATTAGAGTTCTCAGAAGTATTTGCCGCATTAACTTGTTCACTAGTAGCCGAAGTAAGATCTATCAGACCCTGTGAATTCACCTTGAAAGAGGATTTTTTATCTTTTTCTTTTTTTATCATGCCTTTTTTCTGCAAAAAGGTATAATCTATCATATCAACTCCCTTTTTACCCATTATTCCCATATCTCTTGTATGAATTGCTTTTATTTAAAGATGATGCTTTTAATTCTTTCGTTGTGAAGTCTCAAAAACCTTTAAATAAACCTTTTTCTTATAAACCTTATAGTAAAGAAGATAAAAAAGAGAGATAAAAATGGCAGTAAACATACATAATCTGATTGCTTCGATAAACCCCGGTGTCTTTTGCGAGCCCTTTATAGAAGAGGAAGGCAAAAGAGTCGATTTAAGAGAAAAAGTGAAAAAGTTGGTTAAAGAGAAAGGATATCTTGCCGCCGCAGAAGTAGCAAAGCCAAAAGAAAGCTCCGCAATGGATTTCGATGAGAGAATACCTTATATAAGCCCCTTTAAATTAGCTGGAATAAAAAACCCGATAGAAAAGCATTATTTATCATACGACTCATCTGGTCAGAATTTGGAGCCGGTTTACTTCTGGATTCTTGATAATTTATATCAAGAATATCGTGACATGAAAAAAGTTGACAAACTTATTGATAATTTTGTTTCCTCACCCGGTTCAGGGCATTTTTCTGAAATGGGCTTGAAAGCTACAAAGATGCAGGAAGAAGCGATGAAGATGCTTGGGGCAGCTAATTCGGTAGTAAAATCCATATTGACTTTAATCTATGACTTGAAAGAATTTAAGATTAGGTTAGACCTCTACGAAGAATTAAAATCGTCAAAGTCAGAGGAAAAAAATTCAGCGATGCTTTCATTAAAGCAGATATGGATGGATACTGTTGATGCAAAGCGGGGAAACACATCAATAAAAGCTCTGACATTGGGCGGGCAGTCATATTTCGTGACCTTGATAGATGCTTTTATGGCATCCGATTCTCTGAAAGTGGTAGATAAATTGGATTTAAATGATCGTGTAAAAAGACTTTTGCAGCAGAGAGTTGGAGAATTTTTAAAATGGGTTGAAGAATCAGAAAAAGAGCTTCGCAAAAGATACGAAATTGAGAGAACATATCTGAAAAGCCAGGTCAATACTGTGAAATTATATACTCGCTGGGCAAAACCTTATCTAAAATCAGCCCGTCAATTAGAACAAAATGCTCCTTCTACTGCTGCTCTTGTTACAGCATTCAATACGGCAATATTTGAATTAACTTTGCTTGGACAGGCAGAATACCGCGTAGAAGATGAAGTAAGCAAGGGAGATCTGCCACAAACTTTTAACAATGTGAAGTTAAGAAAATATCAGCCAATTATAATAATAGAGTTGAAATTTAGAAGTATCCCTGAGAGAGCAGGCCAGCAGGGGTATGGATTCAGGGGAAAAGTAGAGATAAATTTTACAAGTTATGCCTTGAACGAAGACGAAATAAAAGTTCTTAAATCAGAAATTGAAAAAGATGACATCGGAGATTTATTGAGCATAGTTGAAGGTGCAACAGATGAAAGTCTTGCCCAGATGAAAGCAGATATAGATTCATTCCTTAAAGATTTAGATGAAAAAAAATCAGATAAGAAAGATAAAGATAAGGAAAAATCTAATGACACCAATCCATTTTCGGCTTTAGCTTCAATGTTCAAGTGGTCTGACAAAAGTGAAGAAAAAAGTCCGGAAAAAGAAGGTGAAAAATCTAAAGAAATAAAAAAAGATTCTGATTACGAAAAAGTTGTCCGTTCTCTAGCTTTGATAAAGGCAAGAGCTGAATGCAGAAGATTTTACAGTCTTTACAAAAAAGTTCATGATTTGCCTACATTTTAATTTATTAAGGCAAATTATTCATACACGAAGATTTTATATATTTCTGATGCTTTGATAAAACATGGTAAAAAGAAGGAGATTTAAGAAAGTAAAGATAGTAGAGCTGCCTTCAAAAGTTAAAGAAGTAAAGGAAATTCCAAAAAAAGGGTCAGAACTTGAGAAAGAAGTCGTAGAAGAAGAATCAAAAATAAAGGAGTCATTTCAGGATTTGACTACCACGGGCAATTTTCCAACCACCGTTTTATCCTCGGATGAACCAGCTCCTCAAAACCCCCAAGTCAGGGAGAGAGAAACAACTCCTGCCATAGAAGACCAGCCACTATTCAGAGAAAGTGCCCTTTATTCAAATAATCAACCGGCTCCAACAGCACAAAGCAGATATATAACCTCCGAAGAATCTGCGCGTTCTTTTCAGTTTAATTCAACTCTTTCTAATTCAAATGACATTTCAACTACGGCAAGAAGCATTAATGATTTTAGAGGTGAAGAAGCAAAAGTATTTGGGGGAGAAAAACAGGTCGAAAGATACGCTAAACCCGCAGATATTCAGGCTGAAAAACCGAGAAAGAAATATCCCTGGGAAATTTAGGTTAAGAAAATTATTTCTTTTTTTTCATTTTCTTTACTAAGAAAATGGCTCCTACTGCAATGATTAGTATAAATGCACCTATTATAATAAAACCAAGTAAAGCAGAGCCTTGCTGATTATATTCCTTGTTGTTTGCAAGAATTGAATCTACTTGTTCTTGTGTTAAAGATTCTCTTACAAGAGGACTGACTTTGACATCAAATTCAGGATCATTCCTATATGGAAATAGCAATTCTTCTTCACTTCTTCCAGAAATATTTTCCATAATATTTATTATCTTTTTTGTGTCACATCCATTACAATTAACTCCGGAAGAATTAAGCATAGAAAGCTCGGTAAAAAGCTTTTTCATGCCTTCCTTCCCAGTCAAGAAATAGAAATTAGTAAAAACTAGACCAGAATGGGTGTAGAAGTCATTAATCATGCTACTGTCCTTAGGTATGTCAAAATAAAACTGCCCTTTATACCTTTCTTTTAACTGTTCTTTAGTAAATCTTTGATAATTGCTCCAATAGACACTTTCAATTCCGTTTTCATCTTTTTCTATCCAGTATCCCTCCTTGTTAAAGAAATCGTCCATAGCATAATTTTGGAAAAATACAGCAATTCCTTCATCAAACCAGGCGGCTTCTTTTTCTTCTCCACTAAAGACCTTATCCAATATAACTAAATGTGCTATCTCATGTACTATTGTAGTTTGAAGATCATAATTTGAAATGTTCTTTAAATTCTCTTTATCAAAGATAATAATATTAGGTTCGCGAGCAAAAGCGCCAGCATCTGTGTAAAAACCTCCTTTACCGGACAAATCCGCACTAGATATCATAATTGAGTCGATGTTAAAATCTCCCACCATCTCACCAAAAATCTGATTAATATATGAAAGATTTTCTACAGCAGCCTCTAATTTTTTAACTTCAGATTCAGTTCCAATCAAAGTAAAAATTCCTACTTCTTTTTTTACAAAATCTGCTGGAAGCTCGGAGTAGATAAAATTAAGTTGAATAATTCCTTTATTAGCTCCAATTGGATAGTCTATATGGATAGAATTTGATTGAATAGCAATAGGGTCAGAGCTGAGAAATTCAAGAGAGCTAGGAATATTCATTTCAAGATAAGGCTTTTTTAAAAAAAGAGCATCAGTAAAAACTGTGAAATCATATCCAACGAAAGCAGGAGTATTGTAAGCAACAGGGACTTTAAATTGAGAAAATATCGCTTGGTCACCTTTATTCCTTATATTAGTAGTAAGACGATACGTTTTATCACCTTGTTTTTCAGCAATGATTCTGCCACCAGAATCAAAAGCGCCTAGAAACTCATAACCTATTTTCATCATACCTACATCTTTTGGAACTGAAACATCAACAGAAGTATACTCATTAGTGTTCAAAGGTAAAGAATGATTTACATATGCATCTAGCGTGTTAGGGTCAACAGAAACAATTATTTTTTGGCTTTCTTCAGCAGCGACTGACGAAAAAGATAATACTAAAAAAATAAGAAAAATACTCTTAATCAGATATGCCGTCATTACAAAATTTGTTAATTCTAATATAAAAATCTTTGTTTAAAGCTAATAAGCAAGGTTTAAATAAATCCTTTTTCTTCTATCAAATAGGTGAAAAATGGGAGGATATAGTAATTTCTATGGTGGCGCAGATTATGGTCTGGATTCAAAGTATGATGAATCTCTAGGCATGGAATATAAAACTCCTCCATCAAGCATTAGTTTAGCAACAAATCCATTTACCGCAAACCAAATACAAGACGTTACAACTAAGTTAAACACTGGAGCCAAAGCGCTGGAAATAAATATGGCTTTTGTCGATCCGCAGCACGGCTCTCCAGCGGAATCAATTCCTAATCAGCATCTTGAAGAATTGAATAGATTGAGAAAACTTCTGGGCGTTGATTTTACAGTTCACGGTCCATTAATTGAACCTACTGGATTTGCTAGACAAGACTGGGATGAATCACAAAGACAGCAGGCAGAAAGACAGATGTGGCTGGGACTGGAAAGAGCGAGAAAAGTCGATCCCGATGGAAATGTTGTTGTGACATTTCATTCAAGCAACGGACTTCCTGAGCCAGAAACAGTAGTTATAGATGCGGATACCGGACAAGAAAAAACAACGGACATAGTAGTAGTTGACGAAAGAAGTGGGAAGCTTTCTCGTATATCTCCCAAAGCTAACCCTATGTTAGGTGAAGAAACTCCTCTTCCAGCGGAAGAAATAAAAAAAATAAATAAGGAAGTATGGGTGCAGCAATTGAACAGACTGAGTTATGCTGCTCATGAAGGAGGAACTAGAATAAAACAGTTGATGGACGAAGATACTGCAGATAAGGAAAAGCCGGCAGATATAAAGAGTTTTTCAGATAAGGAAATTTACTTAAAATCAAAGACTGAAGACGGACAGCAATGGCTGAACAAGCTAAGTCCCGATGAGAAGAAATATACTGAAAGAGTGATACATCTTTTCAATAATGGAGAAATAAATACTAAGGAAGCATATAATGACTTGCAGAATTTATTCAATCAGGCATGGTATGCTGTTGAAAAGGATAAAAATGAAGAAGATAGAAGAAAGTTGGAAAAATTCAGCAAAGAGATACAAAGCAAGAAAAATGATCTGGATGATCCTATAAAGCTTTCAGATATAGTTCTTAAAGGGGTAGATGTCCTTAATACAATCAAGAATCCTCAGATAGTAAGACCATTGAAGGAATTTGCAATAGACAAAGCTTCTGATACTTTCTCCAATCTTGCATTAAAATCATACAATGAATTTAAGGACAAAGCTCCAATAATAAGTATCGAGAACCCTCCAGCTGGTTCTGGTTTAAGCAGGGCTGATGATTTAAGACTATTAATAGAAGCAACTAGAAAGAAATTTGTCGATAAAGCAAAAAAGGAAGGCATGTCAAAATATGAAGCGGAAGAGCAAGCTAAGAAACTAATAGGTGTGACTTGGGACGTTGGTCACATCAACATGATAAAGAAATTTGGGTTCGATGATAAGGCATTAGTGGAAGAAACAAAAAAGATTGCTCCATTTGTAAAAAATGTTCACTTATCGGATAACTTCGGAATGGAGCATACAGAGCTTCCTATGGGTATGGGAAATGTACCTATGAAAGCGCATGAGGAAGCCTTGAGAAAACAGTTTGGAGAAAAATTAGATAAAATAAAGAAAGTTATAGAAACTGGAAACTGGTATCAGCATTTTAAGACGCCTCCATTCGCAGAAACTCTTGCAGCTTTCGGCTCGCCAATTTATGCTATGCAGCTTACTCCTTCCTGGAATCAGATCTATGGAAGGACGGGAGCAGGATATTTTGGAGGTTATGGAATGAACCCAGATGTTCATCATTCTATTTACGGCGCAGGATTTTCAAGTTTGCCAGTTGAGCTTGGCGGCCAAATAACTGGAAGAAGCCGCTTTTCTGGCACAGCAATGGAGTAGTAAAAATTAAAAAGCACAATATCATTAAAACAACATAAAATGGCAGAAAAAAGAGTAGATGAATTGGTTGAACTTCCGCAGGAAGAGCAAAAATCAATTGTAACTGAAAAAGATATCGCGATGGACTTTGCGCTGCAAGTGCATAGAAAATTTGATCGTTTGATTAAAGCTTCTGTTCTCTTCGGTTCGCAGGCAAAAGGAACAGCAAATGCAACTTCAGATATTGATATAATAATAGTAGTTGATGACGCATCTATTAATTGGGATCTTGAATTGATTGCATGGTATAGGGAAGAGTTGGCTAAAATAATCGCTGCAAGCAATTATCGCCAGGAATTGCATATTAACACTATAAAATTAACAACTTGGTGGCAGGATCTTATGTATGGTGAACCAGTTGTAATAAATATAATTAGATATGGCGAAGTATTAATCGATATTGGCGGATTTTTTAATCCTTTGAAGTCTTTATTACTGCAGGGAAAAATTCGTTCAACTCCAGAAGCAGTTTACGCTTCTTTGCAAAGAGCGCCAATGCATTTGGCAAGAAGCAGAGCTTCACAACTAAGTGCAATTGAGGGTGTTTATTGGACAATGGTTGATGCATCACAGGCAGCACTCATTACTGCGGGCAAAATGCCTCCTAGTCCAGAGCACATTCCTCTAATGCTGAAGCAGACATTTATTGATAAAAATCTCCTTAGTATAGAATATATAAAATTAATAAAAGATTTATATTCGATTCATAAGGGTATTTTGCATGGTCAAATAACCAGCATCAAAGGTTCAGATATCGATGCGTGGCAGGAAACGGCGGAAAAATTCCTTTCAGAAATTACATCCTTAATTGCAAAGATGATTGAAAGTCATTGATTACTTTTTATCTTTATTTTCATTAGCTTTCTCATACTGTTTCTGAGCAGAGTATACTCCTGCCATCAAGGCATTAGCTTCATCGCTTTCTCCAGAGCTTAGGTCCTTTACAAGCTTTCCTACAACCTTGTATATATCTCTATCATTGTCCTTTGTACTCTTTTCATACTTCGCCTTTGCATCTTTTATGCTTAGTTTTAATCCTTCCAAGGCATATTCTTTTATTTTATTTTTCTTGACAAAACCAGCAAGAAAAGCTCTGTAAGCTATAGACCTTCTTAATTCAATTAGATCGTTGCTCATTTTTCTTCCATCCTTGTCAGGTTTGGCAGCTTCCTCGGCCATTTTTGAGGCATACCCTCTGGCAGCAGTTCCTAATACTCCCTCTGTTTCTTTTTCTCCAAGAGGTTGATCTTTATCATATCTTTCCATCAGATTTTGCAGACCATTTATAGCCTGGAAGTTTCTATACACTTCAATATCTTTTTTATCTTTCAATTTTCTAAGTAGAAGAGGATTCTCAGGATCTTCATTAGCAACTAGATTCTCTAATGTTTCATTTGGTATCTGTGCAATAAGTGAGTCAATTGATTTTTTACCAAATTTATGTGCTGCGATAGATCTATTATTCCCAGAAACAAAACCGATATTTTGTTCTATAGTTTCTTGATCATTATAATCATTTTCTTCAACATTTTCAGCTTCTCCGTTTTCCTTTGCATATTCATAGGCTATTTTTCTCAGTGCTTTGAATGCATCATCTTTTTTATCATCTCTAGGGTCTTCTTTTCTTTGCTTTGAGAGCTTTGCTATGTTTACAGGAACTCCATAATGCTCCATGAATTCCTTGAATTCAGTGCCGTTTTTTTTATCGTCTGTCATTTTGTTTGTATTTTTTGTTGTACTGATTATTTAAGTCTTTTTACTTAATTTCTTTAAGTGCAAATACTATTTAAATCTTTCGGTTGTTGTATCTATATAGTAGTTACAATAGAAAGATTTAAAAAGTCCATTTCATTAAAAATAACATGAAAAACAAAACACATAATGAGAAATCAAGGGATGAAGTAAAACCAGAAACAAGAGAAGGACTTTATTATATTGTCAATGATGCACAAAGAGGCAGATATGAAGTTCCAGCTGGAACAGGACAAGTTCAGGTATGTGTAGGACATAGAATAGAGATTAAATGGGATGAAAATGGAAGAAAATCATGTTATGTTCCAGTTTATGTCACAAAAACATTTTAACTAAATAAAAAAGACAAATAAAAAGATGGACATTAATGAAATAGTAAAAAACGCAACCGAAGTAATTAGATGGGGGATAATTGGAGGATTATCTTACGCATCTCTATTAGGGGGAACAAGCATTATATGTAATCTTTTCAATCATAATAAAAGAATGAAAAGTAAAGAAGAGCTTCTAAAAGTAGTGGAAGAAGAATCAAGCAGATTAAATTTAGACCATAATAAATTCAAAATAAGACATACTACTTTTGATGATGGAGCCAATCTTTTAGGATTTGTTTCTGGAGATTCCAGTGGGAATTATGAATTAGGTATTCCATCAAGTTTTGGATGTACAAGAAATACAGTTAAGCATGAATTAGTACACGTTGCAAATAAAGATTACATGCATGGAGCATTGCATTATTTATTTATTGGAGAACCCAGAGCAATACTATATGGAACATTCGGGATAAAAATATGAAAAAAGAAATATGTCGAGTAAGTTTTACTGATAAAATCAGAAACAGTATTTTTAAAAGAAGGCATATTTTTGATGGAGATAAATTAAGATCAGAATATGATGGAGATTATTCTTTGTTAAATTTAATTAGAGGTTCAGAGGCAAGTATTTCAACCTCAAATTCTCTTAGACCTGTTTTAGCATCTGTTGGTATGGGTCCATGTATTGCTATGGCTGGCTACGATTCAAGACAAAAGATAGGATTTATATCGCATAATGGGGTTGGAGATTATATTGAAGTAATTCATGATATAGTATTAACAGAATTGAATAAAATTTCTAATGGACTTTCTATGGATATTCATATCGTCGGAGGAATGTTAGGAAGTAAAGAATTGGCTGATGATTTAAGAAATTATG
>Ga0209542_10002793_pt1 | contig 38500 bp, 48 predicted proteins | sample RifCSPhighO2_01_FD_184028 | JGI IMG/M metagenome (GOLD analysis project Ga0209542, IMG submission 184028) | Soil microbial communities from Rifle, Colorado - Rifle CSP2_plank highO2_0.1 (SPAdes) (version 2) | ecosystem: Environmental > Terrestrial > Deep subsurface > Rock core/Sediment ... | reverse complement strand
AGGAAACGTTGGAACATGATAAAAGATTTGCTGATCTCCAGCGTTCCGGACAGAAAAGTTTTGTCTTAAGTATGTTTAATAATAAAGTTCTCTCAAGCCCAGCCGAATACAGCGGTGGCGGGGTTGGTCCAGATGGAAGCATTACAATAGGCAAAGAAGTCGACTACTCCAGACTTTTTGCAGACAAAAGGTGGGTGAGTGAAGTTTTGGAAAAGGCCAAAAATTTACCGGCAGACAGGATCAAGCTTATAGAAGAAAATGATGCCAAAATATCTGCTTGGGTCAAAGATCCTGATCATCGGGGCCAAAAACTTGATGGAAAGACTGTGGAAGAGATTTTGAATACAAAGCCGAAATCGGAACCCTTAATCATAAGGCCAGCTGGAGGAAATTATAAACATGTTACTGATCTGGAACCTCCTTCCAATAACAAAATGCAAGAAGCGGTTGACAGTATTTTGGAGAAACCAAAAATAGGCCCGCAAGAGATTGAAGGCAAAACCATGCTTGCAGGTGGGGGGATTGTCGCGGCATCAGCTTTATCCAGAAACCCGGGCAATTTTGGTGTCATAGAAGGCGGAAGAAAAGATGGTGTTGATCATGTGAGGTCTCTTCAGGGCGACAGCAAAAGAGCCATAGCTGAAATTTTGTCTGCAGAAAAAGTGGAAGAACATTTTAGGAACGACATAAATGCTATTTACGGGAAGAAAGGTGTTTTGGGGATCGGCAAACAAGAGGGGATCGATACGGCGGAATGGAAAGAAATCTCTCCTCAAAATGCATCAAAGGTTTTGGATTACTACAAAAATCCGGAAAATTCAGATTTACCAAAGAAAATGGTTGAAAATCTCTCGGTATCAGAACCCCACAGAAAATTGATTGCCTACGTAGATTTTTTGAGAAAGGAGGGGGTGGAGGCAACTAAAATATCTGGAGGGGGCGGGGTAGATGTCATACCCTACAAAGAAGAAAGCGTTGTAGATTATGTCAAAAGACTTGGTAAGTTTGTTGCCGAACACCCAAGGCCTCCGGCAAACGAAGTGCCTGAGGGACAGGTGATGGAAGCGACTTTGTTTAAAAAGGCGGCTTAGAGTGTTATGAACAGCAAAGGATGCTCTTCGCAGAAGAAAAAGTTAAAATAAGATTGAATATCAATGGATGAAAATTTAAAGAAAAGAATAGCGAGCGATTTCGGGCTTTCCAATATGGACAGCGAGGAGCAAGAGCGTATGATAGAAAAAATTGGCAATCTGCTTTTTGAGTCTGTGGTTGAAAGGGCTGTTGATGAAATGGATGAGCCCACAATGAACGATTTTGACGAAGCCATAAACAACGCGGGTAGCGACTATCAAAAAGTTATCTCTTTTCTTAAAGATAGAGTGCCAAATTTCAATAAGGTGGTTTCTGAAGAAATGGCTCGTCTCAAACGTGCCACAAGCGGAATATTTTCTTAATTTCAGACCTCACCCACCTGATTACAGGCACCCTCTCCTTGTCTAAGGAGAGGGGAGAAAAACCCTTGCGCATTTTTGTCTGCTCTGATATTATCTATCTTACTCGTAAATGCGCGTTTTAAATGTCGCAGTTTTAAAAAATTAATTAGCATTATTTTAATTAAAAAGTTATGGCAGACGCTTTCGATCGTTCCAAACCTCACGTAAATGTGGGTACCATAGGTCACGTTGACCACGGCAAGACAACCTTGACCGCCGCGATTCTCCATGCTCTTGACATGAATAAAGACAAGGGTTATGGCGCCAGAGTTGAGGAAATTGACAAAATTGACAATGCTCCTGAAGAAAAAGCCAGAGGCATTACTATTGCTTTGCACCACAGCGAATACTGGACTCCAAAAAGGCACTATGCCCACATTGACGCTCCGGGACACGCCGACTATATCAAAAACATGATTACCGGTGCCGCTCAAATGGACGGCGCAATCTTGGTGGTCGCCGCAACTGACGGTCTCATGCCTCAATCAAGAGAGCATGTGCTTTTGGCAAGGCAGGTTGGTGTGCCGAAAATCGTTGTATTTCTAAACAAGTGCGACATGGTTCCTGATAAGGATCTTATTGATCTTGTAGAAGAAGAAGTTAGAGAATTGCTTACCAAAAACGGCTATGATGGCGCAAATACCCCAATCATTCGTGGTTCCGGCCTCAAAGCTCTTGAAGCCAAGGATACTTCAGATGAATGGGCTCTCAAAGTGCTTGAGCTTATAGACACCGTTGATTCTTATATTCCTGATCCGGTTAGGGACACCGACAAGCCGTTCCTCATGCCGATCGAAGACATTTTCTCCATTGAAGGCCGAGGCACCGTTGTTACCGGAAAAATTGAAAGAGGCCAAGTGAAGGTTGGCGAAGAAGCCGAAATCATAGGCCTCAAAGACGCTCAAAAGACCACTGTTACAGGTATTGAGATGTTCAACAAGCAACTTGACTCCGGAATCGCGGGAGACAACGCCGGCATCCTCTTGAGAGGTCTTAAGAAAGAAGACATTCATCGAGGCCAGGTGCTTTCTAAGCCGGGAAGCGTAACTCCGCATACCGACTTTGAATCGGAAGTCTATATCTTGAAAAAAGAAGAGGGAGGCCGACACACACCATTTTTCACCGGATACAAACCCCAATTTTATATCCGAACAACCGATGTTACTGGAGAAGTGACTTTGAAAGAAGGTGTTGAGATGGTTATGCCCGGAGATACGGCTCAATTTAAAGTTAAGTTGGTAGCCCCGATCGCTCTTGAAGAGAAGCAGAAGTTTGCTATTCGAGAGGGTGGCAAGACCGTTGGCGCAGGAGTTGTTACAAAAATAGTAGCTTAAATACGAAACAACGAATGAACTACGAATCGCAACGAATAAAAAGTCCCAATTCGTAATCATTCGTTATCAAATTCGTTACTTCGTAAATACAATGGCAGAAGGTACATTAAAAAAAGAAAAATCAGAAAGTAAGAAAACTTCAAAGAAAGAAGACGCTATTTCGAAATTGCGCATCAGAGTCATGGCTTACGAGTATAAAATTCTCGATTTGTCGGTAAAGCAGATCATGGATACAGCTCTCCGTTATGACGCAAAGATTGTAGGCCCCATACCTCTGCCTACCGAAATAAAGAAATATACCGTAAACCGCGCGCCGTTTGTCTACAAAAATGCCCGCGAGCAGTTTGAAATGAGAGTCCATAGGAGAGTTATAGATATCATAAATCCGTCTCCGAAAATAATGGACGCTCTGACAAACCTTTCTCTTCCGTCCGGTGTGAATGTCGACGTCAAGATAATGTAATACCAACCTAATCCAAACTATTAAACAAAAAAACCGATTACAATCGGTTTTTTTGTTGCTTGTTCAAATTATGTAAGTTGACTTTGTAAATACGAAGTATATACTATGTAGTATGAAGACTGTAACCAGCGTAAAATTGGATAAGGAGCTTAAAGAAAAAGCTAGTAAACTAGCCTCGGAATTGGGACTGAACTTGAGTTCTGTGGTAAGTGCCAGTTTGAGAAAATTTGTGAATGAACAAAGAATAGTTTTTTCCTTACAGCCGAAATTCAATACCAAGACAGAGCGAGAAATTTTGAAAATCAAAGATGACATAAAAAAAGGCAAAAATCTTGTCGGACCTTTTAATAATCTAGATGATCTGTATAAAGCTCTAGAGATATAATCAAATGCTGATCTTGTTCCACAGAAATTTTAAGAAGGGTATCAAAAAACAGCCAAAGAAAATTCAAATTAAATTTAAGGAGCAGCTAGAAATATTTCGAAAAGATCCTTATAACTATTTACTCAATAACCATGCTTTAAGCGGTAAGTTTTTGGGCACGCGCAGTTTTGATGTTACTGGAGATGTGAGAGTTCATTATGAAGAGACAGGTGATGGTGTAGAGTTAATAAAAATTGGTACTCACTCGGAGCTTTACGGCTAGGTCTGCTTTATTTTTAGCAGAATGGGATGTGGGAACTCTTGCGTTTTTTAGCGATATCTGTTAGCTTTATGTGAGCCCGAAAGGTGTTTTTCTTTGCTTCGCTATGGCTGAAGCGGGGGCAATTTTAGTCCGATGAAATTTATTTTGGCAAAAAAGGTGAATATGACCCAAATCTTCGATGAGGAGGGCAAAGTAAAACCCGCAACCATACTAAACGCGGAGCCTGTTGTCATTTCCCAAATAAAAACTAAAGAAAAGGACGGTTATTCGGCCTTGCAAGTCGGCACAGGTTTGCGGAATGAAAAAAAAATATCAAAACCAGTAAAAGGCCACCTAAAGGGATTGCAAAATCTGGCTATTTTAAGGGAATTTAAAGTTGATGATACCGCTTCTTTTGAAAAAGGGGCAAAAATCGGATTAGATATTTTTGAGGTTGGAGAAAAGATTGTGATTTCCTCTGTTTCCAAGGGAAAGGGTTTCCAGGGTGTGGTCAAGAGGCATGGTTTTCATGGAGGTCCTAGAAGCCATGGACAGAAACATTCGGAAAGAGAGCCCGGATCAATCGGCGGAAGTGGCGGGCGCGCTGGAGGCCGAGTGGCCAAAGGCATGAGGATGGCAGGACGAATGGGAGGCGACAGAGTAACTTTGAAAAATGTCAAAATTTTACAAATTGACCCAGCTTCGAATATTTTAATGGTAGCGGGCGCAGTGCCGGGGAGGAGGGGAACGTTGGTAGAAATAAAGACAAATTAAAAGATTGAAAATTGAAAAATTATAAAAACAAAAATCATTCAATCTTTAAATCTTCAATATTTCAATAAACAACCATGGAGACAAAAGTTTACAACCAGCAAGGAAAAGAATCAGGATCGGTAAAACTTCCCGAAAGTATATTTGGTTTGCCGTGGGATTCTAAAACAGAGCGCTTGGTTCATCAGGTGTATGTTGCGATGGCTGGTAACCAAAGAACCCCAACTGCTCATACGAAAAACAGAGGAGAAGTAAGTGGAACCGGCAAAAAACCTTGGAAACAAAAGGGCACTGGTAGAGCTAGACACGGATCGAGAAGAAGCCCTATTTGGGTTGGCGGGGGAGTGGCTCACGGTCCGAGGAATGAACGAGACTATTCCAGAAAAATAAACAAAAAGATGAAGAACAAAGCTCTTTTTGCCGTTTTATCCAGAAAATTTAAAGACGGTGAAATGGTTTTCTTGGATAATCTTCTCTTTAAGACCCCAAAGACCAAAGAGGCGAAGGGTATCGTAAATTCTTTGGCCAAAGTTAAACCGTTCGAGTCAATAAACAGAAAGAAAAATGCGGCCTTTATCGCTCTTGCGGATAAGGATGAAAATGTTAAAAAGAGCTTTGGCAACTTTGGCAATTTGGAAGTAGGAGAAGTCAAAGATTTGAACACTGCAGATGTTTTGAAATATAGGTATATTGTTATCGCTAATCCAGAAAAGTCTATTCAAACGCTTTCTTCCCGCATAAAATAATTTTTCAATTTTTATATCACCCATGACTACAGACCTTAAAGCAAAATACGCCCACGTGCTGATTAGACCAAGAATAACCGAGAAGGCAAATATTGTATCTGCAGATCTAAATGTGCACGCTTTTGAAATTACTCCATCTGCTACCAAGACGGAAGTGGCAAATGCCGTCAAAGCTTTTTATAAGGTTTCGCCTTTGAAAATAAATATCGTAAAAAACCCAAGTAAAACGGTTTTTGTCAGAGGCAAAAAAGGAGTTAAAGCGGGTGTAAAAAAAGCTTACGTATATTTGAAAAAGGGAGATAAGATTGAGTAATACGAAGTAACGAATAAAAAATCATGGCAATCAAAACTTTCAAACCAACAACAAAATCAAGAAGACACATAAGTGTCGTCAATTATAAGAGTCTGCTTACTCAAAATAAGCCACTCAAGTCTTTAACTTTTGGCAGAAAAAGGGCTGTTGGTAGGAACAATGTCGGCAGGATCACGGTAAGACACAAGGGTGGTGGGCACAAAAGACTTTTTAGAGAAGTTGATTTTGATTATAAAAAAATAGGTATTCCCTACAAAATAAAATCGGTGGAATACGATCCAAACAGAAGCGGTTTGATAGGACTTGCTGTTTACAAAGACGGCGAGAAAAAATATGTTCTGTTGCCAAAAAACGTCAAAATAGGAGAAGATCTTATGACAGGCGAAAACGCCGAAGCAAAGATTGGCAACAGATTGCCTTTGAAACTTATACCTGTGGGCACGTTTGTATATAATGTCGAGTTAAAACCTTTCAATGGCGCAAAAATAGCTCGTTCTGCGGGCAATTTTGTGCAGATTATCGCCAAAGATGCCGGCTATGTTGACCTAAAAATGCCTTCTTCGGAGGTGAGAAAAGTAAAGGAAGATTGTTTTGCCTCGATTGGTGAGGTCTCAAATGAAGAGAAGAGACTTGAAAATTATGGCAAGGCCGGCAAATCAAGGTGGAAAGGTATTCGCCCGACTGTCAGAGGCACCGCTATGAATCCGGTTGATCACCCGCATGGTGGAGGCGAGGGCAGGCAAGGAAGAGGCAGGAGGAGGGCCATCTCACTTTGGGGTAAACCTACTGGTAAAGGCCAAAAATCTCGTCGAAGCAAAAAATATTCCAATAAGTATATTGTAAGCAGGAGAAAAGTTGGCAAGCAGAGATAAAGCCCCACCCCCTAGCCCCTTCCCAAAGGGGAGGGGAACCGGAATAAAACAAAAAACATGACAATAAAAATTTCACCAGTAAACACAGAAGAGAGGAAAAAGCTTGATATCAGATCTGGCGATACCATTAAAGTTACCCAGAAAATTATTGAAAAGGACAAAAAAACAGGCAAGCCAAAAACAAGACTCCAAGCGTTTGAAGGTCTATGCCTTGCGGTGAAGCATGGCAAAGAAGCAGGGGCAACTTTCACCTTGAGGAAGGTTGCTTCCGGTGTCGGAGTTGAAAGAATTTTCCCGCTGTACTCTCCGTCCATAGAAAAAATAGAAATTGTTAAACGCTCGAAAGTGCGCAGGGCAAAGCTCTACCACATAAGAGAAAAAGCTGCCAAGGAAATAAAGAGGGCAATGAGAAATGTGAGAGAGGTGCCGGAAATTGAATTGCCCGTGAAAGATGTTGTTGAATCGGATAATACAGAAATGGCAGATGTGGCAGAATTGAAAAAAGAGTAAGTCTAAACTATAATGCGCCTAATGCGCAGGTGTTGGAATTGGTAGACAAGCACGCTTGAGGTGCGTGTGCCGCAAGGCGTGGGAGTTCAAGTCTCCCTCTGCGCACAAAATTATGGCATTATTTACTGGAAAAGGAGATGATGGAACAACCAAAACTTTTGGGTGCAATCAAAGGATTTCTAAGAGTTCGGCAATAGCCGAAGCTTTGGGGAGTCTGGACGAAATAAATTCTTTTCTTGGTCTTTGCAAAGTCCAGGCGTCTTACCTTGGTTTCCAGTTTGAGGGGAAAGCGCTTTCAGAGATCGTCCACTCGCTTCAAAAGACATTATTTGTCGTTCAAGCCGAGCTTGCTGGCGCGGAAAAAACCGTCTCGGAACAAAAAGTAAAAGAGATTGAAGAAATTATAAATGATATGGAGCGCAAAATGCCGCCAATAAAATCTTTCTTTATTTCTGGAGGACCGGAAGGATTGAGGAAAGATCAGATGGGTGGAGTGGGGCTGGGGGCGCTTTTTGACATAGCCCGTAGCATCGCAAGAAGAGCCGAGCGCCGAGTGACTCAAGTTGCAGAAGAAGAAATGAACCGGACTCTTTTTGAAAAAGATTTTCCATCACAATCAAATGAGGAAAATAAACCTCGCCAAATAGGAGCTCATACCAGGGCGTTCTTAAACCGTCTTTCAAGCATCCTTTACGCCTTGGCGCGATATTCAAATCATCTTTCTGGAATTGTCGAAGAAGCGCCGGATTATAGGTAGGCCAAACCTCACCCGCCTGATTACAGGCGCCCTCTCCTTGATTAAGGAGAGGGAAGACAAAAACCAAAGCTGGAAAAATACCGATTTTTATGTAATTATTTTGGTCATTGGTGACTATGGTGTAGTGGTAACACAGAGGTTTGTGGAGCCTTTATCTCCGGTTCGAATCCGGATAGTCACCCCAGATGAATAACTATTTTCAAGGAAGTGAAATACACCCGAGACATGTGTCGGTTGGGGCGGTTTTGGTTAATGATGGTTCTACTGGCTCACCACAAGAATCAGGAAAGATTTGCGTCCATCATTTTGATTCAAAAAACGGATCAGAGTTTGCTGGGTATTGGAAAGATCAAGGATTAGATGACTTCTATATTTTAATGCGAGAGACGGTGGAAATGGGCGAAACTCTTGAGCGAGCGGTGCACAGGGGGCTTCTCGAAGAGTTTGGAGCCGAAGCGGAAATAGTGGATTATCTTGGTTCTATCCAGAGTCATTTTAAGCACAAAGGAAGTGAAGTTGAAATAGAAAAAACGACTCTTTATTTTCTTTGCAAATTAAAAAACCAAGATTTAAATAAGAGAAGCAAAGGCGATGTTGAATGTGAAAGCGTTCTCGAGTGGCACGATCCTAAATTTCTTATAACAAAAATGAAAGCACAAGGCGCCAAGTTTAATCGTCAAGATTTAGATGAGTCAGTGATTTTGGAAAAATTGAATATATAACTTCTTACTGTTCGAGGTTGCTATTATTTGGATTTGAGTTAGTGTATTGCTAGGAATTGCTGTTTGAAAGGATGAATTATGAATAAATTGGTTACTCCATTTCCAGGAGAGAATCTTCTGGAACTTGGAAAACGCTGCAATGCAGTGTATGTGTGTCCGAAGGTCGGCTCTGAACGAAAAGGACCTCTGGTCGCCTACGTGGGGAAAGACGACCAAGGGCGGAATCTCGTCGGAGAGCTTTACTTCAACTTCAGGCGGATTGAACCTCATCTGGAAGTTGTTGAGGTTTTTGCTGAAACGGCTTACCTCAAGATCCTGGGTCAAGGTTTGTCGGACTTCGATACTATTTGCGGTATTCCGAATGGGGGTCGAACGTTTGGCCAAGAGCTTGCCCGGATATCTAAAAGGAGATTTGTCTATCCGGACAAGAAGCCGAAGCCAATGGAAGCGGGCAAGAAACAGGAATACATCTGGGATCTCTCACAGTTCGATTTTGAGCCCGGAGAGCGGATTGCTATCGCGGAAGATGTTTTTAACAACTTCCAAAATACTGACAACACTCTAGCGGAGATCGCCGTGACTGGTGCGAACATCGTGCTCCTCGTCGGGGCGCTCAATCGCTCTCCAGTTTACGACACGACCTACAAGGGTCTACCGGTCATCGCTTCAATTCGTGAAGCGTATCCGGAATACCAGCAGGATGATCCGGCGGTTGCTGCTGATGTTGCAGTCGGCAACGTTGAATTCGAAGTAAAGAAAAACTGGGCACGCCTCATGGCTGCCATGGGGCAGTAGCCAGAAACAAATGCGAAAGGAAAATACATGCAAAAAGCGCTGACACCGGCGGAACGACTGATCGTTGCCGCTGACTTTAAGCCGTCCGCTCCCCACGGACGTGAATGGGTTTTTTACCGAATCCTCGAGCTCATTAAGAGTTTAAGGGGAACGGGGGTTTATATCAAAGTTAACTCTGCGCTTCGTGCGCATGGGTACAACTTGATTGATCTCATCCACTCTCATGACCTCAAGGTTTTTGCGGATCTAAAACTTTTCGACATTGGCGAAACTCTCGCCACTGACGGAATGTTTCTCAAGGAAGCAAAACCGGAACTGCTCACAACTGTGTGTGTTGCTGGTGTTACCGCTATGCGAGCTCTTAACGCAGAACTACCGGATACGGAAGTGCTCGGTGTGACGGTTCTCACGAGCCTCAAGGATGCCGACACTCAGGCGATGTTCACCTGCTCGACCGAAGAAGCCGTCATGCGGTTTGCCCAAGTCGCGGCAGATGCGAAGATCGACGGACTCATCTCGTCTCCCAAAGAGGCGGAAGTGCTTCGCGCGAAATTCGGCATCGTTCTGTCGCTCAACACTCCGGCCATCCGGCCGACGTGGGCGATCGTTCCTGGCGATGATCAGAATCCCGAACGGATCATGACTCCTGCAAAGGCCATCAAAGCTGGCGCGGATCGCATCGTGGTCGGCCGTCCGATCGTGAAGGCCGAAAAGCCCTACGATGCGGTTATGCGGACGATCGAAGAAATTGCGTCAGTTGTCTAGATTAATCCAAGCTCGGCATGCCTAGAAAGGGGTATGTCGAGCTGATTTTTTGTATAATAAAATAATGCAACCCCTAAGCAAATTGCAGAAATTTTTTTATCAGACTTTTGCTAATCTGGTTTTTATCGTTCATCTGGGACTGGTCCTTTTGGTGGTTTTTGGCTGGTTGATACCAGCTTTGTTTTACTTTTTCCTTGGCGCGCTTGTCGCTACCTTTTTGTCAGAAATCTTCCTGAGCTATTGTTTTCTTTCACGAATGGAATTCAACTTGAGGAAGAAAATAGACCCAGCAAAAATTTATGATAAATCTTGCATAGTTCATTACACCAGAGTGCTGTTTGGTCTGCCGCCTCGGTTGGCATCGGTGACTCCGGTTGGGTTTTTTAAGAAAAACTCATTCAAATTTGTTTTACTAACTCTTTTTGTAGTCAGTATTTCTTATCGAGTGTTGGTTTGAAACTAAAATCTTTTCAATTTTTGGTATATAATTTCAACATGTCGCTTAGGACTCTCGATCTAAAAATAATCCGCTTTTTTAAAAAGATTGCTATGCCGGTTTCGAGATTGGCTCTGTTTGTGGTCTTCTTTTGGTTCGGCATACTCAAAGTGCTTGACATGTCTCCGGCAAGCCAGGTGGTCCAAAATCTTTTCAATGAGACCATGCCGATAATGGAATTTAGCACCTTCTTTTTGATTTTCGGACTTTTTGAATGCTTGATAGGAATTTTATTTTTGATACCCGGCGCGGAAAGGGGTGTCATACCGATGCTTTTTTTGCACATGATAACCACCGCTGGACCACTCTTTTTGCTTACCGGCGAAACTTGGACAGGGCCTCTGGTGCCGACTCTTGAGGGCCAGTATATAATCAAAAACTTGGTAATAGTAGCGACCGCTATCGGCATTGCCGCCCACCTCCGGCCAATGTCGAAATAACTAGCTTTGTTTTCCACAGTTTTATTTTTTTAAATTGACAGATACCCTTGGGGGGTATAATATGTCTATATGGTTACACCAAAATCAAGGATTATCCGCCGGCTCAAGATTATCGAAGGCCAGGTGCGGGGTTTACAGGAAATGACCGAAAAGGGCGTTTATTGTATTGATATCATCACCCAGACCTCGGCTGTCAAAAGAGCGCTCTCAAGCATTGAAGACGTGATCATGGAAAACCATTTGAGCACTTGTTTGGTGCCCCAAATAGAAAAGGGTAAAGGTACCAAAGCGACCAAGGAAATACTGGACGTTTATCGATTGAAGAGAAAATAGTTTTATTAGAAACACTTAGGACATTATGGATTCCAAAATTTACAGAGTAAAAGGCATGCATTGCGCCTCGTGCGCCACCATTATCGAGAAAACCTTCAAAAAGGAGGCAGGGGTGCAGTCTGCCGAAGTGAATTATGGTACAGAGACAGCCAAAATAAATTTTGATCAGGGTAAAACAAATCCTGAACTATTGTCCAAAAAAATAGAACCCTTAGGTTATTCGCTTGCTCTTGATCATTTAAGTGAAAAAACATATGACGAGAATGACCAAACAGCAGAAAGTATGGGAATGTCGGCAGACGAACACGCCACCCATCTTGGTCTTAGTCAGTCAAAGAAAGAGAAGCTGGCAGAAGTTCTCGATATGAAAAACAAAGTCTGGTCGGCTATTCCGATTGCCGTCTTTGCTGCCATGGTGATGGGTTGGGATATTTTGGCGCAATATGGCTTGGCTGGCGAGATGAGCCCTGTGATTGATGAATTTTTCCACCACTTACTGCCTATTTTGGCGACTTATGTTCTCTTTGTAGTTGGCAGACCGTATTTGCTCGGTTTTTACCGTTTTCTTCGCTATGGCAAGGCCAATATGGATACGCTGATAGGCATCGGCACAACCGTTGCTTTTTTATACAGTTTTGCCGTTACTGCTTTTGAGGATATACTTAAACCTTTTATAAATGTGGATTATCAATATTATGATGTTACGATCGTGGTGATCACTTTTATTGCTCTTGGCAAATATTTGGAGACTAGATCAAAGATAAAGACAGGCGATGCAATAGAAAAGCTTCTCGGTCTCCAAGCTAAGATGGCGCTCATCGTTCGTGATGGAAAAGAAGTAGAAATTTCTGTAAATGATGTGAAGCATGGAGATTTGATCGTGATAAAACCAGGCGCAAAGATTCCCGTTGACGGAGTGATTACTGAAGGAAGTTCTTTTGTTGATGAATCGATGGTTACAGGTGAACCAATGCCTGTCCAGAAAAAAGCTGGAGACGGTATTGTCTCTGGGACGATTAACACTAGCGGCTCGTTCATATTCAAAGCGACAAAGGTTGGATCTGAAACGCTCCTTGCTCAAATCATAAAGATGGTTGAAAATGCCCAAGGTAGCAAAGCGCCGATCCAAGCACTTGCCGATAAAATCTCATCAATTTTTGTGCCGATTGTTTTAGTAATCGCATTTCTCACTCTCGGTGCGTGGCTTGTTGTCGGATCACAGTATTTGGGATTTTCGCAAGCTCTTTCGTTTGGCCTTGTATCTTTCGTGGGGATACTTGTTATTGCTTGTCCTTGTGCGCTCGGCCTCGCTACACCAACGGCAATTATTGTGGGGGTTGGTAAGGGAGCTAAGGAGGGAATACTTATAAAAGATGCGGCTACTCTCGAAAAATTGCATGAGGTAAATACAGTGGTAGTAGATAAAACAGGCACGATCACGAAAGGCAAGCCCGCATTGGTCGATATACAAAATTTCTCTGATCTGAAAGATGAAGAACTGGTATCGATTTTGGCTTCGCTTGAAAAGAAATCAGAGCATCCGATTGCTCATGCGATTGTAAGCTATGTCGAAGATCCTGTAAGGACCCAAGAGAAGAATATTTCACTAGCAGATGTTTCAAATTTTGAGAGTTTACAGGGTAAAGGTCTTAAAGGAACGATCAACGGCACAGAATATTTTGTCGGCAACACAAAGATCGTAAGTGATCTTGGTATTTCCTTTGATGTTACAAAACTCGACACGTTTACCTCCCAAGGTAAGACACCAGTCATTCTTGCTACAAAAGATAAAGTTCTCGGTTTTGTAATGGTGGCAGATGAAATAAAAGTAGAGTCGATCGAAGCTGTAAAAAATCTTCACGCTCTGGGTATCAAAGTAGTCATGCTTACAGGGGACGATGAGAAGGCGGCCAAATATATTGCATCGCTTGTTGGTATTGATGAAGTAGTGGCGAATGTGTTACCACAAGATAAGCTCGAAAAAATAAAAGAGTTACAATCACAAGATCAAGTAGTCGCAATGGCGGGAGATGGTGTAAATGATGCGCCGGCGCTTGCGCAAGCGGATATCGGTATTGCGATGGGGACGGGAACAGATGTGGCGATAGAATCTGCCGGCATCACACTGCTTGGCGGAGATATTTCCAAACTAGTTAAGGCAATCAGGTTATCGAAAATCACGATGCGCGGCATTAAACAAAATCTGTTTTGGGCATTTATTTACAATATTGTCGGTATCCCACTTGCCACCGGCATATTTTACCCGGTCTTCGGCTGGCTCTTGAACCCGGTTTTTGCCGGTTTCGCGATGGCGATGTCGTCTGTCTCGGTCGTCTCAAACTCTCTGCGTATAAAAGTCAAAAAATTGTAAGGAAATGAAAAATAAATTTTCCAAACTTATTGGATTGATTGCGGCCATCGGATTCATTTTTAATCTCATATGGGAAAATGCTCAAGCCCCGCTTTATGCAAATTATTCCGGATTTTCAGAACACTTTCTCATTTGTCTCGGAGCAACCTTTGGCGACGTTATTATCGTGCTCTCAATTTATATACTGGTTTCTTTCGCAAAAGCAGATTGGCATTGGCCGGTCCATATGGGAAAAAGAGCTGTCACCCTTACTATTATTCTAGGGTTATTAGTGGCAATTATTATAGAACAAGGAGCTCTTCTACTTGGACTTTGGGGCTACGCAGATCAAATGCCGCGGTTGCCGTTTTTTGACGTAGGTTTTTTGCCAACGCTTCAAATGCTCATTTTGCCAACTGTAACTTTTTGGATGAGCAGTTTTATTTATAAAAAACTATGATAACTAAAACCCTTTCATTATTACTTATCACAAGTGTCCTTGTAATAGGGGTTTTTGGCTTTACCTCAATGAGTCACGAATCTGGTCATGCTAGTGTTTGTATTGCCTCTGCTGTGAACAATACTCCATGTCCTAAAAATATTACGGCGACGGCAGTCCATTATATTCAGGCCTTTATTTCATTCTTTAGTATAGTCCCGTCAATTCCACTTATCTTCCTTTTAGCATTTCTGTTCGTTGTATTTTTGGGTATAGGATATTTGTTTATAAAAAGGCAGGACTCAATTTTAGCCAATCTGACATTTTGGCGAGTCCGGCGTGATCTCGAACGTCAGCTGGCGCGTCCTTGGAAAATTACCCACTGGCTCTCGCTATTTGAAAATAGCCCTCCGTTGCATAGATTTTCTATTACTATTTTTAATCTCATAAATCTATGCAAACTAAAAAAATCAAAGGCAATAAAAAATACAAGACTATCGATCCTGCAGTGGCCTTCGATCTCGTCTGCGGAATGGAGCTTGATGCGGACAGCATTAAGGCAAGCGCTGATTACAAAGGCACAACCTACTACTTTTGCGCTATTCACTGCAAGAATCACTTTACGGCCGATCCTGTGAAATATGCTGGAGAGTAAAACAAAATTAACATGACCACTCAAACACAAAAATATACCTTCCATGTGCATGGCATGCATTGCAATTCCTGCGTGCTCATGATCGAGAGTGAACTCGGGGGTCTACCGAATATCACTCACGTCAAATCGAGTTTAAAGCTTCATTCGGTTGAAGTGACCGGCGACTTTGGAAATAAAACACTGGAACAAATCGCTGAAGAACTGACCGAGCCCCTAAAACCTCACGGTTATATAGCTTCAGTCGAGAAACAGATCAAAGAAAAAAAATGGGAAGATTTCAGAATCGCCATTCCAATAGCACTTGGCTTTGCGGTTCTGTTCGTGATTCTTCAGAAAATAGGAATAATAAATCTTGTGAATGCGAGCAACGTAACCTACGGCACAGCTTTTGTGATTGGTATCATTGCCTCGCTTTCAACATGCATGGCGGTTGTTGGCGGGCTGGTTCTCTCAATGTCCGCAACGTTTGCCAAGGAAGGAGATAAGATAAGTCCTCAGCTTATGTTCCATGGTGGGCGAATAGTAGCGTTTTTTATTCTCGGTGGAGTGATCGGTGCTATAGGGTCAGCGTTTACTCTGAATATATCTGCAACTTTTATTCTAAGTTTGATCATTGGCATCGTTATGCTCATTCTCGGTATCAATCTTCTTGATACATTTGACTGGGCTAAAAAACTTCAGCCATCAATGCCAAAGTTTATTGCTAAGTATGCTCATGGTGTCTCAAAATTCAACCATACTCTTACTCCGCTACTTGTTGGTATCGCAACATTTTTCTTGCCATGCGGATTTACACAGTCAATGCAACTCTACACACTCACTACGGGGAGTTTCCTTACGGGAGCATTGACCATGCTCGCATTCGCACTTGGTACACTGCCGGTCCTCGCCCTTATCAGTTTCAGCTCATTTAGTATCCAAAAGAATGCTAAAGCTGGGATTTTCTTCAAGTCAGCCGGTTTGGTAGTGATAATGTTTGCACTGTTCAATCTCATAAACAGCTTGGTTGTGATTGGCCTCATTCCGCCAATTTTTAATTTTTAATTTACGGCTATCTAAAATAGTCGTATACTTATTTTACTCATGAAAGGCATAATCTCATCCGTTTTAGTGGCTCTGGTATTGATTGGTGGCGCAATCATTCTTACCAAAAAAGATCCCACAGTTAAATCAGGGGATGTTCCATCAGCTCAAAATGTTGAAGTAGTAGATGGTTTACAGATAATAAACATTCGAGCAAAGGGTGGTTACCAACCAAGAAAAAGTATCGCTAAGGCTGATTTGCCGACCGTCATCAGGTTTGATTCAAAAGGCACTTTTGACTGTTCTGCTTCGGTTCGAATACCTAGCTTAAACATCAGTCAGAGTCTGAATTTCTCAGGGTTGACTGATGTTGATTTAGGTAAGCCCAAAATGGGCGTCCTGAAGGGGAGTTGTAGTATGGGAATGTATCCCTTTGAAATAGTTTTCCAGAGTTAATTATTATTAGTTTATAAAAATTTATGACAGCAAATAAAAAAATGGAATGGTTGTTGCGGATTGGGGTGGCAGGTGAATTTTTGGGTCACGGTATTTTGGCTATTCAAAAGAAAGCCGATTGGATAAAGTGGATTGGGGATATGTTAAACGTCGAAGTTTCGACTGCCACTACCTTGGTTGTTTTGATAGGGGTGCTTGATGTGATAGTTGCCGCCATCGTTTTGCTCCGGCCGATGCCAAAAGTTTTGCTTTGGGCCGCTTTCTGGGGTTTCTGGACGGCGCTCGTCAGGCCTTTGGTTGGTCAGCCGATCTGGGACTTTGTTGAGCGTTCAGCCAACTGGGCCGCTCCGCTTGCCCTCTACTTCTTCTACAGGGTAAACAAATAACCTATTGATAATGATTTGATAATTCCGCAATCCACAAAGTGGGTGTGCGGAGCTTTCTGTTGTGTTATAGAATTTAATCAATATCAGTATTAACGATTACATATGGAACCGACACATGAAGACTACAAATCAATGCTTACGGAGATTATCCAAAAGCAAATAGTGATACTTGGCCCGCAGATAGCTGTTTTGAAGGCAAGAAATGTGCCGGGCATCACAATTTCAGACGATGGCGTGGTTACTGACGTTTCTGGTTCCGAGCAGGATACTTTGCAGAAGCTTATAGATGAATATGTTTCTTTATCGGGCGAAATAGTCAGGAATGCCGTTAATTCTATTTTTCAAAAATATCCGTCCATTAAAACTGATTTAAAATAAAATGAAAACGAAAAAAGTTCTTTTCCCCATTTTGCTACCCCTTCTTCTCCCGCTGTCCGTTTTTGCTCAAAGCAGAGATGTTGTGATTTCGAGTGATGAAGTAGCCTATGCGTCTGTTTTTGCCGGAGATCTATCACTTCTTTTGTCTGTAGTTATCGGAGCCATAGCGACTTGGTTTGTTTTTAGAGCGGCAAAGAAGATGGGTGGCGGTTTGTTCGGTTCTGTCATGGACTACATTTCTCTTGGAATGCTCCTGATGGTAATTGGCACCATCTCGACCTTTTTTGGAAACTGGTTTACTGGCGTGTGGTTTAATGTCGTAAATACCACATGCTTTGCTTTGGGCTACATTTTTATGGTTATAGGTTCAAACAAATTGCTTAAGGGCATAATAAATACTTAAAATGAATGTCGCGCTTGCTTTAGGCGCAGTATCTTCTGTTCTTTTTTTCGCAACCATTTATTCTTTTTTCTATTTTCGCTCTTCGCTAAAAAAGAGAGAGGAAGAGATAAAGAAAGAAAAAGAGGAAGCGACTCGCCGTTTATACGAACTTGCAATACTGAAAGAGCTCGGTGACAGAGTCGGGTACTCTTTGAATGTGGAAGAAATATTGCAGATTATCACCGGCTCCCTGCGTCAGTTTATAGATTATAGCGCGGTTGGGTATGCAGTCATTGCTCCGGAAAAAATAAAGATAAACACTCACATCGAAAGATCGGTAGGCAGAAATTTTCTGAAGGAGATGAAAGACAAGATGATCGCCTCTCTTTTGGCCCTTACCGACAAAAAGCTTGAATCAACAAACATTGATGAAGTTGTGTCGGGGGCCATAGTGGTGCCAGAAATTGATCGGGGGATAGGTTCTCTTTTCAATATACCTCTCGTCATAAGCGGGTCTGTTGCTGGAGTTTTGACTGTCGCTCACATCGAAGGGGGTCTATACAAAGAGGCGGACATGAATATTTTGTACAAAATCACCAACCAGGCCTCACAGGCAGTTTCAAGACTTCAGGAAGTAGTGAGAATAGAGAAAGGCAAGCTCAATGCGATGGTTTTGAGCATGGGTGACGGGGTTTTGATGGTTGATACTGAATATAGGATAATCGTTGCCAACCCCGCTGTTAAAAAAATAATCAATTTTGATTCTAAAAAAACCAGCGAAGAGGAGATAAGCATCTTTGATTTTGTGAACTCACTAGGCGGTAAGTTCGACATACACGGCAAATTGAAAGAAGCTTTGACCAAAAAAGTTTCTTTCATATCCGAAAAGATAAACCTAAACGAATCGTTTTTCGAAATAGGGGTTTATCCGGTTTCTCATTCGCTGTCCAAAGGGGGGGATCAGTTGCTCGGCGCAGTCGTCTCTTTCCACGACATCACAAAAGATATTGAACTTGAGAGAGTGAGAGAAGAATTCACCTCGATGATAGTTCATGAGTTGCGCTCTCCTCTTGATGGTATCAAGAAAATAGTGGAACTTGCCGTTTCTGGCGCTCTCGTGCCGGGCTCGCCTCAATTTAAAGAATATTTGAATATGGCCCACCAAAGCTCTTCCTCAATGCTTGAGTTGGTAAACGACATACTTGATTTGTCCAAATTGCAGGCCGGAAAATTTGAAGTTAGAAAGGAACTATCCGACATAAGGGAAATAATAAAAAATCGGATTACTTTTTACAAAATTTCCGCTGACTCCAGAAAGGTTTCTTTGGAAAGCTCGCTGAACTCAAATCTGCCGAACAGCGTTTCTCTTGATCCCCAAGCCATAAAACAGATATTAAACAACTTTATTTCAAACGCCTTGAAATTTACCTCCCAAGGCGGATCAATATTGGTCACATCTTTCGTGTATGACGGGAAAATGGATGTTCGGTCTCTGGTGGACGCTAAATATTCTGTTTTCCCGAGCGCTTTGGAGTTGAATGCAAACAAAAATGATCTTTGTGTGGTGGTTTCTGATACTGGTATCGGCATCTCGGAAGATAGTCTCAAGGGGCTTTTCCATACCTACAAACAAGCCAAGATCTCGCCTGTTTCCAAAGAAGACAAAGGCACCGGACTTGGATTGGTGATAGCCAAGGGTATAGCGGAAGCTCATGGTGGCAAAGTTGGCGCAGTTTCAAAAGAGGGGGCTGGCTCAAGCTTTTTCTTTACTATCCCAATCAAATGATGTTATTATGTTTCTATACGAAAAACATGCGAAAGCTACGAAAGAATGCCGAAAATTTCAATACTTTCAGTTTTCGCAGCTTTTCGCATTTATTCGCATAATTTTCGTATAGTATGAAAAAGATTTTAGTAATTGACGACGATCAGTTTTTTGCAAAAACGTTGGAGGCCGCCTTGCCCAAAGACAGATACTCTTTGGTTGCCGCGGAAGACGGCGAGCAGGGTTTGAGCATGCTCAAAAACGAAAAGCCCGATTTGGTTGTCCTAGATCTCATGATGCCCAAGCTCGACGGGGCTTCTTTCCTTAAAAAAATACAAGAATCAGACGAATACCCCAAAGTTCCGGTGCTCGTCTCCTCAAACCTTTCAAGTGTAAAGAAAATCAGCGATGTTATGGCCATGGGGGCGGTTGGCTATGTCATCAAGTCAGACGAGAGTTTGGAGTCTATCGTGCAAGATATCGAGCGGGTGCTTGGCGAAGATAGAAAAAAAGAAGAACCTTCCCACCAACCAGCTTAAAATATTTTTGCGACTATCGTGCCCGCGTAAACAGTGATTATGTTGCTAGGGATCAGACCTATTATCGTGCCCAAAACATAATCTCTAGCGCTAATTCTTGATATGCCCATCATTATGTTGAGCATGTTAAACGGCATTATTGGCAAAAAACGCAGGATGATAAGGTCGTAGGTGGCTCCTTTTTCTAGGCGCTTGTTGTATTCCTCGAATTTTTTCATGTAGTTTTTCTGCAAAATGTTTTCAGCCCATTCTTTGCCAAGCTTTCGTGAAATGCTGAAAACGGCAATTGCACTAAGCAGCCCGGCGATCATGGAGTATAAAAACCCATATTTTAGGCCGAACAATATGCCGGCCGCAAGCATAAATGGAGTGGAAGGGATAAAAATTGTGCCTAAAGAAAACAGGAGCATAAAAATTAAGGGCGCCCAAATGCCGAATCCTTGAATGATTAAACGCAAATCGTCTATTGATAAATTTTCTCTAAAAATAAAATAAAATGTAAGCGAGGTTATGACCAAAAGCACAAAAAGCAAAAAGGTGGCCTGCTTCAATCTTTGCCATTTGCCGTTAGTTTGCATAACGTTTAGAATAGCATAACTTGTGGTATAATGCTGTCATGAGCAAAGACGAAAAAATAAAAGAAATATCTGAAAAAGCAGAGCCTATTTTTCGCAAATACGGTGTTAAACGCGCTGGTATTTTTGGCTCGTATGCAAGGGGGGATGATCGTCCAGACAGTGATGTGGATATTTTGGTTACTTTAGGTGACCAAGTTTTTACTTTACTTGATCTATTCAGATTTAAAGAAGAAATATCTAAACGCCTAAACAAATCGGTAGATATAGTTTCGGATAGAGCTGTAATCCCATACTTTAAAGACTATATTTATAGAGACTTAACTCAAATATATGAAGAACAAGGATCCTAATTCTCATTTGCATTTGATGATGGATTCGTTCCGAAAGGCAAAGAAATACTTAGGAGACATGTCCTATGAAGATTTTCTGCAAGACGAGAAAACTCAGAGTGCGGTCATTATGCAACTACATGTGATTGGCGAACTAAGTAAAAATATTCTTGAGAATACTAAAAAAGAAATTGATATTCCTTGGAGAGATATTGCCGGCATGAGAGATATCATTGCCCACGATTACTTTGGTATGGACCTTAAAGTAGTTTGGGATACTGCCAAGCAAAGCGTCCCTGAAGCAGAAGTGGCAATAGACAAGTACTTAAAAAGTATTGGGGAATAAGGGTTTTTAACTTGCCCCCTTGACTTTTCACCATCTTTATACTATACTCTCTCTCCAGAGTGCTGGTGGCCATAAAGCCAAATCAAAACCTGCACAATTGACACAAGGAGATTTAGACCATGTCGAAAGACACGCTCGTCTCTGTTTCTGAGGCTTTCGAAGCGGTACCCGAGAAGTATCGCGGTCTCGTCAAGGATTTCGCCCACAAATTAGCGGGAGACCGCCAAGCAAAGTGGGCCAAGGAGGGTTCACTTTTCCTCCGGCAGGAACCCTCCTGGAAGTACCCACTCGCGGAACTCGGGGATGTTGTGATCCTGGAGGTCAACTACGGCCTCCCATTGGATCAGATGATTGTCGCTGGCCACTACAACTGGCACAACGGCAACATCAACGCCACCAACTTTCCCGTGAAAGGTGAAGGTGTCGTTTCCTTTGAGGCGCGATACTTCCACTGGGACGAGAATGTGTCTTCCGAAGTCGCTGACAAGGCGATTCAAGAAGAGGATCCAGCAAGCCCGTGGATCTCGGCGGCGATCGAACATACCTGTGCGTTTGGGGCCAAGTACCCGGACGAACAGACAAAGTACCCCGTTGTCGGTCTCGGTTCCTCGACGCAGGTCTTCGGCAGCCGGCTCGTCCCTTGCCTCGACAGGTATGGCTCGGAGCGCGAGCTTGACCTCGGTTGGTGGGATGGCGTTTGGTCTCCGCTCTGTCGTTTCCTCGCTGTGCGCAAGGTCTCTGTCGCTTCGGCGACTTAGGTCTTGCACTTAGTTTCTTGGACACTTTGTCCCTTTCTACCCCGCGGTTTGCCACAGGCATTCCGCGGGGTTTCTGGTACAATAGAATCAGCAGGTGAAAAATCCAAGGCTACTGCTCTGGGTAATCTGCTCGCAACCCTTGCGATGAGAGCGGAGAAGGTCAAGATTTTTTCCGGAGTATCGCAAGCGCTCAGAAAAAATCAGAGACAAGTTGGTGCAGAATATTAAGCAATACATTAATATTGCGAATAAAATTCAGCTTTGAATTTTCTGGTAGGCACCTATTAGGAAACTAGGAGCAGTGGCACAGAAAATATTTTGCACAAAGTTCCTCGACGCAGGTCAACGGCAACCGGAACGTCCCTTACCTCGACAAGTATGACTCGAAGCGCAAGCTTAACCTCAATTGGTGGGATGACGATTGGAATCCGAACTATCGTTTCCTCGCTGTACGCTACTGGTCTCATTTCTCTCCCTTTATCGGGAGAGTTTTGTTTTCTAGATGCCGTTTCCAACCACCGAGCATGCTACCTATGACGGACAATTTTTCCGACAAATTTATATATTTATTTGAATCCAGAGCCCGTATATCCCAAGCCAGTTGCATCAATAATTTTAATAAATCAACTCTGGAAGTGCCTCGATCTATAAGTGGAACTTTATTGGTTGTACTTGCATAGCTTGCGAGAAAACAAAACTCTATGGTATCAAGAAAAACGGCGTCTATTTTGGATCCTAAAGTAAAGCGATTGGCTTTGGGAAAATCATTCAGATACGATTGCCAAATTCCGTAAGTCTCTTTCAGTTGTAGCATCACAGGGATCAGTTTTTGTCGCATGACAACTGCGGGGGGGGGTCTTCATAGTATAGTTTTTAATGGCATAATATCCCTCATGATAAAATTTGAGCTTAAATACAAGGATATCATTTCTTCCGAAAATTTGCTCGGTGCTTGGCAGGAATTTATCAAAGACAAACGAAAAAGAAAAGATGTGCAAGAATTCCAATACAATTTATCCGATAATCTTGTCGCTTTGAAAAAATCTCTGGAACAAAAAACTTATTACCATAAAAAGTATTACGCTTTTAATATTTCTGACCCCAAACCAAGAAATATTCATAAAGCAACCGTGGAAGATAGAATTTTACACCGAGCTATCTATAGAAAATTGTATCCATATTTCGATTTCAGATTTATTTCCGACTCGTATTCTTGCAGATTGGACAAAGGAACGCACAGAGGATTTGAAAGGTTCAGAGCTTTTGCAAGGCAGGTTTCTAAAAACGATACAAAAATTTGTTGGGTTCTCAAATGCGACATTCGTAAATTTTTTGCTTCCATAGATCATGAGAATTTATTAAATATTTTAAAAACCTATATTCCGGACGAAGACATCATCTGGTTATTGGGAATGATTATCAGTAGTTTTTGTTCTAATAAACCTGGCATTGGGTTACCCTTAGGAAATCTAACATCTCAACTGATTGCGAATATCTACATGAACACTTTCGATCAATGGACGAAGCACATAATGAAAGCGAAATACTACATCAGATATGCTGATGACTTTGTAATTCTTCATCAAGAAAAAGATTATCTTCTCGAACTCACCCCAAAAATTGTAGACTTTCTCGAAGAAAATCTAAAACTCTCTCTTCATCCAAACAAGGTCTCGGTAAACACTCTCTCCTCCGGAGTCGATTTCCTTGGCTGGGTACACTTCCCCCATCATAGAGTTCTACGAACCGCTACCAAAAGAAAAATGTTTAGGAACCTCAATTCAAAGCAAGGAAAGCAGAAAGAAAATTCAGCGCAGTCGTATTTGGGGATGTTGGGGTGGGGAAATGCAAGGAAGCTCGCGGATGAGATTCAAAACATGATATAGTTTCGAGCATGGCGGAAATTTTATACGGAGCTCCGGTGAGGGAGGAAATCAAAGAGAAGTTAAAAGAGAGAATAAAAAAGCTTGAAAAGAAGCCGGTTTTGGCAATTGTGCAGGTTGGCGACAGGCCGGATTCAAATCTTTACATCAAAAACAAAATAAAGTTTGGAGAGGAAATTGGAGTCGAAGTTGTTTTGAAAAAGTTTAAACACGACACCAATACGCGAATGAACTCGAATGACACGGATGAGGACCATATAATAAAAGAAGTAGAAAAACTGAATGAGGATGAAAATATAAGCGGGATAATAGTGCAATTGCCGTTGCCGGAAGGGCTGGATACAAAAAAAATACTTCAAAACATAAAAAAAGAGAAAGATGCGGATGGGCTTGCACCCCTCCCTTTGGGGGAGGGGGTAGGGGGAGGGACTTTGATCACTCCTGCCACGGCGCGCGCAGTTTTGGCGATTTTGGACTTTTACAAAATTGAAATTCTTGGCAAAAAAGCGTGCGTGATCGGTCAGTCGCTACTTGCCGGTCGCCCTATCTCGGACGAACTTGAAAAAAGAGGTGGGCAAGTTGAAAGATGCGATATCAATACAAAAAATGTTCCTCTAGTTGCGAACAGTTGCGATATTTTAATTTCGGCGGTTGGCAAAATTGGTTTAGTAAATAGGGATTTTGTAAATGGGAGACAGGTGGTGATAGATGTGGGGATCAATACCTCACCCCCAACCCCTCTCCTAAATGCAGGAGAGGGGGGAAAACCCACAACCTTTGTAGGCGACGTTGATTTTCAAGAAGTTGAATCCGTTGTGAAAGCCATCACTCCTGTGCCGGGAGGTGTTGGCCCGGTGACGGTCGCTTGCTTGTTTCAAAATCTTTTGGATTTGTGTTATCATAGTTCGTGACTAATTATCAATAACCTATATTTTTATGTTCAATCAATTTTTTGGTGAAGAAGGCGCAAAAAGGATTTCCAAGTGGCTGGCTATTTCACTCGTTCTTTTTTCAGCTTTTCTTCTGGTTAAAGTGCTCGGAGAGTTTAAAAAATTGCCGAATATTGGCAAAGAGATATACCCGCAGTCAACCATCATGGTTACCGGAAGCGGGGAAGCATATGCCATACCGGATGTGGCCTCATTTAATTTTACCGTTACTGAAGTTGGCGATACGGTAAGTCAGGCGCAAGAGAAACTTGATCAAAAAATAAACAAGAGTCTTGCGGCTATAAAAGAAGCCGGAGTCGAAGACAGAGATATAAAGACCATTAATTACAACGTATATCCGAAATATGAGTGGGAACAGATCTACTGTATCACCACCCCTTGTCCTCAAGGCAAAAATACGCTAGTGGGATATGAAGTAAGCCAAACAGTTTCTGTTAAGGTGCGAGACACTGAAAAGGCGGCTGATTTGGTGACCGAAGTTGGCGCGGCAGATGTATCAAACATCAGCGGGCTTGAGTTTACGGTTGATGATAGAGACAAATATGTCGCAGAGGCGAGGGAGCAGGCAATAGCAGAAGCTAAAGAGAAGGCAAAGGTTTTAGCCAAACAGCTAGGTGTGCGTTTGGGAGATATAATCTACTACAATGATAACAGCGATTACCCAGCCCCTTACTATGCCGAGGGTATGGGAGGAGCCGATATGATAAAAAGCGTTTCAGCTATGGCTCCGGCAAGAGCCGAACTTCCTACGGGAGAGTCCAAAATCACGGCGAACATTAGCATCACTTACGAAATCAAGTAGCTTTGCCCCATCCCATCCCATCCTATCCTCTCCTTGATTAAGGGGAGAGAAAACCAAAAAACAAAAAGCTTGGTTAGCAAGCTTTTTGTTTTTGTTGACATAAATTTTGACACTAGTATAGTCTTTCGAGGAGGTCATTGATATGAAATTGACAGCTAAGCAACTAGGAGAGTTGTTTGGGGTGGATCGCGGAAAGATGCTGTATAAAGCGATCGATCCGCTCTATGATCGAAAGCTGGAGTTGGCAGCGCTCTCTGAAGATTCTATAAAGAAAATATTGAAACCTTTTCAATATTGTGGGGGTCCAGAAAACGTTGAAATTCTTTCGGCGCGGAATGCTGAGAAGGCGATCTCTTTTTTTGGAGAGCGTCGTATCGATGTCAAGCTCGCTACTTCAGTTGCTGGTTACGATTGGGGGAGTAGCAGAAACGATCAATTTGGCAGGGGGTTTGATGTTGTGTATCGACTACTGAATATAAAGTTTCCTCCCGGTGAGCCGTTCGAAAAGATCACCGTGAGGGAATCTAACCTCTGGAAACTTGCGCGTGCAAGTTTCAAAAGTTCCCTATGTCAAGCCATTAGTCACGTCTGTCACTTCAAGTTTGAAGATGACAGGAAGCAGTATGTGGATGAACGCAACAAAAGTGCTTGGGCGATAACCAACCTCTTCTTGGCGGGGGGTTTCTATGTCGGGTATTACCCAACAAACAGCATCAGGATTCACCCAAATACAGTGCTTGTTCTGGTGAAGTAACCGCTTTTTCAGAATTTTAGAGAGCCCAGGAAACTGGGCTTTTCTTCTAGACCTCTTGACTAGGTGGTTTGCGGGTGTATAATCAAGACACAAATTAATAAAGAACCCCGCGAGGGGTTTTTTGGTAAGATTATAATATTATGTCAGTACTAAGTTATTTAAGAGAAACAAGAGCTGAATTAAGCCATGTAAGTTGGCCAACTAAAAGACAGGCCACTGTTTTTTCTGTCGTGGTTGTGATTGTCTCTGTTTTGGTCTCGCTTTTCTTGGGCTTCTTTGATCTTGTTTTTTCCAGGATATTAAATTTATTTATCTAATACGAAAAACATGCGAATGCTACAAAAAACTACAAAATTTTTCGCTATCTTTTCGCAAACTTTCGTATAATTTTAGTATCATATGTCTAAGCAACAAATACAAAAAGGCAGGAATTGGTATGCGATCCATACTTACTCCGGCTACGAAAATACGGTGATGCGCAATTTGAAACAACGCATCGAATCTCTCGGCATGGAAGACAAGATCTTCAATGTTCTTGTGCCGACCGAAAAAAAGATAAAAATAAAGGGAAATAAGAGGATTGAGGAAGAAGAAAAAATCTATCCCGGCTACATTTTGGTTGACATGGTGGTGACCGACGACTCTTGGTATGTGGTGAGGAATACTCCCAGGGTGACCGGCTTTGTCGGTTCCGGAGTTTTCCCCGTGCCTCTCGACCAAAAAGAGGTTGACGAACTATTCAAGCGAATGAGTTCGGAGAAAGTGAAGCACAACATTGACCTATCTATCGACGATGCAGTTAAAATAGTTGATGGGCCGTTTAAGGATTTGGAGGGCAAAGTTGGGGAAGTTGATGAAAATAGGGGCAAAGTTAAGGTGCTGGTGCCGATGTTTGGCAGAGAAACTCCAGTCGAGCTGGATTTCTTGCAGGTCAAGAAAATTTAAGGAGCGAAGCGACTATAAATTTCTTGATGCCGCCCCCTCTTGACCTCCCAAGCGGCGCAAGAAAATTTAACCCACCAGGTAATTTGCTCAGCACTTTCTATTGCAATTATCGGATTATTCGTATAGTATGGTCTGGTCTGATTTACAGGTATTAAACAAGGTGTTTTGTGAAAGTGCTGAGTGCTCAATTTTATAGCTACTCACTACGTTCGCAGACAAAATTGGCAAATGGCAAAAAAAGTTTCAAAAAAAATAAAATTGGTGATTACGGCAGGCAAAGCTACGCCTGCGCCTCCTGTCGGCACAGCTTTGGGTCCGGCCGGTATTAATATTGGGGAGTTTGTCACCAAATTCAATGATGCAACAAAGGGCATGGAAGGACTGGTGCCAGCAGAGATTTCTGTTTATGAAGACAGGACTTTTGATTTTATTTTAAAGACTCCTCCGGCATCAAGCTTAATACTCAAGAGCTTGGGTATTGAAAAAGGCGCGGGTAAACCTCCAGCTCAAAAAGTCGGCACCATCACAAGGAAGCAACTCGAAGAGATCGCCGAGAAAAAAATGGTAGACCTCAACGCCAACGACCTCGAAGCTGCTATCAAAATCATCGCCGGCCAGTGCAGGAGTATGGGCGTCGAGGTGAAATAAGAAACCTCGACGAACCGGAGCGCGACGGCGCGAGGTGTGCCCAGGCAAATTTCTAGCAAGAAATTATGCGTGGGTCGAGGTGAAAGGATAATCCAATGCTACAAAACAAATTTACAAAAACTTGGTCTAGTTTCGTTTCCTCCCCTCTAAACTAAAAGGAGCGAGTTTTTGTCTGTTTGAAATGCAAAAGTCGCTCCTATTTTAGGGGCGACTTTTGTTCTTTGTCGAGAAAGGAGTTTTTGTGAGAAGAGAAAAATTGGCCGATCTTGCACTTCAGTTTTTGGGTTACCCAGCGATCCTTTACAAGAATCCCGATTATGGGAAAGACGAAACGGGTTTTGACTGTTCTGGTTTTGTTCACTTCTTGCTCAAAAAAATGAAATTCCCAGAAATAGAAAAATGGAGGCATGTAAATGAAATGTTTGATGGTTTGGGGGTTCTTATTCATCCTGAATTCTCAAGCAAAGGAGACTTGGTATTTTTTAGCAGAGACGGAGTGGTGCCAAGGCATATCGGAATAATGGTTTCAGAGAGTCATTACATCCACTCTCCCGGCGTAAATTTTTCTTATGTAAGGATTGATGAGATTAAAAAATCAGAAATTCCTTATAAGAATGCGCAAATATATGGGCATAACCCAATTGGTTTTAAGCGCCTGGCAATAAAAAAGGGTAGATACAAGTATCTTCTGTGAAATTTGCGCAATCCTTAGAGCACTTATTTTTTGAGTACTCTTGTGTTAAGTTTACAAAAGACTAAGAAGAAGGAAAATCTATGAAAATATATGTTGGCTGTTCTTTGACGCAGGCACCGGAGCAGTTTATTGAGGAAGTGGAAAATCTCAAAAAAATTCTCCGGCAAAAAGGCCACAAAGTTTTTGACTTTGTTGGCCTTGTGGCTGGCACTCCAAAAGATGTGTATCGGTGGGATATCCACCACTGTGTTGCAGAGTGCGATTTTTTAATCGCAATCTGCGACTATCCATCAATTGGTCTTGGTTACGAACTCGGGGTGGCAATTGAAAAACTTGGGAAGCGTGTACTCGCTGTTGCCCACAAAGACAGCAAGATTACTCGTCTGATCCTTGGTATCGATCACCTCCGTTTTGAGTTCTGTCGCTACGAGGAACTTGATGATGTGGCCAATCTTGTTCCTGTCGACGTGTTTTTTCAGCAGGCATTCGATTGGAGCGATCAAATCGCTGCTTGATCTATAGCCTCAAAAGGCCCGGCGAAGTCAGACTTCGTCGGGCTTTGCTTTACCTGGGGTTATGATTTATGTCTCTATCCAAATATAGCTTCGGAAGCATTGATATTGGCTTCCATTCGCGCATGGTTTTTTTCAAATCTCCCGTGGTCTGATATTTTCCTAATGTTGTATAATCTTTATCTAAAATTTGTCCGGTTTCAAAAAATACTATTTGGGCAATTCTTCTGCCGACTACAAGCGGTATGTAATAATGGTTTGAGTTGTTTGTAATCTCCATTGTCCACCTGTTTATGTAGCCTACATCGCCCCAACCGGCGCATTTGCAAACTTCTATAAAGCTTCTGCCGAGGGAAGAGCGGGCCTTCATCATGGTGGTGATGTGATTGCGCCCGCCTATGAATTCATTGGTGTGTCCAAGAATCGTTTCCCCTGGGGCTAAAAGTATAACTTTATCATTTGGGGAAATGTTGCCAAAATCAAATTTATAATCCTTAAAAACTTCTTTAGCAATTTTTGCCTTAAGGGGTTTGGTGCCCCATACGGAGTCGACATGCTCTTTCTCGTAAATATTGAAAATATTTTTGAAATGTTTTGCCGGTTGCTCGACGAAAAAATATTCCCCTAAGGTGACATCATAGCTCGAAGTCGCCAAATTATTTTTTTTAAATGGCGAAATGAAAATATTACCGTTTTTTATTTCCTCCAGGATTTTTTTATTGCTTAGCGCCATAGAATTTGCAGTATATGAAGAATGTTAATTTTTTGCAACTATGTCGTGTTTGCCTCTGTTTATATCAAACCTATCGTGATCCTTATCCCCGTGTATTACAAGTCCTTCATTCTTAAATTTTTTTCTCAAAGTTTCCGCTATTTTTATAGCGACCGAGCGTAGTGTTGGGTGTACAAACCTTGTACAGCGCAGTTCTGAAAGGTAAACAATGTGTGGTATTGAGCCAACAAGTTTATTTGGGAGTTTGTAACCCATTGGTATGTAATATTGCTCGTCTGCCTTGCTCAGCTTTAGTTTTTTCGTTTCTTGTTTTTGGGTTTTAAGTAGAGTAAGTGCTTCCTTTTCTAAATCTTTTGGTAGCTCTTCAAGATACCACTCGCCGAAGCCATGCTCAGTAGTGACTAGTGGCATTCTTTGTATTACCGCTCTATGTCTTTGTATATCTCGGAAAGAGCCAAAATCCAGCAAAAACTCAAATTGCACTTGTCCTGCTTCGGCCACTTCCTTGGGAATTTCTGTTTTGGCCGGTCTCTTCTCAAGGATTTTTTTATATTTTGAAAGTATTTTTTTGTCTATTGCATTTCTAGATAAAGAAAAATCAGGAGATTTTTTATTTGTATAATAATATTCTTTTTGCATCCAGTACTTATTAAACTCTTCCGTACTTTCGTATCTTTTGTGTCCGAAAGAGCTTGGAAATGTTTCCAGAAGCAGTTCTTCAAGTTTTTCGGCAATATTTACCACTTCTTTTAATGGATGGTGGCGGAGTCTCATGATATGGTCAGCGGCTTGGCGGAGATTGGTGTGCCACGCAAGGTTGGTGGTTGCTCCAGAAGGCAGGAAACTCCTCATAATGTCAAAAGCTCGAGCTTTGATTGCCTTGGTATAAATTTTTTCATCCTCATTTTCTCCGCGAGGAAATCTTTTTGGTAATTCTTCTCCAAGTTTCTCAAGCCCTTTCATATAAAAGGCGCGCCACTTCTCTAAAATTTCTTTTGATTGTTTTGTACTCTTCGGATCTACAAATGGCTGGTTTGCAAAGTCGATATATCTAGTAGAAGCTTCCTGTCCGGAGTATAGAGGCCAGTCTTGAATGGCTTTGGCGGCGAGCATTGAGACCCCTTCTATGAAAATGGTTACTGTGCCACAGTCTCCTATGGATTTGTGACCATAACCGACGTAGAAGTTGGCCATAAAGTTTTCCGGCCCTTTTTTGGCTAATACTTCAAGGTGGCTGTTTATGCCTCCTATGGAACGGGAGTGGAGAGCCTGAAGCATGGCTTCGGCCTCTGGACTTATGATTGCGCCGGTATTGAGCACTAGTACCATCCCGTCATTTGAAAGCTGCTTTTTTGTGTGTTTTAGTGAGTTTAAGTCCATGGATTTGCGGTTAAAAATAAATTTATTTGTATGATAGCATAGTGGGTATGAGTAAAGGAAAAGGCAAGTTTATAGTGATTGAAGGGCTGGACGGGTCTGGGAAAACAGAAGTAATAAACCGTCTAAAAAAAGATTTCCCTGATTTTGTTTACAGTAGAGAACCTGGCGGAACGGTTTTTGGAGAAATGATAAGAAGTGTGTTGCTTGATTCAAAATCAAAAAAAGTTCCACCGCTACCAATGCTCTTGGGTTTTATGTCCTCAAGAGCTTCTCATGTACAGGAACTCGTGTCTCCAAGTCTAAAAAAAGAAGTGACCGTTGTCTCTGACAGGTTTGATACTTCAACTTTTGCTTTTCAGCTTCATGGTCAGCAAAATAGGAATTTAGAAAAAATTTTCTGGTTTTTAAGGAAAAATATAATAAAAGAACTAAAAATAGAATATATATATCTTAGGATAACTCCCGAAATTGCGAGACTGCGTAGTAAAAATAGAGATGGAAATAATCACTTTGATAAGCAAACCAAAGATTATCATCAAAGGGTTTTTAAGGGCTACGAACATTTTTTTAAAAAAATTAAATGTTTCAAAATTGATGCCTCAAAGGACAAGGAAAGTGTGTATAGGGATGTGTATTTACATGTTAAGAAATTAGTAAATAAATAAAATCAGATGATATAAGTGGAGTAAAAACCGAATATTTACCAAATTTAATCTAATCATTTTTCCAATGAAAGACACACAAATAAAAAAACTTATAGAGGCGGAGAAGAAGAGGCAGAAAAAAGTAATTAATCTAATTGCTTCAGAAAATTATGTTTCAAAAGATGTGTTAGAAGCTTTGGGGAGCGAATTGACCAACAAATATGCAGAAGGGTATCCGGGCAAAAGGTACTACGGCGGGCAAACTTTTACGGACAAGATAGAAAACTTGTGTAAAGAAAGAGCTCTAAAACTTTTCAACCTGACCTCAAAATGGAGCGTCAATGTTCAGCCGCTTTCGGGTAGCCCAGCCAACTTGGCTGTATATTTGGGGTTGGTACCAAAAGGTGGGAAGATTATGGGTATGTCTCTCGATCATGGCGGGCACCTGACTCATGGTCACAAAGTTTCGGCGACTGGCAAGTTTTGGGTTCAAGTGCCTTATGGAGTTGATAAAGAAACAGAACAGATAAATTACGAGGAAATTAAGAAAATAGCAGAAAGAGAAAAACCAAACCTCATCGTCGCTGGCTTCACAGCGTATCCCCGAATTGTTGATTTCAAAAAATTTAGAGAAATAGCTGATAGCGTGGTTTACCCTGAGCAAGGTCGAAGGGGGGCAATCCTCATGGTGGACATGTCTCACTTTGCGGGGCTTGTGGCCGGCAAAGCGTACCCGTCTCCTTTTGCTTGCGCTCATGTGGTGACCACTACTGTACACAAGACGCTTCGTGGGCCTCGTTCGGCCATCATTTTTTCAAGGAATGATGTGACGGTAAAAAACGCCAAAGGAGAAGATAAAAATATTTCCGAACTTATAGACAAAGCCGTTTTCCCTGGGTTGCAGGGTGGCCCGCACCTAAACCAGATAGCGGCGGTGGCGGTGGCTCTCAAAGAAGCGAAGGCGCCGGCTTTCCAAAAGTATGCAAAGCAGGTGGTGAAAAACGCCAAAGCTCTTGCGGACGAACTTTCAAAACTTGGTTGGAGAGTGATTTCGGGCGGTACTGATAGCCATTTGGTGTTGGTAGACACAATGTCTCAAGGTGTTACAGGGAAAATGGCGAGTGATTTGCTAGAGAAAAACGGGATAATAGTAAACAAAAACACAATACCAAACGAGACCCGCTCTCCGATGGACCCTTCAGGCATAAGGCTTGGGAGCGCGGCAGAAACTACTCGCGGAAAGAAAGAGAAAGATTTTGTAAATATCGCGAGGAAGATAGATAAAATTTTAAGGAAATAAAATGACTAAAAGAGACATTGATTTTTTGTTTGAAATTGGCGCCTTGCGCAAAGTAGATAGGGCTTGGCAACAGATTTTAACTGGAAAGGTTGCTAATATAGCGGAACATATTTTTAGAACTACTGTGATCGCGTGGATTATTGCCGACAGAGAAAAAGCAGATGTCGGTAAGGTTTTAAAAATATGTTTAATTCACGATATGGCCGAATCTAGGACTGGAGATATTGCGTTTATGCATAGGGATTATGTTGTTAGAAATGAAGAATTGGCAGAGCAACATATTTTTGAGGACACCGTTTTAGAAAAAGAATCAAAACTTCTTCTCAAAGAATATATGGAAAGAAAAACTCTTGAAGCAAAAATTGTGAAAGACGCTGACAATTTGGATGTTGATCTAGAACTTAGAGAGTTGGCAAAAATGGGCGATCCTGCCGCTATGCAAATGCAAAATGATCATCGGCCGATAGTTAGAGCAAAAAAACTTTATACCAAAACTGCTAAAAAAATGTGGGATGAGATACAGAAAACAAAGCCCGATCATTGGCATCAATCTCTAAGTGACAGATGGCTAAAAAACAAAAAAGGAGCAAGGTAAGATGACTTTTATAAATGTAAAAAATTTGAAAGAAGCGCCGATTGCAATGACAGATCTAGAAACTAGTGGCGATGTATTTGGGGTGCATGAAATACTAGAAGTGGGATTGGTAGTTTTTGATCAAAATAGTTTTGAGATAATTGATACTCTAAATATAAAGACAAAACCGCTTCGTATTGCAAACGCTGTGCCAGCCGCTCTCGAGAGAAATGGTTACAATGAGAAAGATTGGGAAAATGCGATTGATTTGGAAAAGGCAATAAAAATTTATGCAGAAAAAACAAAAGGAGCCATATTTTGCGCCTACAATGCCACCTTTGATTGGGGTTTTATGAATAATGCGTTTAGGGAGACTGGCATTAAGGATGAAATGGATTATCACAGACTCGATGTCTTATCGATCGCTTGGGCTAAGGGCATGAAAGAAAGTGAAAAGTGGAATTTAAAAGTTGCGTGCGAAATGTTTGGCGTAGCTCCAGAGCCAGATCCGCACAATGCCTTGAATGGTGCTATGACAGCGTATAAACTTTTTAAAAAACTATCGGAATAGAAAGACTTCCCGAGTAGTGGTATAAATAAGGAAATGGGAATAAAAGAAAAAATTGAAAAGTGGGTCGAGGAGACTTTGGAAGTAAGTGAAGTGATTTTGGTACATCCGAAAGAGATTAAAAATGGCGACTATACTTTGATCATAAATGACGATAAGGCCGAGGAATATTTTGAAAAATTAAAAGCAAATTTGATACCGGAAATAAAAAGTTTGGAGTTTGTAAAACCGAGATTTATAAATGTGTATTTATCGGAGCAATTTTTTGCTGACGCGATATCAGAAATAAACAAAGAAAAAGAAAAATTTGGACAGACAGATTTATATAAGAACAAAAAGGTGATCATTGAATATACTGATCCAAATCCATTCAAGGAATTCCATATCGGGCACCTTATGCCAAACGTGATTGGTGAATCCCTCTCCAGAATTATTGAATGCAACGGTTCTGATTTAAAAAGGGTAAATTATCAAGGCGATGTCGGGCTACATGTGGCAAAAGCGATTTGGGGAAAGTTGCAGAAGCCAGAGCTTGCTTGGGGCGAGGCCTATGCGTATGGATCCACGCATTACGAATCGAATAAAGAAAAAATTGATGAAATAAACAAAAAGATTTATGAAAAGTCTGATGAGGAAATAAATAATCTTTATAAAGATGGCAAACAAGATAGTTTGGATAGATTTGAAATTTTATACAAACAGCTTGGCACAAAATTTGATCGCTATTTTTTTGAAAGTGAAGTTGGTGAATTTGGTAAAAAAACAGTTTTAGATTTCGTAGCAAAAGGAATTTTTGAAGAAAGCGAAGGAGCAATTGTGTTTAGGGGTGAAAAGTTTAATCCCAAACTTCATACCCGTGTTTTCGTGAGCTCACAAGGTTTACCTGTTTATGAGGCCAAAGAGCTTGGTTTGTCTAAAATAAAATATGATTTTTATCCATATGACCTATCTATTATAGTTACCGGTAATGAAATAAATGAATATTTCAAGGTTTTGATTACGGCAATGGGACAAGTTTTCCCTGATTTGGCACAGAAAACAAAACACCTCTCTCACGGCATGCTTCGATTGCCGACTGGTAAAATGTCGAGTCGAACCGGAGATGTAGTCACAGCTGAAAGTCTGATCAGTCAGGTCAAAGAAAAAGTAAAAGAAAAAATTGTTGATAGAGAATTTGGTGATGATGAAAAAGAAAACATTGCAGAAGTGGTAGCAATAGGAGCGATAAAGTATTCGATTTTAAGACAGGCAATCGGGGGTGACATCGTTTTTGATTTTGATAAATCAATTTCTTTTGAGGGAGATAGCGGGCCTTATTTGCAATATACGGCTGTGAGAGCCACGTCGGTGCTTGAAAAATCAGACCTCACCCCCGGCCCCTCTCCTAGACTTAGTAGAGGGGAGAGGGTGGAAAGACCAGAAAGTTTTGAAATACAAGAAGTAGAAAAATTGCTTTACCGTTTTCCTGAAGTGGTGGAGAGAGCGGGGAGGGAGTACGCGCCACACCATTTGGTCACTTATTTGACCGAACTCGCCTCGGCTTTCAATAGTTTTTATGGAAAAGAAAAGATTATTGATAAAAGCGATCCGTCTTCCCCGTACAAACTTGCTCTGACCGAAACTGTGGCCATAATTCTAAAAAACGGTCTATATCTGCTTGGAATAAAAGTTCCCGAAAAGATGTAAAGTTATTTAAAAAATTAGTAAATAATTAAAAAATTATGGAAAGAATCGATCCTGAATTAAGAAAAGAATGGAATAAGAAACTGAAGGAAGAAGAAAATCTTATGGCCAATGTGCACAGACAAAAAGTGCCGCTGAACGAGGAAACAGAACAATTTGCCGAAAAAATAGAAAATACTGGAGAAGGGGACCTGCTAAAGAAAGCAATGGGTGATGTGGTAGAAAAATTTTCAACATTTTCTCCAAAAATCCAGAAAAATATAATTTTGGAAACGAAAGCGCAGATGAGGAGAGGTGCGAAATATACGGATCTTTTGGATTACATTCATATTTTAGTGAAGAAGGGGGATGAAGTGATGAAGCAATTTTCGGATTTGACATCAGCCGATTCGGACAAGATCCACACCCCAAAACCAACTTTTTTTGAGCAAAAAATGTCAAAAGAAAACGAAGAAGCGGAAGAGGAGGCAAAAAGGGTAGTTAGAGAAAGATTAAAAAAATTTGAAGAAATTTATTCGGAGAGCGATCATAATGGAGAGAAGGGAGAAATTGATATCACAAAATTACCCGAACCACCCAAAGATTGGATACACTAGTTTTGATTTTTTAGTTGTATAATTAGCGAATGAGAAAAATTCAAATTATTCTTTTGGTGCTTATTGTTATCGGGCTCGGGCTTATTTTTACTCAAAAATTTTGGGTGGGTCGTTTGGTTGGTTTTATCGTAAAGCAGACTCCGGCTACAAATTCTAAAAATGATCCATTAAATAATGTTTATCGAATAGGTGGGCAAGAGTTTGTTTTGGTAAATGGCAAAGCTGAAAAAGAAACAGCGCTTGGTTCGGCTAGCAAAAATATTTTGAGAGTTTTTGGTGAGCCTGTTTATGGTGATTTGGATCAGGATGGGGATTATGACGCGGCACTTCTTTTGGAAAACGAAACAGGGGGCAGTGGTAGATTTTATTATGCCGTTTTGGCTATAAGAGATGGAGAAGGATTTTGGCCTACTGAGACAATGCTTTTGGGAGATCGGATTGCCCCGCAGACAATAGAAATTCGTGACGGGCGAGCAGTGTTCAACTACGCTGATCGGTTGCCCCTTGATCCGATGACCACTGCTCCATCAATCGGCAAAAGTGTTTGGGTCCATTATGACAAAAATACAGGTCAGATTGGCGAGTGGGTCAAAGATTTTGAAGGTGAATCTAGGTAGTGTAAATATGAAAACCAACGAACTTAACGAAGAAGAGAAAAAGGTGATTGAAGAGAAGGGGACGGAGGCACCTTTTTCTGGTGAGTATGAAAATTTTTACGAAGACGGGATTTATCTCTGTCGGCGTTGTGGTGCCCCGCTTTATCGCTCGGAAGATAAGTTTGATGCGCATTGCGGTTGGCCGAGTTTTGATGCAGAGGTGGCGGGAGCGGTGAGGAGAACTTTAGATGAAGATGGAGTAAGAACAGAGATCACTTGTGAGAGATGCGGAGCTCACCTCGGCCATGTTTTTGAAGGAGAGAAGATGACCGACAAAAATATTCGGCACTGCGTCAACTCTATTTCGATGGAATTTGTACCAAAAGATAGCCGTAGTTTTATTGAAAAGGCATACTTTGGTGGTGGCTGTTTTTGGTGTACCGAAGCGACTTTTCAGCGACTAAAAGGGGTGAAGTCGGTTTTGCCTGGGTTTGCCGGGGGAGAGAAAGAAAACCCCACCTATGAAGAAGTTTCTGGTGGGCATACCGGTCACGCTGAAGTTATTGAGGTAGAGTATGATTCAAGCTTAGTTTCTTTTGAGATTTTGCTCAGTGTCTTTTTTGCTGTTCACGATCCGACGACGCTTAATAGGCAGGGGGCGGATGTGGGTACTCAATACCGATCTATTATTTTGTATATTGATGATGCGCAAAAGGAAGTGGCTCAAAACTTCATAAAAAAACTGGAAGCCGAAAAATATTTTGAAAAACCAATCGTGACCGAAATAAAACCCTTGGGGAAATTTTACCCAGCCGAGAGTTATCACAAAAATTATTTCAAAGATCATCCCGAAGTGGCCTATTGCCAAATCGTCATTGCTCCCAAAATCGATAAGTTAGTGACTAAGTTTAAAAATTTACTGCAGTAATTTGATGGAGAGAAGATTACAGTTTGTTTTTTATTTTAGCCTTTGTTAACCTTTAATCCAGAAAGAGAGGGATTTCAAATGAGTGCAAAAGCCGCCAGACTAGTGGGCCTGGTATTTTTTGGGGTAGTGGTACTTATATCTACCTCAGTCGTTCTCGATTCCACGCCGACTGGGTTATGGAATCTATTCGCCAACAGTGTTCTACCGATCAGTTTCGTGACAATTGCTCTCATTGATTTCAATGGGCGCGTGACCGTTCCGATTATAAAGGATCCGTATAAGGAACAGTTTTTACTTGCATTGGTGGTGGTGCTCAATTGGCTTGGTGGTCTAGTGACGGTCGCTAGAGAGTATGCTACCAAATACGATGATTTTGTGGTGATCAGTTCAACCTCATTGGTATACGGAACCTTATTTGGGTTTATGCTTCTGATCTTGAGTTCGATTTTGGGATGGATTATATCCTGGGGTTTATGTGGTTTTTTGCGTT
>Ga0209542_10002792_pt1 | contig 38503 bp, 42 predicted proteins | sample RifCSPhighO2_01_FD_184028 | JGI IMG/M metagenome (GOLD analysis project Ga0209542, IMG submission 184028) | Soil microbial communities from Rifle, Colorado - Rifle CSP2_plank highO2_0.1 (SPAdes) (version 2) | ecosystem: Environmental > Terrestrial > Deep subsurface > Rock core/Sediment ... | reverse complement strand
TCTAATGTAAAGGTACTGTAATCTTCTTGTAATCTCAATATCAAGCTCGCTACAGGCTTTAAGGGTAAGATGCGGTTGTATGAAAGAGCAAATGAGTTACCCTTCAAGTGGAGCAGAAAAATTGACAAGCCGTTCTTTTCCTCCTAAACTGGGAATAGAAGGAGAAATTTTTATGGCAGAGCCAGGAAATGGAAGCGGAGAGATTTTAGGAAAGAGTGGTCCGGGACCTCAAAAATCACCCGAGGGCGTACGTCCAGGAAAAAGAACGCTTTCTACAGATATTGTGCCCCAAGGACCTCAAGTTGGTTCCCCTGAATATAAGGCGAGATTTGATGAAATTTTAAGGAAAATGTCTGGAGAAATGGAATCCGGCGAAAAGTTAAAGAAGGAAATGTTAAGGAAAATGTTAGGAGAATCGGAATCCAAAGATAAATCAAAAAAAGAAAAAAAGAAAAGAGTTTCTCCGGACGAAGCTCGCAAAGCATGGATGGAGCATTACAAAGGACAACAGTTAGTAGGAGATGAGCTACAGACAGTAAATATGCTTATAAATTTGGGTTATACGCCTGAATCGGAAAGGACTCCATTTGAGCAAGCTGCAGATTACTTATTTAGTCCTGAAACGAAAGAACGTTTTCAGAGACAAACTGAGGAAAAAATCGAGCAAACACCAGAGCAAAAATTGGTAGCGCAAAGAAGAAGAGAAGCTGGCGAGGAGGGGATGCCAGAGAAAAATAGAGCCCGTATGCAAGTTGATACAACTGGAATCACAAATGCGGCTCTATTGCAGCAGTTGGGACAGATAAATCATTATGGCGATATAGTAGGGCATGACCGTTATGATTTAGATGTAGTAACTAGACGAATAGAAGAGATTCTTAAGCTAGATTTGCCTCAGGATCAACAAGTTCAATTAGAATTAGCAAAACAAAGAATCGCAGATCTTATCCAGGGACAGAGACGACTGGATACTGAAATAAGAAATTCACAGGGAAGATATTTTAATTCAAGAGATCTGGAATTTATTAAAAGAAATCCTGCGGAAAGAGAGCGAATTTTTGAGCAAATTTTTGCAGGACCTGATTCTTCTCCAGGCATACAATTTAGAGAAGCTTTTAGTTTTGACGAACAAGGGAAATGGGCAGAATTTATTCAAAATATAAAGGAGCTAGGTGATGAGAGCCTAACCCGTGAATTTTCCGCACGGAAAGAGATCAGGGCAATTCTGCACGATGCTAATTGGGGTGCATCCGGTGGAGGAAATATTCAGGAATTTGCTCGGGCTGCGGGAACATACAAGGATGAATATACAGATCTTATTTTTAAAGATCCTTTGGTTGAATCAGCTCTGCATTTTTTTGAACAAGGATTCCAGCAAATAAAAGCAGATAATAACGGGCAGCTTCCATACGAAAAGCTTGAGTGGAATTTCAAAAGAGAAGGTCGTCCAGGTAGCGATCTGGAAGATATGGTGCATGAACAGCTGACAAATGCGATTAGTCAAGGAGTTGTGAAAGATAAGAACGGAAATATATTGAGGAATCCGGAACCATGGAGGATTCAAAGCGCGATTGTTTTAGCTAGGGGTTTTGGCGTTTTGTCTCTTAGATTTCCGGAAATTGCTGCTGAAGCAAGACTCCCTGAAGAAACAGCATTGTCAGATGCAAGCGTTGGCGCTCATCGATCCGCCAGTATTTATGGCGAAGCAGTTGGTAAGTTTCTTGATCCTTTAGAGCATCTTATTGAAAAATTCGGAATTGGACTTGAAGACAGAGCCATTTTGTACTTTTTTTTAACCGGAGATAAAAGAAAGTTTGGGAGCAAAGCGGCACTTGAAGCCGCTCTTAAAAACAGATCTCAATTTAAGCCGGAAGATCAACGGGTGATAGATCAGATCAACTTTTTCAGGACCGGCGGGCCATTCAGCCATTCTTCATGGAGACAAAGAGTATCGTTTGAAAGGCTGGAGGGTGAGACACCGGAGCACTTTGAAAATCGTTTGAAACGGTCCGGAATTGGAGTTCTTGAGGCAAGAGTGGAGGGAGACGTAATGGATGAGATTAAACGCGAAGTCAGGAGGAGACCGGAGTTTGTTGGTAAAACAGATAGGGAGATTGAGTCAAGCGAGAAATTAAGTGTTGATTTTGAAAAGGCGGTAAAAGCAAGATCAAAGGAGATTAAAGAGCACCTTATATCAGAGAAGAGATTGGATATGTGGAAAAATGCGTTGAGAACCAATCCGCTTCGTGTGATGTGGCAATGGGAAAATAAGGAACGCGAGAACAATAAAAACCCTGGTCAACGAATAAGGTTTTTAGCTGAAGCTCTTGGGATTAATGAGCACTTTGCTAAAGGGGCGCTTAGTGTTGTTGAGAGGGATTTGATGATTGTTCAAGAAGATTTTGTATCTTCAAGGAAACTTATATCTCAAGATCCGAACGAGGAAATGCTAAATTTTGGTCTAATAACGGATGAATCGCGAAGAGAAAATGTAAAAAAGTATGTTGACAAGATCCGTGAGAAAGCAGCAGAAGGTGATTTTAAATTTTTTAAAGATGTGCTTTTGAAGTATCCCTCAGTTACAGGCGATCCAGACACAGATACTCCATTTCCTTTTGTAGTAGGTTTTGACGATATTCCCTTTGGGGAGTTTGACTTTATTAAAAGCGGAGGCAGGGGAATGTCTCGAAAGATTAACGATTTTGCATCAGCTGCGAATGGATCAACAGAGTTAATAAATCTCTTGAATGGTATTGGTACAGCACAAAGTGTGGAGCCAATAATTGTACATTTGGCTAAGATTAAAGAAGCAATGTCTAATGTTGACTCAGATCTTGCTATGAAAATTATCTATCCTCTAGCGAAGGGCATAGTAGACATGTACAAAAAAGATGCCATGGCAAGATTGCCATTGGGAATAGGCACATTGGTAGGAATGACCGGAGACTCTTCTTATGCTCAAAAACATAAAGGCATGGGAGCAATGTCTTGGGACGAAACAGATTTATATAGTTTTACAAAATTTCTTTCTCAGAACTCTTTAATTAGTATGGATAAATTAGAAGAATTCAGGTGGAAAATAGGGGGGACAGTTTTTCATGCAGGCATGGATTTTGCAAGAACATATTTACAGCTTTTATTTATTATAATGGCTATTGAATTTGCCAGCAGAACTGCCAAGGGAAAATAATAAGCAACAGGACATAAGAGGTTTCTTTTTATTTATTACCCCTAGGAGATCCTGGTACATTTTTCGGAGCTCCTCCCAGGCCAAACTTTGAGGCTGCAAATTGACCAAAAGATAGGGCAAAGCCTTGTTTAAGCGCTCCAGCCGGTCCGGTAAGTACTCCGCCTCCAACTCCAATTGCCGCGCCAATAGGCCCTCCTGCAGGTATGCTTGGCGCCTTGATGGCCGCTTTTATCATGGCAACAACACCTGGTGTCATAAGAAGAATTCCGAGTCCAATAAAATTACCAAGCACATCTGTACCCGAAGGCACACCTATAAGAGGAGGGACAAAATCGTCTGGAGATCTGCTTGTTCCAAAACCATCAATAAAGACTTTTGCCAAAAGAAGCATAACAATAGCTGCCGGGAAAGCAGCCAGATTGGCAATAATGCTTCTTAGCCACGCGCTAAATCCAATCGGACTTCCGGGAAGAAGAGCGCCAACAATCCAGAAGGGAGCAAAAACTACATCAAGAAGAATTCCAACATATGCCAAAATAAGCGTAAACCAAAGTCTAAATAGAGCAAAAGTTAAAGCAATAATAATTATCAAAAAAGGAATAAACCATGGAAGCCCAACCCGAAGTGTCCACTGGGTAGCTGAATATACGAGTTCCGCTGCGCCCGTTGCTACAGCAAACTTTACGCTAGATTGAGCAAGCGCTAGCGCTTCTTGCACAAGAGGGATAACGCTTGTAACAGGATTCTGTAAGCCAGCTATCCTGTAAAATGTAATACCAGCAAAGACATTGCTAATAAAATTTATCATGTAATTTATAGGGTTGCCTATTTGATTAGGATCAAGTATATCGGTGAACAGTTTTACGGGATTGAGTCTGTCCACGAAACATCTCAGAATACTTCCACAAGTATCAGTTTGAAGAATGTCGGCTATAGCGCCTTTTATAGACCATGCGGTATGATTTGCTATTCCAAATATTCCTCCGTCTTTAATAAGTCCTGCCGCTTGCAAAGCGCTTTGTCCTGCCAGATTAAGGGGGTTTAATTTGGTAACATCAGTAACATTTGCCGAAGCAATGATTTCGTAGCTTAGAAACATTACAACATACATAAGATCAATTAGAAAGCCTGCGATTGCAAAGGAAAATGTGACCAAAAGCAAACCCACTATAATCTTGGGGATTTGGTTTTGGATGGTCATTACAGTTCGGGGATCTATTTTTATTCTTAGCATTATCGCAAGACCAATTACTACAAAAACAACTACAAACAAAAGATACACAACATTTCTAAATGCTACCCAAACTTTTTGAACAGGTTTTAATCCTTCAAACCCGGATGCTGCCTCGGCTGATTTTGCAATGCCAAAATTGCCTGCAAGATATTTAAAATAATCCCCACTATTGAGAGGTGGTGTATAAAGCATGCCAATCATATGTCCGGCAACGCCAATCGCTCCGCCCCCATTCTCTACGTATCCAATTTTACCGGTTTTTTGATCAACTCCTAAACATTTGCCTTTTGGGTCTGTAGGGTCAATACCGCTAAGCTGGCAGCTCATAGCAGACATTACCTCAATCATCACATTTTGCGTCCAAGTATGGAGATTTTTAGGAACATCAGGGTTAGTGTTAGGAACAGTATATGGACTGGTCTGAGCGGAAGCGGAGGAAGTATTAAATACTAAGTAGCAAGTAGCAAGTAGCAAAACAATTAAAAATTTAAAATTAAATTTTGATTTCAAATTGAAAATTGAAAATTGAAAATTGAATGGGGCAGCTATTTTCATTGTTTATAGTTTGAATCTTTTTTTCACAGATGTCAAGTTTTTTAGCCAGATGCAGAATTGTATCTGGCGGAGGGGGGGGGATTCGAACCCCCGATACCTTGCGGCATACACGCTTTCCAAGCGTGCGCACTAGGCCACTATGCGACCCCTCCAAGTTTAGTAATTAGTAATTAGAAATTAATTTATCAGCTTCTTTCCAGACCTCTTTGTCCGACTTGTATGTTAGTCTTTCTTCAACCTTATCCATTGGCAGCCATTCGACATTTTCCATTTCAAAATCGTGAACTTTTGTGTCTCCGGAATCATATTCCATTAAAAAATAATAAACTGTTTTTTTAATTTTTTCATTATTTAATTTATACCAGTATTCAATAGGAGATAAGGATTTTATTATTTTACCATTTATTCCCGTTTCTTCTTTAACCTCTCTCAGCGCAGCTTCCTCCTTCGTTTCGGCTCGCCCTGAGCTTGTCGAAGGGTCAATCAATCCTTTTGGAAATACCCACCCATGATGCTGCGAATGTTGACATACAAGTATCTCAACTTTGCCATCTGTTTTTTTAAGAACTACTCCTCCTGCTGAAAATTCAAATCTCATAGATAAATCGCTGAACTGCGCAGATCATAAACGCGGAACCACGCAGATATTTGGTGTCCTCGGGGAGGCTCGAACTCCCAAATCTTCAGGTTCGGAACCTGACGCTCTATCCAATTGAACTACGAGGACCAATTATTCTACTAGTTTATGTTTTTTAATAAAAGCTCTTCCCGATCCCGATTTTAGATATTTTTCAAAATTAAATGCTGTGTATTTATTTGAGCAGGCAAAAAATGAAATTATCTTAACTGGCAATCGATCTTTTGTCGCCGGAACTTGGACCTTTATTATGTCTTCTTAATCTATCTTTCAAATCATCCGTACAGCCTGTATATGGCTTACCATCAGAGCATATTAAGAAATAAACGTATTGCATTAATTACGTTCTCCTTCGCGATCTACTTGGCGGACTTTGTCCGCCGTAGCTCGCTTCGGCGAGCGAAGGCGGAGGGTACAGGATTCGAACCTGTGTAGAGATTGCTCTCTCGAGTTTTCGAAACTCGTGCAATTGTCCACTATGCGAACCCTCCAAGTTTTGCGTCAGCCACGTTTGACGTTGTGTCCTCGGTGAGACTTGAACTCACAGTCATCAGATCCGCAATCTGACGCTTTATCCAATTAAGCTACGAGGACTAATCATTTGTATTTTATCTTATCGCGGACTATGAAGCAACTTTCTCGGTTTGCGCACGGGGTGAAGGTTTTTCCAGGGGGAAATTTTTAGCAAGCCAGTCTCCGGATTTTTCCATAAAAGTAGATCTTATAACTTCTCTGTAAGGAAGATAAGGAAGAAGAACTGATTTTATATGATCTTTTTTAATATCTCCTAAAGTAATTGTCAGCTCTCCGGGAATTAATGAATGAGTTCTTATATGAAGCACTTCAATTCCTTCTCTTTTTTTAAAATAAAAATCATAAAGCTCCTGCCATAAGAAAAAATGATCTTCAATCGTAATGCCCTCAGAGCTTAATCTGTATACGAAATTACGGGGAGGAACTGTCGCCAGGGCGAATGCTACAAAAACCAAAGACAAAACAACAAGCATAAGCATATACTGAGAAAAAAGAAAGAGAATTATTTCAACAAGAAACATTATTAAAATGCTGGTTAAGTAATATTGTTTGCCTCTTTTTCTAAACGGCCTGCCGGCAGAAGTCCAGGAAAGAAGCGTTTTTACTTCGTGGGATGAAGAAGGTAAATCTTTGTGTTCTTCCATGTATTTACTTTATAATACAATAGATAAACAAGTCAACCCCGAGTATAGAAAAGCTATATTGATAATGATATAATGAGTCACGTGGAGGAGTCGCATAGCCTGGTCAATTGCGGGGGTTTGCTAAATCCCTGAGCCGCAAGGCTCACGCAGGTTCGAATCCTGTCTCCTCCGCATTTTTGGTCATTAGCCGTTTGTCTTTAGTCCTTTGCCAAAGACCAGCGACGAAAGACTAATTGCTAAAATGGAGAGGTGTCTGAGTGGACGAAAGAGATGGTCTTGAAAACCATTAAGGACGCAAGTTCTTCGTGAGTTCGAATCTCACCCTCTCCGCCACCTTTTCATATTTGCTACACTCAGCTTGTGGGGATTTTGGATTTTATTTTTCCGAAACACTGTGTTTCTTGCAAGAAATTAGGTGATTATATATGCGCTGATTGTTTTGCAACCATCTCGTTTAATCCATACGAAATATGTTTAGTCTGCAATCGAGGCTCAATCGATGGCCTAACGCATCCTTTTTGTAAATCCCGCTACGCAATCGACGGAGCGTTTACAAGCATTTCTTATAAGGGAGTTGTTAAAAAACTTGTGTATCAGTTTAAGTACAAACCATTTGTCTCGGATCTTTGCAATATCTTAGTTGATCTTATGTACGAAGGCCTTATTCAAAAAGAATTATTTATAAAAACAATTGAACAACCTGTAATGGCCTTAGTTCCTATTCCTCTTTATAAGGCAAAATTGAGAAAAAGGGGATACAATCAATCGAAATTATTAGCCCTTGGGCTTTCAAAAAAATTTAATGTCCCAACAGTCGATATGTTAATAAGGGTAAAAAATACTCCTTCTCAAGTCGGACTTGAGAGAAAAAAGAGAATAGAAAATATTACCAACGCATTTTCGATTGCGCCTAATATCCTAACATCTAAGTATCTCAATATCTTTCTTGTCGATGATGTTCTTACCACCGGCTCAACTTTTCTTGAAGCGGCAAAAGTTCTCAAAAGAAATGGGGTAAAAAGGGTATGGGGAATAGCCTTGTCAAGAGATTAAGTGTTTAAGGCTGATTTGAGGCTATTTGTGCACTTGACTTTATGGGTAAATTTAGATACAATACTGGTCTTGGGGATGCATTGCATCGACGAGAAATGCACATTAAAAAACGCAAGCCGACTTTGATTTAAGTCGTTAAACATGATCGAAATATAAATGCTGTTAATACCAGCAGAGAGGCACTCTTAGCAGAAGCACGAGCAATTCGTGATATGCTCGGAATGTCTTCTAGACAACCAGCTTTTGCATATTCTGCTTAAGCTTAAGTCTTGTTTGTAAAGTCTTTTCTCAACGGGATTTTATAAGCACAAACACAGTTGAGAAATAGTAAGGAAAGTTGGTTTCTGTCCTTATCGTATTTATCAACCTTGACGCTATTAATTCTTGTTGATTAGAAAAAAATAGCGCGACTCTAAAATAATCAACTAAGCTTGTAGACGTTTTTAATATAGTTTCTTGGACTCGAGCTCACTGCTCGACATCTCCACACTACCCCGACTTAGGTCGGGGTTTTTCGTGATTAGCTCGAGGGGATAAGCTAAATTAGCGGTTCCAAATCCCTGAAAGTAATCATATCGCAATTTGTCTTCAAAATACATAAAAAGAATAGTTCTCTTATCGTTATAATCGTTACTTTGCCACATTTCCAAAGGCTTTTTCAACGTATTGAATACTTTTTCTGATGCGGTTCCAAAATCTTTGTTGGTGTAAATATTCTGTCTTAAATTCTTTTCCCGTTCTTCTTTTCTTCCAGCCAGCTCTTTGATTTTTCCTTCATAGATATCAATAAGAGTTTGATCCTTTGTCTTGCGTACCCTTTCCACAAGATCATCAATTTCCCCTTTGATTTCAATTAGTTCATTTTGTGACGTACTTTTGACGAGCGAGTATTTATCAAGGCGATTATTCCATTCCACGAGTAGAACATCCCGTGTCAATTCAATCAAATCGTCGGCAGGCTTAACTCTTGCCAATAATATTTCGAATTTATCCTCGAACTTCTCCTTAGATATGCTTTTCCAAATGTATTCACACCCTTTACCTCTGCAGTAGTAATGTGGGTATCTCTGTCCCTTCCTGCCTGTGTTGAAAGCACCCGACATAGGCACGCCACACTTATCACACAAAACGTGAGGTCTTAAAGGAAAATCTAGGTTGTAATCTTTTCTCCTCCAAGGCTTTGCACGACCTTGCAATCTTTCCTGCACGATCTCATATGTATCAATTGATATAAATCCCTCATGTTGACCCTTACTACGGACAACATTCCACTTTGGATATTCGATATACCCAGCATATAAAATCTCTTTTAGAGTAGCTGTAGCAGTACTAAATGACATAATGTGGGTAATCTCATACTCTTTGTATTTTGCGTTGCAAAAAGCTTGAAAATTTAAGATTGATGGCAAAATTCCATCTCTATATTTCTCAATTCCTTCCTTGTAAATCGTAGCATATGGCTCCCTCCTGACAAGAATTTTTCCATGAATGGGGTCTTTCTTATTTATAAGACCTTTGGGCATGCAAAATGGCCAATAACCTCTTTCGAGTCTCGCCTTCATCTTTTGTATAACTTGTCTTTTATTTTGATTCTTTTCAAGTTCCGAGGTTGCTGCCATTACTGTTTCTACAAACTTTCCTTCAGGAGTGTCTTCAAAACGGAAATTTGGGCTTTCTACCCTACCATTTCTTCCATAAATCTCTCTTTTGAGTGCAAAATGAACCTCGGTGTCTCTTGCAAATCGTTTAAGGTCATCAAAGATTACAACAATTTTATCCTCGGAGTCATTAATATCATTATCCTCTAAGCACTTAAGAACTTCCTTCATTGCAGGTCTGTCAAATAAACCTCCCGTTAAGCCTTTCTCTTTGAAAACACCTATAATTTTGTACCCTGCATTCTCTGCGTATTTTCTACATCTTTGCTCTTGGCTACCTAAACCATCTCCTTCCTTAACTTGTCTGGGTGAAGAAACCCTACAATAAATAAGTGCCTTAGTTTTCATTATTTATAACTCCATCAATAGCTTTGTTACAAAGAAATCGTAAGGTAGTAAGAAGATTCTCTATTTCTTTGTCAGTCATTTTTCTGCCTCTCTCTCCTAACTTTTGCCTAGCATATTCTATTGTTATTGTTTTTGCTTCCATAGTCAAATAAAAACTCTCGTCTGATCCGAAATCTCCAACTGAGGATGATAGGACACGTGCTTCTTTTTTGTCCATAAGACATCACTTTTGGGCAAATAATCTATCCTTGATCGTTCTCAATGCATCATTAAACACTCTTGCGCTAACCATAAGTTCTCCCGACCAGTATTTCTCTGAAATTTGTTCACATAATTGCCTATTTTCAAAGACAAACCAGTAGAATGATCCTTCTCTTTGAAGGCGGAGAAATTTTACAGATTTGCAGAGGAGTGAAGCGGCTTCACCTATATCTTTCACGAGATAGTCATTGTTAGAAAAGGGTGATTTGAGAATTTTTTCCATATCTTCTTGCTCCATATGAAAACAGAGTACTATATCTTATAGAGCTTGAAAATTGGATAGAAAGAAGGATCAAAGTTTCCAGCCTATGGATAGATGAAGTTAAGAGCTTAGAAGTTTCCTATAAATTTTAATTTTTTGTCTAACATTATCCCATGAAACAAATTTTTTGTCTTTTTCTTCCAGCTTTGCAATTTCATTATAGGAAAGGCTTTTTAATTTCTTTAACCAATACCATTTCCTGTAGAACATTATGTTTGTGATAACGTCTTTTTTGATTATCTGCCAACCCCATTCCTGAGCTATTTTTCCGTATTCTTCCTTCATTCTTGGAAGCTCTGTTTTGAGTATTTGTTGTATTTCCTTATTGGTTATAGTAGGGGTGAAGTAGAATGCAAGCATGTACGATCTGGGTGTTTGGAATAGCAACTGTTCCTCAAAAGATAAGTGTTGCTTATCCTTTTCTGATTTAACAGGTAAGAAAATCGACAAAAAAGCGTTTGCATAATCCTTTTCTTCGACAAGATTCTTTACAATTGCTGCTTCTATAACAGGAATGAACAAAGTGTTTTTCTTATATCTATCACATAGTCGAATTGAGGCGGTACGGAGTGCATCGGTAACGGAGAACAGGCTGTCTTCATTCTTACAATAGTCTATACTCCATTTCAGCACATCATTTGATTGCCTTAGTTTTTTTTCATTATCTGCAAATACTTTTGAGAACCACTTACTGAACATAGGCAACTTGTCTTCTGGAAATTCACGCCGAGAGTTTTTATCAATCCATTCAGAATACCCGTTTGAGGGTACTGGAAGTATGAAAATATTTCTTAGTGATTGAAGGTGGGTGAGAAATGAGTCCTTATCTATTAAAAATGCTACATCAGCGTATTTCCTGTTATCTTCAATGCTTATATCTACTGGCTCCATCTCCATATGGAGCTATTTTACCACGTCTGTATTCATGGTTCGATCCACGTTGTGCCACATTTCTTAGCAACATCTTGAAACGCTTGAGGTATAACCCCAGTATTGTAATATTCTTTCTTGAGGTCTTCCATTTCCTCAATAGTATAGTTATTTAATATTTCACTGTATAGACAAATACAAGCTTTTGCCTTATGCCCACCAGCAGCACAATTGTTAATCATATTTTCCCACTCTGTATCTGAAACTGTTGTTTTTGGTGCAACAATCGATACGGAATTTATGATCGGAGATGGTGATGCTACAACTTTTTGTTCTGAGTCATTACTGTATTTTGCTGGGTTGATCTTAATCAGTATAATAGCACCTAAAACTGGAAATGCAACAAAAATTACAAGGAGGATAAGAATAATTGTTCCCCAACTTATTCCTTTCTTCTTGTTGCCATGTAATTGAGTGCGATAATTCTCCTGTTCTCTCACCTGTTTTCTATATGCTTCTTCTTCCTCAATTTGTTTTTTATCTTCGTCTGATAAATTCATAAGTCAATTGCTGTTATATGCATCTACAATCTGCCAGATATGAATAATAACACCAGGAATAATCAAAAACATATAACCAATTATTGTAAAAAAGAATATAACAATCCCTTTCCCTACTTGTCCTTTGATAAGCTGACCTAAACCTGGGATGAAGAATGAAAGTATGGCAGGAACTCCATGCTTTTGAGAACTTGTTGGTTGAGTTGAAGCGTATTGTGATCTTATTCTTTCCTCTTCCTCAATCTTTCTTTTTTCTTTTTCTGTTAAAGCCATACTGTTATACTAAAATGTTTTTAGCTTCAAGTCAAGCACCAAATTTGGCATCCGTACCATAGATTGATATTGGCACAAAAGCCATACTTTTAGCAAGAGGTAAAAATATGGCTAACATTTACGAAAAGGTTGGTGAAAACATAAGATCATTAAGGAAAAGGGTGGGATTATCACAGGAAGAATTGGCAAATAGAGCAAAACTTGATTTGACTTCAATAAGTGAGATAGAGAGTGGCTCAAGAAACCCATCCTTAAAAACCCTCTACAAAATCTCTCTCTCCTTAAAAATTCCACTAAAAGAATTATTTAGCTAATTGTCGCCTAATATTTCGTGATATAATACCTATTGTTTATTATTTTGTTGTATTATTTAATAATATGAAGCTCTTTAAATTGATAGTTGCAATCAACTATACGGAAATTCCCAGCGGACTTAATTACAGAACAAAGCTACTCACCTTACTTACAGGAAAAGAACAAAATGCAGGAAAACTTCCTTTTGGTGAAAATTTTGAGCTAAGAGTCAATGGTAAGAAACTTTTTTTAAATGTAGGGCTTGATAAAACAGGATTTGAAATAAATCAGCCAGAGAGTGAGCAGGTGGCAATAAATGAAGGAATTTCTTTTTTCAAAAAGGTCTACAACTTTGCCCAATGGAAAACCATTGACAGAATAGGAGTTAGAAGTTTTTGGGTTGATACATATAGTATTGAGTTCTCTAAGCTGATTGAGTTATACAAAGAAAAGTTTTTTAGAGAAGTCCCTCTCATTTCAAGAGCTCCAGATGTAGCATTCGCCTTAACATTGAAAGATGGAAATAGAAAGATAAATTTCAACACTGGACCTATGCAAAAGAAACAATTAGTTGAGGTATTTCTTCCTCAAGCACCTTTTGAAGAAAAGGATGTACCTGAAACATTTGCTTTCGTTGACCATGATTATTATTTGTTGGAAAAAAATGAATATAAAAATGCGTTTCTCGAGAAGTTTGTAAATAATGCTGTTTTACTAGCGAAAACAAAAGCTTCGGAAACTTTCAAAATATTGAGAGGAAAATAATATGAGTTCTCAAGTACTATCACTTTCTCGGACATGGATATCAGATACTAACGAGATATCTTTTCCAGCAGTCTTGAGTGAAGGAAAAACAATAACTGTTGATGATATTGACCTTAATATTCCACAAGCTCAGTCTATTGCTATAGCGTTCCAAGAAGCATATAAATCGCATCCGCCCTCTTTTGTTATAAGTACGGTATTAGTTCTGATAGGTCTTGCAGATATTTTGATGTTTTTAGAATCGTCTATCTATTTTTTTCATCCTTATATTGCGCTTGGGCTTATGGTTACGGGAATAGGAATGTTATCAACAATGTATGTAGCAAATAAATGAAAAAAAGTAAAAATGAGCAAAAAAATCAAATTAACAGAACCTATCTCAGGCATCATCAAACAAACAACTGAACTTATCAAACTTATATCTAGAAATGAATTTGAAACAGGTGCAGGAAGAGTTAATGTTACATTCGGAATATTATTGTTTGTATTAACACTCGTAATAATTATTCCAGACTATATTTTCGGATTTATAAATGCATTTTTAATCACATTTAATAGAAAATTGCTTCCCCAACTTCCAGAGCTTGGAATTATGGCCTATCTATTTCTTCTTCTCGCATTTTTTGCATGGTGTGTTTGGTATGTAGGTAGATCTGAGAGAACAAAGCGAGACAAATGATGAAATTTGGCCTTAGAACGCCATCCTTAAAAAGAAGAATTGCCGCAAGAACGTCTTGGAAGAGAATGGTAAGACATAGTATGGGACTTAAAGCTCCGCGAGGTATGGGATTGCTTACCAATCCCAAAAGAGCCTTATATAATAAAATCTATCATAAAACAACAATAGGAATAGATGACTTATTAAAAGGTAGTAAGCAATCCGCCAAGCCAGTAAATCAGCTTAACGGGAAACGGATGACTATTGCTACTAATCCTGACGGTTCGGTGATCTGCCCAAGATGTAAGACCAATATGGGGCAACCCGTGGCAAAAGGACTATTCATCAAAAAACAAGTGTATGTCTGTCCCAACTGCAAACTTGAAGCTAAAATTACAAGAAAAACAGGGTAGACAAATCATTCTAAAAGCCAAAGTTCCGGCTGCTATGAGTGAAGGATTCTTTCTTACTAATACAGACGAGTATAATCTGCTCCATAACACTGCCATTGACCGAAGACAAGATAAGACTCAGGTTTTGTACAATGGCATTGTAAGCTACTTTGCTTTTCACTAAGATAAATAGTACGACGATATTGCATTAGAGTTTTACTCTTGAATGGGGTTTTCGCCAAACGAACCCGCAATGAGAATTTTAAAAAATCCTCTAACTAACTTTTTGATTTTTCGTAGCGAAGCTTTCGTCAGGCTTTTCTGAATGTTCTTCTGCAAGTAAATCATCAATAATCTTTTCAACTTGTTGTATTTTATTGCTTACTTCTCCGCTTTGTTCGATTGGCATCTTTGCTTTCCCCTCTGTTCTATCAACTATTTCTCTATAATCAGCTAATTCTTTTCTTGCAAAAGTAATTCTTTCATAAGCTAAAACTTGGGCAATCGTCCTCTTATCAGGAGGGTTTTTTTGTCCCCATTCTTTAAATTCTTTTTCATTCATTTTTAGAAAAAACCTTAAACAATAACTTTGTGAATTCTCTGGACTCCAATAGCCACTCTTATTTATATCTTCTGGTCTTTCCTGAAAACCACCTTTTCCAGTAGGATTATTATTGTTTTTAACTTGGTTACTAGTTGAATCACTCATTTTTTACCCCCAACGCCTGCCATTTTGCGCGATTATAGCACAGCTTAAACATTACCATGTGATACTTCCTTATTAAGGCTATGCAGAAACTGAGGGTAAATTTTGAAGTATTGGATACCAGTGGAAAATGTAGTCTTGAATGCGGTTCCAACTTATTTCGTCAATCTCCACAACGTAAAATCCTTCGTTTCATAAATGAAACTTCAGGATCACGTTGCAAGCTTTTTTGCAACCATTTTCAGGAACAGTAATTTTACGGTAGCCACGTGAATTCGAACAAAGTGAGAATTTTTACGTGGCAATTCTTGAGCCCTTCGGCGTAAAAGCCGCGTGGCGGCCACGCCGCTCTACGCGGGCCATGTTGCAAGCATTAAAGCAACTTGCGATTTGGTTAAAAGAAGGGCTTTTTTAATGGCAACTTTACGGCAGCCACGTGATTGCAAGCAAAGCGAGCAATTTTACGTGGCACGATCTATAATCAAATTGTGTTCTACGTTTACATTCTCCAAAGCGAAAAAGACAAAAGTCTTTATATTGGTTACTCGCCAGATTTGAGAAAAAGATTAGTCAAGCATAACAAAAATCAAGTTACTTCTACAAAATATAAAACTCCATGGAAATTAATTTATTACGAAGCTTATCTCGAAAGAAAAGACGCAACAGGTCGTGAACGATTCCTAAAAAGCGGAGCTGGCTGGAGATTTATCAATAAACAAATTAAGCACTATTTAGAAAAATCTTCCTTGGATTAGAGAAAATAAGAGTTCTATTTTACTGCTTACATTTCTCGTCTTGGCTTTGCTATTTTCATATTATTATTTTGTACATATATGCTATTTAAAGACTATCATTACCTCTCTGCTCAATTTTTACTTAATAAGATCCCAATTATTCAAGTAATAATCCAAGTTTTTTTCTTTTAAATAGTATTTATGATCTCTTACTTTTATATAAATCATATACCCTTCCTCCGTGACTTCAGCGATGCCTTCTCTTATCCAATCGTTTACTATATGAAATGGAAGAATTAAGAATTCTCTTTTCTCGTTTGATAGAAGGACAAAAACATAATAAACATTACCTCTTCCAGTCTTTTCAAATGAACTTTTGGTAATTTTAATTGCTTGATTGTTATCAGTATCTTTATGTTTAACTTGAAAATAGAAGGTATTATTATCTTTTACCGCAAGTATATCTAGTCCCTCGTCTACGGGTATATTTGCTGCCTGAAATCCACGATATAATAATTCTGCAGTTACATGAATTTCTGCAGCTTCTCCCCAATACCTACCCTTTCCTCCTAAAAAATCAGATTTTTCTATTAACTTGTTTTCATCTTCAGCTTTTATTCCGTCTTTTTCGATTAGCTTGATTGCTTTCCTCAATCCTCCAAATCTTGTTTTATATATTGACCATGAAATTTTGTAATCTGAATACTTTTTATATAATTTAGTATCATCTAGAAAATCAAAAACTCTTGGATTACGTTTTAATTTAGTCCTTAAATCTCTAAGATAATCAAGGAGTTGTTCGTTTGTTATTCGCATCGCTGCTGCCAATTTTGATGAAGGTAAGCTTGCAGCTTTTAGCGCATTGGCAAAACCACGATAGTGATATTGCATAAAATATTCTAACTTGGGTACTCTGCGAAGATCTTCCAAAGTGAGATATTTTCTTGTTTTTAAATTGGAGGCAAGCTTCTTGAGATGTGAAATAACCTCATTCTTATCCACATGCACACTCTAACATTCTAAATGATTATTGTCAATATCACGATCTACAACTGTTATTTATAACCTGCATTAGAGGTATATAAGATAATTAAATTCAATAAGTTGTTCCAATATTGCCTTGTGTTACCTACCTAAATATCTTAAAGCGAAGCTAGGCTCAAGCCCTGCAATATCGAGTACCAGTTGAGAATATACTCCTCAATTCAGTTCCAAGATATTTCAGGAATGTCCAAAACGATTGTCTAGATTGAACTGGCAATCTTTTTGCTACATTTGTTTTTACTTTTTATATCATCCTCATGCAGGCAATGCGCACATGTCTTGCATACTTATTGCACATGTTATACAATACTTATATACAGGCAAAATGCCTATGTATTGCCTATGAATTGCATTTATTAAACATAGGCAATTTGCACATATATTGCCTATGTATTGCCTATATACTAACTGTTTGCTATGGAAAACTATAAACTAGAAAAACCAGACTTAAATAAAATTGATAAGGTAGCAGTCTTGCAGAAGTATACCGAGAATCAACGCAAGTATCTCCCTTATATCCTGAATGCTTCAGAGCCTGAATATCTTTACTGGGATACTCTTAAGTATAAATCAATTCCGGATGATTTAAAAAGAGAAGAATTTTGGTATCTAGTAAAACAGATAAGACAATTATCTTCTAGACCTACCCAAATAAAGGCAGAGAATGGAGATTTTTTTACATGGTTACGATTAACATATACAGATGAATTTCTTCATAAGATTGACGTACACACCGGAGGACAAATTTTTGCACCATACGAAGCTATAAAAGAAGAAAGTAGACAAAAGTTTATTGCAAGAGGAATATTGGAAGAAGCAATTGCTTCAAGTCAATTAGAAGGAGCAAACACGACCAGAAAAGTTGCAAAAATGATGATTCTGGAGAATAGAGTCCCCAGGAATACGTCAGAAAAAATGATTGTTAATAATTACAATACGATGAAAACACTTGAACAAGATTATAAAAATAAAGAACTATCAGTTGACTTATTATATGAAATTCACGGTATGATAACAAAAGATACGGTTGCTACAGATGAGCAGAATAGATTCCGAAAAGATGTTGATGAAATTGTCGTAAGAAACAATAAGCATATTGCACATATACCACCGAAAGAAGAATTTCTAAACGCAGAGATAATTAGATTAATCAACTTTGCGAATGATAAAGAAAATATCACATTTACTCATCCTGTAATTAAAGCTATATTTCTCCATTTTTGGATTGGATATTTACATCCATTTACAGATGGCAATGGAAGACTAGCAAGAGCATTATTTTATTGGTATTTATTGAAAAAAGACTACTGGACATTCATGTATCTTCCTATATCATCTATTATTAAAAATTCTCCTGTTCAATATGCAAATGCATACATATATTCCGAGCAGGATAGCTTGGATATAACATATTTTTACGACTATCATATAAAAAAAATTATGCAATCCTTGGAGGAATTTAAAAATTATGTTAATAAAGTAAATGCTGAAAATAAACAAATTGATGTAACATTAGGAAAAGAAATTACATTAAACGATAGACAAAAACAACTTATACATTATTTACTTTCCGAAGCTAAGGGAGGTTATGTTTCAGCTTCTTCCCACATGTCTCTTAATAATATAGCTAGAAGAACTGCATTTTCAGATCTTAAACAACTAGAACAAAAAGAATTGTTAGAAAGTAAAAAAGAAGGTAAATATACAAGGTATTATGTTTCAGATAAATTAAAAGATCTTGCATTAAAATCAATAATTACTGACTCTGAATAAAAACATTATACTCAGACTGTCCACAATTAACCCGTATCACTTAGTTCCTGTTCGACTTCTCTTTGAATATCTTTTTTCTTGATCGTTTCCTTTTTGTCGTATTGTTTTTTGCCCTTTCCTAAGGCAATTTCCAGTTTTATAAAACTTTTAGTTGTATATAGAGAAACTGGAACGAGGGTTAGATTTTGGCCCTCGGTTTTGGATTTTAGAGCAATAATTTCTTTTTTATGAAGAAGCAGCTTTCTTGTACGTTTCTCGTCAAATCCTTCTGGTCTTGCATATTCATAAGGGAAAATCTTTGCATTTATAAGATACGCCTCGCTTCCCATAATTCGCACATGGCTTCCTGTTAAATCCGCGTGTCCCAAGCGCACAGCCTTGACTTCTGCCCCAATTAAGTTAATTCCGGCTTCAATTTTTTCCAGGATCCTATAATCATAAAAAGCCCGCCTATTCGTTATTTTCATCTTTCGACTCCGTTCAAGATAATCCTGAGTTTATCGTAGGATCACAGTTTAATAATACTCGAACGAGGTTAAAAAGTCTATAATAATAGCAAAGCTTGCAATGAAGAAAACGATTTTATTGGTTATAATTATCTTTTGGCTAAGAGGCGTATTGTTGCTTGATCCGGACTTTGGCTGGCATATCCGAATGGGTGAGATTATAGAAAAATCCGGAATTCCAAAAACAGACCCCTTTTCCTATAGCATGCCAAGTTATCCATTTGTAGATCATGAATGGTTAACAAATATTGTTCTTGCAAAATTGTATCCAATGTTGGGCGCAAATGGGCTAGGTATTGTTTTTGCTTTTCTTGTAGCGTTAGCATTATTTATACAATCCTCATATCTTTTTAAAAAATGGGCTTTTGTACCTTTTGTTTTAGTCGCGGGTTCTCTTTTCCCATTTTTTGGCATCAGGCCGCAAATCATCACATGGGTTTTCTTTTCTGCTTTACTTTTTCTATTATTTAATTCAAAAGGTTGGAAATGGCGTTTTGTATTGTCGTTACTTTTTCTTGCATGGTCAAATCTTCACGGAGGTTTTGGATTAGGAATTGTTGCGTTGTTGGTTGTAATCATGGTTCGTATGTGGGTGCAAAAAAAACTTGTGTTTGGCGATATTATACTTGTTGTTTCGTCTATTACAGCAACGCTTATTAATCCATACGGGATCTATTTATGGAAAGAACTATGGATGTCAATTTCAGACCAATCACTTCGGTTTAGTATATCAGAATGGAAGATAGCCCTTTTTATTCCTAGTTTTACATTATGGGTTTTTGCTTCGCTTTCTACAGGGTTGGTATTAAGGTATAGAAGAAGATTTTTACTCTCTCAGCTTGTTTTGTATATTGTTTTATTAATTGTCGGCGTTTCCAGCATTCGACATATGCCTATTTGGTTGTTAATAGCGTTTCCAATGACTATAAAGACTTTTGGTTTGTTTGCGGAAGAAGCAAAGGATTATAAGGGTGGAATAGAGCGGCTTAGCAAGCTATATAAAATTTTTGCAATTCCTGTTGTTTTTGTTGTGGGCTTGGAAATAGCAATAAGCCTAAATGCAGCTAATTCTTTAAGAGAAGAAATTTTTTATCCAAAACAAGCAGTAAGAATTCTTAAAGATCAAAAATCATGCGGGCAAGTATTTTCTACTTATGGTTGGGGAGGGTACTTAATCTGGAAATTGCCGGAAAAAAAAGTTTTTATTGATGGCCGTATGCCAAGCTGGAGAAGGGACTCTGCTCCGGTATTCGAAAGCAATTATGCTTTTAAGGAGTATAACGAAATACTGCGAGGAGAAAGTTCTGTTAATCTTGTAATTGAAAAATATAATATCGACACATTTCTTTTGCCTGTTGAAAAATTGGAAGAAAGCTTGACAGGGTTGTTTAAAAAACAAGACAAAGGATATGAAAAATTCATAAAACAACTAAAACAAAACGGTATGGTAGAAATATATAAAGACAACGTTTCGGTTATGTATAGAAGCAGGAATCCTAAACAATGCTCAAACCCTAGACTTCTTTAACTTCGAATTTTTTTTCAAAGTAATATTTACCTAGATACTCCTTGTTTGACGTATTGACGGATCAGGCTCTGATATGGAACGTCCAATTTGTTTGCCTTTTCCTTTACTTTTCCAATCAGTTCTTCAGGAAATCTGATAGAAATTAAGCGCTTACTGCGTTTCAGCAGAGGAAAGCGTACTCCTCTTTTGAAATCAGATGGATCAAAGTATTCAGACAAATTAAGGTTTGACCAAAATTCTGCTTCTTCTCTTTCGCTTTTGAATTTAGGCACTACGAGTCTTTTTTTCATACAATTTCACCTCCTTTTTGTTGATATCTCTTGCGGAAATGACGCGTATTTTATTTCCTCTTTTGGTAAATACCTGATAAAGCAATCTTCCTTCTTTTGTCTTGCCGATAGTAATGAATCTATTTTCAACTATCGAGTGTTTTATGTCTTCATTTAATACGTTCTTTGTATCAAAAAATATTTCTTCTGCTTCAGCCGGCGTCACATTATGCCGGGCTATATGTTCGGTATTTGCATCATCCCACTCAAAACCAACAACATTTTTTAGTTTCGATACAGCCATAATATCATATATACACTGTATATACAAATATACAGGAGTAAAACTTATTTGTCAATGGCTAATTTTTCATAAAGAGATTACTTGCCGATGATAATGAGGGCGTCTTCGGAGGAGTTTTCGGGTAGGTCGGAGGATGTTTCACCGATAGTGTAGTTTTTAGATAAATCACCTTTAAGAATATCAAGAAATTCTTTTTTAGCCTCCTTGACTTGAATTTTTGTGTTTTTATAGTCGTCTCTATCTGCGTTTCCGGTTGAGACAACATTGTATCCCAAGCCTTTGAGAAAATCAGATGCTTTAGCCGCGGCGCCTGTAACTCCGCTTCCGTTCTTTACTGCGATAGACAATGTTTTTTTCTCATCCGTAGACTTCTCAAGAGAAGATATAGATGATAATTTTTCATTTATATTTTTCAGAAGGTTTTCAGCTTTTTCTTTTTCTTGAGATTTTTCAGGCAGTTTGTCTTTGTTATCTTGAATTATTTTTTGGGCTTCCGAAAGTGATTCTTTTGCCAGGCTTTTACTCAAGTCCAAAAGACTGCTGCCCTCATCGTATTTTTTTGAAGCGCTAGCGTAAACTTCCTCAAACAACGCTTTTGTTTTTGAGTCATTTTGTTTTTTAACAGCAAAAAAGATGCTTGTTATAAGAACAATTAAGATAACAACAGCAACAGTTAAAAACTTTTTCTTAGAGTGGCTAAATTGAGCAAAAGAAACAGGAACCATTTTTTTAAAAAAAGGAGCCTTTAATTGGGGTTTTTCTATTTGTTGTTTTGTTTCTTCTTGCATTATCGGTTGAGTTGTTTGTTTGGAATACTTAACAATAAATGCCGCTGCGCCCGCATCGTCTTTTTCGTGAATCTTAGGTGTTAGCGCTTCCGCAATCTCGGCAGGTGTTAAATTGCCTAAAGACGAAGAAAGAAATGTTGGATCAACAATATCCAAAAAGTCATGAGTTGCCAGAACTATTAAGTCGTTGTCCTCAAGCTTGCCTGAAGATGATGTAGCGGTTGCTAAGTCTTCGTTTGTTCCGTCTAGAATCGTGCCAAATTTTCCTCCCCTTTTGATGAACACTTTCCCGTTTCCTTTTGCGAATGAATATAAGATATTGTCGATGAAAACAACCGCTGTAAAAGAAGGTGTGACTTCATCCGGTATTTCTTTAAGAGTTGTTATAACCGCTTGCTTAATGGATTCAAGATTTTTAGTTTCGATAGTAAAAAATTCTTCTTCCAATCTTTCTAAAACGTTTTTTCCAAATATGCTGAGCGAATCAGGGGATTCTTCATCTTCTTTGGAATCTTTCTTTAGCGAAAGAATGGCAAAAAGCTTTCCGGCATTATAAGCCTGGGACCAGATAGTGGGTTTTGGAAATGCGACAATTTTTGAAAAAACAAGATTTGTATCTGCCATTCCTTTTACAGTATAACAAGTGCTGTTAAAAAAAGCGAAAGGGCAAGAATAAGATTGCCAAGGGCAATTGCTGCAAGCACTGTTGAAGCAAATGATTGTTTTAGAATATTGTTCATTAATCTTACCTGAGTTAAGACAATTATGGAGAATATTATGTAAAGAATTAGAAAGACAAGTATTGCAATTTTTAAAATAAGGTTAAATTGGGCAGCATCAAATAAAAACTGCATATTAGGCCTTATGAGCCTCCTTTCCTATAAGATCACCTATAATGTGCGCTGCTCTTCGGGGTTGCGGTACAGATAAGGCTTCAAAGCTGGGTTCATTTCCAGCGGTTTGTACAAAAACATCACCGTAATTAAAAAGAGAGCGAATAAACCCAATCTGATTGTAGTTAACATCCTGCACATGGCTTAATTTGGTAAACGCAACATTGTGGACTACTATATTTGAATAATCGATATCAACTATCCTTTTTTGAGTGACAATAAACACGTTATAGAACCAGCTTAAGAAATTTATAAAAGCATACGCAAATACCGCAAGGTAATAGAACGACAGGAGTATTAGAGTAAATCGCAGAGGAAGATTGATAGTTCCTAAGAATTGAAATTCGGATCTAAATATTAAAAACAACATCGGAATTAAAAGAAGAGCGACAGATATAAGTATCCAAAGCAAATTGGTAATAAAATGCCGTCGTAGAAAAAGAAGTATTTTTTCATCGGACGCTTGCTCCGCAAAAGCTATTCCAATAGGGTTTTCGCAAAAAGCCGAGAGCATGCGGACGTTATAGGAATGATTTGCGGATAAAGGAGTTTCGCTTTTCGTATTCTCGGGTTTTACAAAAATATCTGGCATATACCCCTCCTTTTATTTCCTTTCTATATTATATAACGGTGATTTTATAGATATGTATCCCGGCGCTCTTAGATTAAAAATCTGTTTAAAGTCCGAGCCTCCAATTGAGATTTCACCGCGATTTGTATTAAACGTAACAGTTGCTGTCTTTCCCTCATTGGAGTATACCACAGATATGGAGTTGATCGAATTTACAGCTCCTCCCCCCTTGCTTTCCGCATAGTCTTTAATCTCATTAATTGAATAGGGATTCCCTCCCCAGCAGCTGGTTGTTATTGGAGTAATCCTTCCATTATCAACTCCGCTTTTGTTTTGGATAAGATAGGCGTTTAGAATATCTGACATTTCTTCTAGATTTAACCATGGGTGCGAGTGTCCGCAGTTGGCAGAAGAGATGCTGTAACTTTGTGTATACCAGCCTTTATAAAACCAGGGAGACGCTCCCATTTTTTCGTACGCGCCTTGTGTCCAGGAGTCTTTGGTGCCGCTTGTTGTGTCCCATCCGGAGTTATTGCTAAATCCTCCTGTTGTTGAAGAATACTGCGCATTTGGTCCGCCTTCCAAAACCCAACCCCTTGTTTCGCTTACCGCTTCTTCCCAAGCGCCTCCTTTGTTGGCGTCTTTATAAACCTGACAACTTTCGGTTGGGCAAATAGAGCCGTTTTGTCTTATCGCATATGATCTTGCCGCAACCGCCTGCGCTTTTAGGGCTTCTTTGGGAAAAGAATTTGGCATTTCATAAATACGCTTCATGTATTCATCCTCAAAGCTTCTTGTTCCGAAGCCTAAAACATTTATTGAGGAAGGGACACTGTAGCTTTTATTTAGAGTTGCTCCCGGATAATAAAAAGATAAAATTTGCTCAGCAGATTGCCCGGCTTCGGCTCTTCCTTTTGCTCCGTATTGGCTCATGCCATTTCTGTGAGTAAAAGCGCCAAAAGAAAAAGCCGCAAATGCGGGGGAAAATCCGGGATTATAGTTTGGCGAAGCATTAGGGTCGTCAGCTAAAGGAACATCGCCAACAGACGTAGTAAACGTTCCGCTTTTTGCGGATAAAATTTCCTGTTGTCTGGCTGTTAATTGAGCAATTTGACCCGATAAAACTCCCTGATACGCTTTTGCTCCGCTTATGATTTTGTCCAGTTCGGCTGACTTATTGTCAAGATCAATTTTGACAGCAGTTAATCTTGTTTGTTCGCCTTCGAGATTATTTTTCTTTGTCTCTAAATCGTTAATAGATAAAGCGATATTGGTAATAATTAATTTATCCTGATCGGTTGCTGCTTTTTGATAAGCCAAAACTTGCATAATATGTGAATAAGAAGGCAAAGATAAAAATATCAAAAGAGGAGAGCTATTGTAATTCCTGATGTAGAAATCTCTGATTGTGCTTCGCAAAACAGTTTCTTTTCTGGCCAGATTCTTATATCCATCATTTATGTTTTTCTCTTTAAGAGCTAAATCTTCTTCGATTGCGACGACCCTATCTTTTATTCCTTCTATTTGAGTCTGCATGCTGTTTAGTTGGGACTCCAGAGGTTTTGTTGCCTTAACGGATGAATCATATGCTTTTTGAATATCGGAAAGACATCGTTCTATACCTCCCAAATTAAGAGATGAGAGATTGGAACAATTTTCTTGAGCATTAGAATTTATGGCAAATATAGTTCCTAAGGTTAAGAGTATAAATAAAAAAAGGACGGTTAGAACTTTTTTCATACTGCAGATTGATTATATCAAATTATTTTTCATCTATTTTTTATCTATTGCATAAAACTATAAGAATGTGCTATATTTGTCGTAAGAAATGGAAGATACTACATTACAGCCAAATGTTTTAGATAAGCAACCCAAGCGCTCCAAGTTTATAGTTTTTTTTATAATCAGCATTATTATTATTGTTGTGATATTTGGCGGATGGAGTTTTCTTAATTCGAGAAATGAAGATTCAGAATCTCTAGATTTAACGCCTACTCCGACCGAATATCAACTGCCAACAGAAGCGCCTGAGTCTCCAACACCACAGGCAAGTCCAAGCGCAAAACCAACAGCTTTACCAACATCAAAGCCAACTCTTGCTGCAACTCCAAAGCCATCAGTTGCTCCTGTTGATCAGTCAACGAGTCTTGACAGGAGCAAGTTAACAGTTGAGGTGCAAAATGGCAGCGGGGTGGTAGGAGCGGCTAAAAAAGCAGCGGATATATTAAAAGAGTTAGGGTATGTAATTAGCGCTACCGGAAATGCGGACAATTATGATTACGCAAATATGACAATACAGGTTAAAAGCACTATGAGTAAATACCTTGCTCTTCTTAAAAAGGATTTGGAATCAAGTTACACTATTGGTATATCTTCTGCCGATCTTACTGCCACCTCTTCCGCAGACGCGTTGGTGATTGTGGGAAAGTAAGATAGAGTTATAATATGCTCGAAATAATTCCCGGGATTTTGGAAAAGGAATGGAGTGAGATTGAGAGAAAGATCAATCTCGTAAAACCGTTTGCCAAATCTGTCCACATAGATATTATTGACGGGAAATTTTCTCCCAGTACCACATTTCTTGATCCGGCTCCATTTGCCAAATACACAAAAGATTTATTGTTCGAAGTTCATTTGATGGTTGAGGAGCCAATCAATTATCTTAAGACCTTTGCAGGCGCCGGATTTAAAAGATTCTTAGGTCATGTTGAGAAAATGTCTGATCAAGCGGAGTTTGTCGCGCAGGGACAACTCTTGGGAGAAGTTGGATTGGCAATTGATGGACCAACAGATCTTTCGGCAGTTAAAGTCTCTTACTCAGATTTAGATTCTATTTTAATTATGGGTATAAAGGCAGGTGAGTCTGGACAAGTGTTTGTTCCGGAATACTTGAAAAAGATGGAGATTCTTCGCCGCCAGCTGGCGGATCAGAATGACATTAGAATTCCGATAGAAATTGACGGGGGAATTAATGATAAAACAATAACGCAAGCAAAAAATGCTGGCGCTAATCGATTTATAGCAAACAGTTTCATTTTTAACTCTCAGAACCCGCAAGTCCAGTATAAGCTATTGGAAGAAAAGCTATCGATTTCGTGAAGGAGAAGGAGAAAGGGATGGGACTGGATTACAATTAACAGAATTTTCTGTTCCTGTTATAAAATATTCAGTTCTTCCTAAACACATTTTTTCTATTACATTTGATGGTTTTGAGGGTTTCTCATCAGGCTTTCCGGTCAAAAGACTAGTCATGATTTTATTCCAAATAGGCGCTGCTCCTGTAATGCCGGATGCTAATGTCTGGCTCATTGGGCTGTTATCATTGTTGCCAACCCATGCGGCAACAACATAATCTTTAGTATATCCGATAGTCCAGTTGTCTCTTTTGTTATCGGAGGTTCCTGTTTTTACCGATACGGTTTTTCCCGGAATATTAAGCAAAGAATTGCTGCCATACGCTAAGGATCTTGCGTTATTATCAGAAAGAATGTTGGAGATAATGAACGCAATTGCTTCATCAATAATTTTTTTTCCTTGTTCTAACGGATTTTTTTGTTTTTGTTCTAAAATATTGCCTTCCTGATCAGAAATCTTTAGAATTGGATTAATATCTACTCGTATACCATTGTTTGCCAAAACGCCATAAACAGTTGCCATGTCAAGCATAGTTACATCTGCGCCTCCTAATGTTATTGATAGGCCATATTGATCTGAGTTTTCCCATGTTGTTATTCCCATTTGTTTTCCGAGGTTAATCATTGTGGAAACTCCAATTTGATTTAGGGTCTTTACCGCAGGGATGTTAAATGAATTTGCCAATGCGAGGCGAAGAGGTATTTTGCCGTAAAATTTGCCATCGTAGTTTACAGGAGAATAAGAAGGAGATCCGGGTAAAGAATAGGTAATTGGAGAATCATAAATAATAGTTGCGGGAGTAAATCCTTTAGCTAAAGCAGCGCTATATGTTACGACTTTTATGGAAGACCCCGGCTGGCGTAAAGAGATTGTTACGTTAACATTTCCGCTATTTATATCATAAAAGTCTTTGCTTCCAACCATTGCCAAAATATCGCCGTTTGTTGGATTAGTAATAAGCGTTGCTCCATTCGAAAGATTAAGGTATGAGTCGTTGTTGACCTGATCAGTCACGATTTTTTGAGCATTTTCCTGGAGTTTTACATCAAGACTTGTTATCACATTAAGCCCTTTTTTTTCAACAAAGCCTAGCCCGTATTTCTTAACCAATAGGTCTTTTACATACATAATAAAATGAGGAGCTTGTATAGAAGTTCTTGGTTTTTGGAAGACAAGATTTTCTTTTAAGGTTTCATCCGATTTTTTTTTGTCTATATAATGCAAATCAACCATTCTTGCAAGTACTTCTTTTTGTCTTTTCTTCCAAAGATTGGGATTATCTCCGTATGGAGAATATGAAGATGGCGCTCTTGGCAATCCTGCCAGAAAAGTCATTTCAGCCAAGCTGAGCTTGGTTACATTTTTTCCAAAATAAATCTCAGACGCTGCTTCAATTCCCCATGCAGTTCCTCCATAAGGAACCTGATTGAAATACATTTCCAATATTTGGCTTTTGCTGTATATTCGCTCAGCCCAAAAAGCAAGGATAATTTCTTTTATCTTGCGGTTAATACTAACTTCCGGGGTTAAAAGCGTTGATTTGATGAGTTGTTGGGTGATTGTTGATCCTCCTTGCAGCGGTTGTCCAGACAAATTTGCGATCATCGCCCGAACAATCGCGAAAATATCAAATCCGAAATTTTGATAAAAGTTTTTATCCTCGATAGCAATTGTTGCGTTTTGGAGTTGTTTTGGAATGGAAGATAAAGAGACTAATGTCCTATTTTGAGTCGCGTATATTTGATAAAGTAAAACTCCATTTCTGTCATATATTTTTGTGGTAAGTGGAGCTTGTTCAAAACTCAATGTTTTGGGGCTGGGGAGTTCTTGAAGAAAAATAACAAAAAGAAGAGGAAGAAATATAAAAATAAGAGAAGTTATAAGCCCTATAGCAAAATATTTAAACTTGTGGGAAAAGGGTAATGGGAAAATTTTAATTGGTTTTACTTTCTTTTGTTTCCTTTTTTTCTTTCGTAAGATTTTCTTTTTTAAGAAATTAAATAGTCTTGAAGACAAAATAAAAATACTTATGGCTACATTTCCAATAAAAATTATTAGCTTTAAAATAACAACAGCAATATCGATTACAACTTGCATAACGTAAAATGAAGAAATTTTTTTGTGAGCAGCGCGTTTGGATTATACAATGGGCATTATGTTTTTGGAAAGAGGGAAAATAGTTAGTTAAATTCTCTAAATATAATTTCAAATTGCTTTTTAAAGCCTTGAAATGTAATTTTTGCTCTTTGAAAAATATCAGCTTGGCCCAAAATACATTTATAAGGTGCTATTCCTTCAATAATTCCAACGGTTAACTGAAATTTATTATTAGATATTTCAGCATAAAGATTGTTAAAGCGGTGAGATCTAAGGTTAGCTCCAACGGAAAAGCCAAGATTTGTAGGTATTTCTCTCCAGTTAATATGTAAATCTTCAGCAATTATTGTAGAAATAATTGCTCCTGTTGCTCCAGAATCGACTAGAGCAAGTGTAGGAAATTCATATTGCCCATTGATAAAAGTAACTGGAATAAGTGGAGCAAGCACAACTCTACTTTTTATATCTGGTAATGGGCTATATTTAATTGTCATTAATTATATTTTGCCGACAAAATTCCCGTATGATTCTCCAGCTGGGAAAAAATATACTTTCTTTTTTATTTTTCTTGCCTTTTCCCTAGCCTCTTTGAGATTTTTTCCACTAACAAGCACAGATTTAAAATCAGAAGAAATCCCTACCCACCCAGAAGCATATCCCTTTAAAAGTTTTACAAGATTAATTCTAATCTGCTTCATATAAAATATAGTATATCATATTTAATAATAGTTTTTTGCAAAGACTGAATTTATATTAAAGAAAGGTTTCAAGCTAGCTTCGGAATTATAATTGGGGTTATTTATGCTCAATCGGCGAATCCTGCTCAATTAAAAATAGCGTAATCCATCCATTCGGCTGAGCTCATGGTCGAAGACCCAAGGGTGTACGAGGGGGTAACCAAACTTTTTATTTTCGAAGAAGTATTACAACTGCAGATGACATTATTACTAGAATTCCTCCAAAAAGGAATAAAACCTGGAAAATTAATGCCCAATGAGCTGATTTACTTTTTGTGGTTGGTAATAAGTCAATGACCCTATCTACAATATCAATATCAACTTTCAAGTTCTTTCGAATACGTTCTCTTAAGCTAGAATCAGCAGATAATTCTACAAAAAAAACCGTATCAATCCAATGTTGAATTAATCCAAAAACTATTGACGCTCCTAGACATATCCAGCCCAGTATAAGTAGAATTTTATCTATTAATTGAATCTCCAAATTTGCCTTGGGAATAGCAACTACAGAAGCAGTTAATGGTAGAAGTATGGTTGCTAAAATAATTAGTTGATTTCTAAATTGAAAATAAGAATCATTTGCTAGTCTATTCCAAAACAGAGCGTCTGAACCTAACTTCAACTTTTCTTTAAAATTTCTATCTTCTCTATCCATTTTAAACAACCTGTCCATAATTTGGGCAGGTTATAGAAAATCCTACACTGATTTAGGACAAGAGATACTTGATTACAGCTAATAAAATAAGTATTGGTAAAATAATCCAAAGTGCATTTTTTGTAAATTTATATAATTTGGCTAAAAGATCTTGAGTTTTGAACAAATTAAGTTCTTGTTTGTCGTATTTTTTAATGTCGGGAGCAACCTCGTTAAGTCGCTCAGACAGAATTTCATATTCTTTTCTCGCAAATTTTTCTTCCCCAGTTAACTCACCAGGCATGCCAGGAATAATATTCTTCCCGTATTTTTCAACTAGCTCATTGCGGAATTCAAGCCCTTGACTCGCAGTTAAGGTCTTCCCTTTGTATTTCTGCTTGATTTGCTTTAGCCACTCCTGAGCATAGGTATTGCGTGTCATAAAGTCACGCTTTTTTTAGGTATATTAAGTTCAAACTTGCTCCTCAATGTTAGCACATTTTGAGCAGATTTTCGAGACGAGATTTGAGATCTGGTATTTTTGGAAATCATACGCTGATCACTTCTGTAAAAAAAGAATATTTTACAATTGACATTGAGAGCAAAGAAATAGCGAAAGCCTTTAGAACTATTTTTGAAATGATGTGGCTGTCAGCAAAAGAGCGATAGGTCTTGACAAGCAGAATTTGTACATGTAATATATGTACAATGGTGGACTTGAGGAAGATTGTTGGGTTTGAATGGGACGAGTGGAATATTGATAAAAGTTATAAAAAACATGGGATTAGACCAGATGAGACAGAAGAAGTGTTTTTAGATAAAGATGTACAGATAGAAAGAGACATTAAGCATCAAGAAAAAGAAGAAAGATATATTGCTATTGGCAAAACGGTTGAGGATAAAATCTTATTTGTAGTCTTTACTATGAGAAATTATGCAGTTAGGATAATATCAGGGAGAAGATCAAACAAGAAAGAAAGGAGGCTGTATGAAGAGGGCATTAAAAAGAATTCCAAAATTTAAAAATGAAAAAGATGAAAGAGAGTTTTGGCAGACTCATGATTCTACTGAATATGTAGAATATAAAAGCTTGGAAAACTGGCGTTTCCCTAATCTTAAGCTTAGCACGAAACCTATTACCATTCGTCTTCCTGAGAGTCTTATTGAAAGAGTAAAAATAAAAGGTCATAAGATGGATATTCCATATCAGTCCCTAATTAAGAAATTCATCTTTGATGGGATTGCTAAGGAGTAGGGGAAGGTTCGGGGTGGGGGCAGGTTAGACAATATGAGTCGCCTGTGGAGTCGGTTACTATCAATGCGTCTCTTTCTTCAATATTATCTGTTTGGTTAGGGCTCGCGAGATCATTAGTTGTCTTATCTATAAAAACCTTTCGCATTCCTTCTTCAGTTTTTGTTGGCTCAGTGCCTTTTATAAAATATTCAAATCGCGTTTCACACCCCGAAGGTGGAGGCAGCAGTCCAGAAAGATTACAAATTCTTTTTTGAATAACAGTGTTTGGACGCTGCAGAGATTCTGACGGTTTATCTTTTAAAATATAGCTCATAATATCATGCCAAATTGGCGCGGCTCCCGTAACGCCCGAAGCAAGCCTTGTCATAGGGCTATTGTCGTTATTGCCAACCCATACGGCAACTAAATAGGATGGGGTATATCCGATTGTCCAGTTATCGCGAAGGTCGTTGGTTGTTCCAGTTTTTACAGAGACTGTCTGATTAGGAATTCTAAGCTGGGAATTTCCTCCAAATGCCATAAGACGCGCGTTATTGTCAGAAAGAATGTCTGAGATTATAAAAGAAACACCGGAGGGTAAAACCTTTTTGCCGAATATCGGGCTTTCCGGAGGATTATATTCTTCTAAAATGTGACCATTTCTATCGATAACTTTAAGCACAGGATGAAGATTTATTCTATATCCGCCATTAGCAAATACTCCATAGCTTTCGGCCATGTCAAGCATTGTTACTTCTCCTCCTCCTAATGTTAAAGAAAGTCCATAGTCAGCATTATCGGTAAATGTTGTTATTCCCATTGCCGAGGATGTTGCGATCATTGCGGAAACCCCGTTAAGTTTTAACATTTTAACAGCAGGAATATTTATGGAGTTTCCAAGAGCGTATCGCATTTGCACTACTCCATGCCATTTTCCATCATAATTAACCGGACAATAATCTTTTTGCCCTAAAGCCTTAAAGCATATCTGTTTGTCAACAAACGGCGTTGCTGCCGTATAACCATTCATTAAGCCAAGCGCGTAATTTATGGGTTTGATTGAGGAGCCCGGTTGACGATTGGCCAATGTAACGTTTACATTCCCGTCTATTTTTGAATCAAAGTAATCCTTGCTTCCAACCATACTCAATATCTCTCCGGTTTTTGGTATCGTTACAAGAGCAGCGCCATTTCCCACATTTAAGTCCTTAAGTTTTGCTACCTCAGAAGCAACAGCAGTTTGTACGAAATCATGAAGTTTTAGATCAAGACTTGTTGTTACGGTAAGTCCTTCTTCTTCAACTACTTTTTGCCCGTATTTTTTTATTAAGTATTCTTTGATAAAAAGCGCAAAGTGGGGAGCGCGGATTCCCTCTACTTTTTTAAAAGTGATTTCTTCTTTTAGCGCCTTTTCGTATTCTTTGGAATTAATATATTTTTGCTTGAGCAAGTTTTGCAAAACTTCTTTTTGTCGTTTTAAAGATAGTTCCGGGCGAGAACCAAACGGAGAATATGTTGTTGGCGATTCAGGAAGACCAGCAAGAAGAGCACCCTCTGCGAGAGTTAAGTCTTTTGTAGATTTGCCAAAATATGTTTGGGACGCGGCCTCAATGCCCCAAGCTGTTCCTCCATACGGAACTTGGTTTAAATACATCTCAAGTATTTTTTCTTTTGAGTATATTGCTTCTGTTGCAAATGACAAAACAACTTCTTTTATTTTTCGAAGTATTGTCCGTTCGGGCGTTAAAAGACTATTTTTGACGAGTTGTTGAGTAATAGTTGATCCGCCTTGAACCTCGTTTCTAAAAACTATAGAGATTATTGAGCGAAGTATAGCTCTTAAATCTATCGCGCCGTGTTTATAAAAATCTTTATCCTCAATTGCAATAGTGGCATCTTTGACGTGTTTTGGAATCGAGGATAAAGGAATGAAGGCTTGATTTTTATCCGCATAAACAGAGTATAATAGCTCTTGATTTCTATCAAGAATCTGAGTAGCTTTAGAGGTGTTTTGAGTAGTTAAGTATGTTGGAAAAGGTAGATCTTTCAGTATAAATAGGTAAAACGCCAGGCAAAGAGCGGCAGTCGCTGCTGCAATTGGCAAAAAAAATTTGTTCTTTATGATTTTCTTAACTCTTATTTTCTTAGCAATCTTGTTTAGCAATTTAAATCTTTTTTTCTTTGAGGTATGCATACGAACGTATATGATAACATTATACCTTGTGATTGACAAGAAAGGTAAGATTTATAGTGGATCCTAATTGGGTTGATTTTATAATCTTAGCGGTTATTTTATATTACGCATACGATGGGTACTCAAGTGGATTTGTTTCAAGTTTACTAGGGCTTATAAGTTTTGTTGCATCTTTTGTTATTGGACTAAAATATTACGAAGCGTTTGGAGAAGTTTTTGTTAGAACTTTTTCTATTCCGCAAACCTTCTCAAACGCAATAGGTTTTTTTATTCTTTCGTTTTTAACGGAAATAACTATCGGGTTGGTTTTGCGAAAAATTCTTAGTAAAAAACTTATCAATCTCAATATTATAAATAGACTATTAGGAATTGTTCCCGGTGTTTTTTCGGGTTTGGTAATTTTGACTTTTTTATTAACTCTAATTATTAGTCTTCCTTTGTCGGCATTTCTTAAAAATTCTGTTTTGAAATCCTTTATAGGCCGGGAATTAGTAGGAAGGACTCAAGGGTTTGAAAAAGAGTTAAACAACATATTTGGAGGCGCAGTTAATGAAACGCTTAATTTTTTAACAGTTGATCCTAAGAGCAATGAAAGTGTTGCTCTTACATTCAAAGTAAGCGATTTTAGTGAAGATAGGAAAGCTGAGCAGGAAATGTTGGCTTTAGTTAATAAAGAACGATTAAAACAAGGAATAACAAGCGTTGTTTTTGATGAGCAGTTGGCGCAAGTAGGACGCGATCATTGCGAGGATATGCTTAAAAGAAGATATTTTTCTCATTATACACAGGAAGGTCTTTCTCCGTTTGATCGAATGATAAATGCCGGAATTTCATTTAATTTTGCAGGAGAAAATCTAGCTTTGGCTCCGGATGTTGAGCTTGCTATGCAGGGCTTAATGAATAGCCCGGGGCATAAAGAAAATATTTTATCCCCAAATTTTGGCAAGCTTGGGGTTGGAGTAATAGATGGGGGAATTTATGGTCAGATGTTCTGTCAGGAATTCACAGACTAAAACAAAACTTCGGGGTCTTGTTGCCTTAAGAAAAACTTAGTATACTAACATTATGATTCGTGTTGCGATTAATGGATACGGAAGAATTGGCAGAGTAGCGCATCGGGTAATATTGGAAAAACACTCGTCAGAGATTGAGGTAGTTGCAATAAATGCAGGCTCCTCAACAGATATTAAGGGTTGGATGTACCTTTTAAAATATGATACCTCATATGGCCCAATCATTAATCATGAAATAAAATCCGAAATCCGAAATCCGAAATCCGAAACAAATCCAAATGATCAAAATACTAATGTTCAAAACAGAGACGATTACATTGGCTCACTTATTATTGATGATAAAAAGATTCCGGTTTTTTCGCAGAAAGATCCAAGTCTTTTGCCTTGGAAAGATTTAAATGTTGATGTTGTAATTGAGTCAACAGGACATTTCTTAACAGAAGAAAAACTTAAAGCTCATCTTAGCGCAGGCGCTAAAAAAGTAGTGCTGTCCGCTCCTGCAAAAGGGGGAGAGATAGCTACTTATGTTCTTTCGGTTAATGACAAAAACTATAAAGGAGAATCTCTTATTAACAATGCGTCTTGTACAACAAATTGCATTGTTCCTGTAGCAAGAATTATGGTTGATCATTTTGGCGTTGAAAAAGCAATGATGACAACAATTCATGGATATACTTCAGACCAAAGACTTCAGGATGGGGGACACAAGGATTATAGACGTGCAAGAGCAGCCGGACAAAATATAATTCCAACTTCAACCGGCGCAACAATTGCTGCAAGCGAAGCAATTCCGGAGCTTAAAGGAATATTTAACGGGTTAGCAGTTAGAGTTCCAGTTGCTGTAGGATCTTTATCGGATTTCACATTTTTATTGAAAAAAGAAACAACAAAAGAAGAAATAAATGATGTTTTCAAAAAAGAAGCGGAAAATCCTCAATATAAAAACGTACTGGAAGTAACAGAAGACCCGATTGTTTCTTCAGATATAATCGGAAACGCTCATTCATCAGTTGTTGACCTATCACTTACCCAAGTTGTGGGGGGAAACATGGTCAAAGTGATTGCCTGGTATGACAACGAATACGGATACGCCAACCGTTTAGTAGAAGAGGTGTTGATGGTTGGTAATTGGATGACGGTAGATGGTAGAAAATAGAATGTAGATATTTGAAGGTAGAAGTTAGAAAGTAGATTTAGGAATTTCTACCATCTATCTTCAATCTTCAAAATACCATCTTCTACTCTCTATCTTCTATCGTCAAATTATTATGACTACTCCTGTTGACCTTCCAAACATTCGTAACATTACAGTCTCCGGCCGTATAGGTTCGGGTACTACAACTTTGGCTGTTGGTTTGGCAAAAGCATTGGGATGGAAGCTTTTGGAAGGCGGAGCTTTGTTTGAGAAAATCCACAACGATTTAAAAGTAAATGAAATCGCGGTAAATAACCGGCCGGATAACTTTGATTTGCAATATGAAGAAAAGATAAGAAATATCCTCATTCATGAAGATCACCAGATTATCCAAAGCCATCTGGCAGGCTTTGACGCTCAGGGCATAAAAGGTGTTTTTAAGATCTTAGTTTTATGCGCGGATGAAGAAGGAAATGACAAAACAGAGATTAGAATAGACAGATTAGTTAACAGACGGGGTGTTTCGATTGAAGAAGCAAAAGAAGATGTACTAATGAGAGAAAAACGAAATTTGGACAAATGGCGAAGGCTTTATGCAAATAATGATCCAACTTGGGTTTATTGGGATAAGAAATACTACGATTTGGTTATTAGCACTTACACGCATAATCAGGATGAAACCCTAAGGATAGCGCTTAAGAAAATTGGCCTTCAATAAGCTCTCCAGCTAAACTATTGCCATTTTCCGGTTTTGGTGCTAAAGTAGGGTTTTAGGATATGAGAGTGTCTAATGTCATGACAAGACATGTCGACTATGTTTCGCAGGACACAAACGTTAGGGACATATTTCGTCTAATTTTCGTAAAAGGTAGTAAAGGTATACCAGTTTGTAAAGGAAAAAAAGTTATAGGCTTTATTACAGAAAGCGACATCCTCAACAGACTTTATCCTTTAATGCAAGAATATATAGAGGACCCCATCAATTCTAGGGATATTAAAAAGACAATAAGGAAAATAGCTGAAGTTTTTGCTTTGACAGCAGATAAAGTAATGAGCAAAAATCTAAAAGTCGTAACTGCAGACACGCCACTTATCAAAGCACAATCTTTGATGCTTGTTGAGAGAGTCGGTAGGCTTCCTGTTGTTGACAAAAAAGGAAATTTAATCGGCATTATTTCGAAGAGCGATATTTTTAGAAATGTTGTTGGACAAAGCGCTCCGTTACAAGAGCAAGAAGAGTTTTATGATTGGTTAGCAAAGAGGTACGATACGCTTATTAACTGGCAAAAAAGACTTTCCCAAGAGATACCGGACCTTATAGCTTTATTTACAAAAGAAAAAGCAAAAAAAATACTTGATGTTGCTTCAAGCACCGGAGAGCATTCAATAGCACTTGCAAAAAGGGGCTTTGAAGTTTTCGGTATTGAATCAAGCAGTCTTATGGATAATATTGCTCGGTCTAAAAAGCATAAATTGCCAAAAAACAATCAGGATAAGCTACATCTTATTAAAGTTAGCTATAAAGATACGCTAAAAAAAATAAATGGTTCGTTTGACGCGGCAATTTTTTTAGGCAATACACTCCCTCATTTATTTTATACGAATAAGGATTTTTTAAAAAGCGCTGCGGAAGGTTTAAGAGAAGAGAATGCATTAATGGTTTTTCAAAACATCAATTTTCAAAAAACACTTGATGTTAGTCAGGGGATTAGGGATTTTACCATAAGGCCAACAGAGCCTAATTCTTATTACAAGGCCAATGCGTTTTTGGGATTTTACACGAAAGAAAAAAAAGATTTGGTTACATATACACGAGCAATCTTTTCCTTGACCAACAATGGAGTGTGGTCCCTGACTGCTATAAACAGTACGCCAATTATTGATTTAAGGCGTGAAGAAATGAAAAGAGAGCTAAAAAAACTTGAGTTTAAAGATATAACGTTCTATGGCAGCTCATTTAACGGCCCGCTTTTCCAGGAAAAATTTAATCCAACAGAGAGCGATTGGTTAAACGTGGTAGCGAAGCGGTAGTAAAAAAAACCGCCACTTGACAAACCATAGGGCGATGCCTTACACTTTTAATTGTGAAAAACCATAAGGTATCAAGTATAGATGATTTATTAAAAAAACTAACAGAAAAAAAGAAAAAGCTGGATGGTTTTAGGCCATTATCTTTTGCATTGGTTAATAACCTTGAGGAGTGGTTTAAGGTAGAGCTGACCTATACTTCAAATGCGATAGAGGGGAATACTTTAACAAGAAAGGAAACAGCTCTTGTGGTTGAGAAAGGTATAACGGTAAGAGGTAAGACCCTGCAAGAGCATTTGGAAGCAATAAACCACGCAGAAGCCATTGATTTTATAAAAGAGCTTGTTAGTAAAAAACGAAAAGATTTGACAAAACGTGAAGTTTTAGATATTCATGCTCTAATACTTAAAAAAATTGACGATGATAATGCGGGAAGATATAGAAACATAGAGGTAAGAATTAGCGGGTCAAATATTATATTACCCGATCCCATAAAAGTGCCAGAGCTTATGGAAGTTTTTTTTAACTGGCTTCATTCAAAAAACATGGAGCATCCTGCAAAAATAGCGGCTGATGCACATTTTAAGTTGGTTTCGGTACATCCGTTTTCTGATGGTAACGGTAGAACTGCACGGCTTCTCTTGAACTTACTTTTGATGCAAAAGGGCTATCCGCCAGCTCTTGTAAGAAAAGAGGACAGAGACCTCTACATAGACAGCATTGAAAAAGCTCAACTTAGTGAAGATTTTGACGATTATTACAAAGTCATCTACAGAGCCATTGACCGCTCGCTGGATATTTACGTTGACGCAGTACAAGGAAAAACATCTACAGCTGTTGTACAAAAGAGATTGATTAGGATAGGGGATCTGGCAAAAGAGACAGGGGCAACATTAAATGCGATACGGCACTGGACTGAAAAAGGATTGCTTGAAGTAGCAGAACGTACAGAGGCAGGTTATCAGTTGTTTGACCGTTCTATGATTGAAAGG
>Ga0209542_10002791_pt1 | contig 38547 bp, 39 predicted proteins | sample RifCSPhighO2_01_FD_184028 | JGI IMG/M metagenome (GOLD analysis project Ga0209542, IMG submission 184028) | Soil microbial communities from Rifle, Colorado - Rifle CSP2_plank highO2_0.1 (SPAdes) (version 2) | ecosystem: Environmental > Terrestrial > Deep subsurface > Rock core/Sediment ... | reverse complement strand
CGCTTTGGCGAAGGGCTTTTTTAGCTGACGCGGTAATTGGCATATTTTAGGGTATAGGGTTTAGGGTATAGCGGGAAGGCTGTTTGGTCAAGGGGTATTGACAAAATTGGAAATAGGTGTATAATGTATCAACATAGTTAGCACTTTGTTTTTAAATATTTTTTCGGGATAACCTAGTATTAAGGAGGTGATTTATGGCTAAGCCGAAAAACAGAGGCTCGGGCACTCCCAAGCAGGAGCAGGGCAAGAAGGTCGGTGGCGGCGCCGGCAAGAAGAGGGCGTATCGGAGTCGTTACTACGACTCCATTTACGCCGAGAAGAAGCTCAAGCGGCTTCTTCGGTCCAACGGGCCGAAGGCGGCCCTGGAGTGGGCCGAGGCTCACCAGAAGGATCACTCGGCGATGTGGGTGCTGGATCGTCTTTCGAAATCCGAGGGCCCGAGCGACAATAGCGACGCCGCCAAGATCGGCCGGCTCGCCAAGCAGGCCATGTCGTAGGTGTTTGTTCCAGTATATCCCTCGTCAAGCGCAAGCTTGGCGGGGGATTTTTATTTTTTAGATAGAACCTGATTTAATAGAGTCGCGGATAGGCTTTCTAATAGTAGTAGGCGTGATATCCAATTTTTTATTAGATCGTTCTTGGATTTTTCTTCGCCGTTCGGTTTCTTGAATCAATCTTTTTATAGAACCAGTTAAAAGATCGGCATACAAAAATACTTGACCGTTGGTAGAACGAGCCGCTCGGCCAGCCATCTGCATTAAGCCACGGTAGTTTCTTAAAAATCCTTCTCGGTCTGCGTCTAAAATTGCCACCAAGCTGACTTCCGGCAGGTCCAAACCTTCTCGTAAAAGATTTACTCCGACTACCACATCTATTTCGCCGCTTCGGAGAGCGTTTAAAATTATCGGTCGATTGAGGGTTTTTATTTCTGAATGGAGATATTTTGCTTTAATATTATTTTCCAAAAGAAATTCGGTCAGGTCTTCAGCGGAGCGCTTGGTTAAAGTTAGGGCTAAAACGCGCTCATTGACAGCAATGCGTTTTCGAATCGCTTCTAAAAGATGCCGGACTTGCTGGGTGGCCGGGCGCACAAAAATTTTGGGTTCTAAAATGCCAGTTGGCCGGACTAATTGTTCAGCTATTTGTTCAGAGCCTTCCAATTCATAGGGACCGGGCGTTGCGGACACATAAATAGTTTGGCGGATTTTATCCTCAAATTCATTAAAAGTTAAAGGCCGATTGTCTAAAGCCGAAGGCAAACGAAAGCCATAATTGATTAAGGCGTTTTTTCTTTGCCGGTCGCCGATAGACATTGCATTAAGCTGGGGCATAGCAATATGCGACTCATCAATAAAAAGTAAAAATGGTTTCGGCAGATAATCTATTAAAGTAAGCGGCGGTTCGCCGGGTTTGCGGAATCCTAGGTGGCGAGAATAATTTTCAATGCCGTTAACATAGCCCTTTTTGTCCAGCATTTCTAAGTCCAGAAGAACGCGTTTTTCCAGCCGTTCGGCCTCCTCAAATTTATTTGCCGATTGAAGTTCTTCTATCCGTTCTTCCATTTCCATGCGGATATTGCGAAGCGCTAATTTTAATTTTCCTTGAGGCGCGATCCAGAACTTAGAGGGATAAATTACTAAAGAATTAAGAATTACGAATTGGGAATTATGAACCTTTGTAATTTTATTTATTTTTTTCTTGTCCAAATAAATTTCAAGGATCTCCCCAGTTACTAGATGAATAAATAGTTTGTTAGCCGTAATTTTAAATTGGCCAAGTTTAGGGTCGGTTGTCACTTTCTCATATTGAAGATAATTGAGGTGCCGGCTTAAGTCTTGAAGAGAAATTGTTTGCCCGAGTTTTAATTCTAGGCGGGCGCGTTGGTATTCATTAGGGTCGCCGATTCCGTAGATGCAGGAAACCGAAGCAATGACAATCGTATCTTTTTTGGAAAGCACGCTTTGAATAGCGGCGTGGCGAAGCTTGTCTATTTCTTCATTGATGCGCGCGTCTTTTTGGATGTAGGTTTTGCTTTGGGGAATATAAGCTTCCGGTTGGTAGTAATCGTAATAAGAAACAAAATAATGGACGGCATTCTCCGGAAAAAATTCTTTGAATTCCTGATAAAGCTGGGAAGCCAAAGTTTTATTAGGAGAAATTATTAAAGTTGGCAAGTTAGCCTTCTCTATAATAGAGGCCATGGTAAAAGTTTTTCCGGATCCGGTTATGCCCAGAAGCGTTTGTTTTTTCTGGCCGGCTTCTAAGCCGGATAAAATTTTTTTAATCGCTCTAGGCTGATCGCCGGTCGGTTTAAATGTAGATACGAGTTTGAACATGTTATTGGTTAGTGACTAGTGACTAGTGACTAGTGGCTTATATATACTTAGGGTATATGCTTTATTCTTTGTCCGGCCAGTTAGTGGCTAAAAAAAATGGCTTTCTTATTCTTGAAACCGCGGGTATTGCTTTTAAAGTTTTGGTTTCTCCGCGCGCGCTCCAGAGTTTACCGCAGAATGGATCGCAAATCAAGGTTTTTTGTTCATTGTTTAGCCGCGAGAGCGCGCCTTTTGATCTTTTTGGTTTTTTGACCGAACAGGAACTGTATCTTTTTGAAAAATTAAACACCGTGAACGGCGTTGGCCCGAAGACGGCGATGTCGGTTTTAAGCGTGGCGCCGATTGATCAATTGGCGGCGGCGATTAATGCCGGCAAAATTGATTTACTCACTAAAGCTTCAGGCATTGGCAAGAAAACTGCCGAACGGCTAGTGTTGGATCTTAAAGGAAAATTAGAAATGTCCGGTGGCGTTGCTGAAGCTCAAACGCTTCAATTGATGGAATCGGATACGGAGCTGGAAGAAACTTTAGTGGGATTCGGTTATACCAAACAACAGGCCAAATCCGCGGTTGGGAAAATTGATCTGTCCATTATCGGTTTTAAGGAACGCTTAAGAGAAGCTTTGAAGAAAGCCAAGGCTTAGATGATTAATTACTTAAAAAATATCTATCATTATGTTCTAGCTTGGGCTGGCAGTATTCTTTATTGGTTTCCTTCGCGGGAGATTTTTGTTTTGGGGGTGACGGGCACAAAAGGAAAGTCCACGACCGTGGAGTTGATTAACGCGATACTGGAAGCCGCCGGCAAGAAAACCGCCTTAGTTTCTTCTTTGCGTTTTAAAATCGGCAGTCAATCTATCAAAAATGACACCTCTATGACCATGCCCGGACGGTTTTTTATTCAGAAGAAATTGCGGGAAGCGGTAAATGCCGGCTGCGAATATTTTTTAATAGAAGTGACTTCGCAGGGGATTCTTCAGCATCGCCATCGGTTTATTGATTTTGACGCCGCTCTATTTACCAATGTTCATCCAGAACATATTGAAGCGCACGGTTCTTTTGAAAATTATCGGCAAACTAAAGCCAGTTTTTTTGAATACGTGGCACATAAGTCTAAAAAGCCCCAGAAATTTTTCTTGATGAACGAAGACGATCCGTCAAAAAGTTATTTTGTTCACGCCGTAAACGGTTCAGGAAAAGTGTTTTATTTCGGCCGCGAGCATTTTATTGATAAAGATTTAGATAAAATGAAAATTGCCGATTGGTTTTTGAATAATTTTAACCTTGAAAATGCGGCGGCGGCTACGGCTTTTGCCAAGGCACGGAATATTGATTGGCAGGCGATTACAAAAGTTCTTTCTAAATTTGGCGGTATCCCCGGCCGATTGGAGGTTTTAAAAGAGAAGCCATTTAAAGTTGTAATTGATTACGCGCATACGCCGGATTCTTTAGAAAAAGTGTATGAGGCTTTATCAGCCTCCGTTCGAAGTTCTAAGTTCAAAGTTCAAAAGTTAATTTGTGTTCTTGGCGCTGCTGGCGGTGGGCGGGATAAATGGAAGCGGCCGGTAATGGGGAAAATTGCGGCGCATTATTGCAAGGATATTATTTTAACGAATGAGGATCCCTATGATGAAAAACCGACTTCAATTTTAGATCAAATTGAGTCCGGATTTTCTGAAAATCAAAAATCCCGCCAAGGGCGAGGCTCGCCAGAGGCGGCAAAAATCAAAAATCAAAATTTTAATTATTGGAAAATTTTGGATAGGAAAGAAGCAATTAAAAAAGCTATTTCTTTGGCGAAAGCTGGCGACATAGTGATCATTACCGGAAAAGGAAGCGAGTCTTGGCTGCATATGGCGGGCGGAAAGAAAATTGCTTGGGACGAGAAGCGCGTAGTTGAGGAGATTTTGAGAAAGTGAGCAATTTTTATACTTTCGGGCAGTTGTCTTCAAGATACGGAGTCCGTCCCATCCTGCGTGGGACAAGCTCCTCACTCTCGGCGCGCGGTCTTTCGAAAAAAGGTTATAACGAAAGACACCTAGCCGCGCGCCTACGAGACGGTCTTTCAGACAACCTACCCTCAAATCAAAATCGGAGTCAGAGTCAGTCATGAGACAACCCGGTTTTTTTATAGTAACTTAGTAGTGGTTTTTTGAAAGGGAGGAGCTAATGAAAAAATATAAGGTGGACTTTGATTTGGTGGGATTGGAAATTCGGAATAAAAAAGTAATTTGGTATTTAGCCGAGGGCGTGCCTACGCTTGAAGAAATTAACTCGGCAGCCGCTACAGAATTTATTGGAATTTCGTTAGAGCGATTGAAATTTCATTTTAGTTTTTTTTCGGAGCAGAAAGGACTTTTTGCTTTAAATACAATGGTTATGACGGATTTTAATGGGGCTTGACATATTAATAGTTTATATGCTATTATATAATAATAATTTGTTTTGATTGTTCTTTTAATCTCGGTTTTTGAAAAAGAGGTGACTTATGGTCAAGAAAACGAAGATGCCGAGGGGGGAGCTTCTCCGGATGATCGCGGAGAACAAGGTCATGCAGACGGGCGCGATCATCCACGGCCGTGGCATCAACGTGAAAGCGTTTGCCGAGGAGGCGCGCTCTCGCGGCCTTCTCACGCTTGGCCTTTCGGGAAGAACCGAGTTGTACGCTCGGAAGTAGTCTCATAGCCGCCGGTATCTTAACGGATATCGGCGGCTTTTTATTTTTTGTGATAAAATTTATTAGAATGAGAATAACTTTTCACGGCGGCGCTGGGACAGTGACGGGCGCCAATTATTTATTAGAAAGCGCGGGAGATAAAATTTTAGTGGATTGTGGTTTGCATCAGGGCGGCGGATTTTCGGAAAAACAAAACTGGGAAGATTTTCCTTATAATCCGAAAGAAATTGCCGCGGTTTTTGTTACTCACGCCCATATTGATCACACGGGTTTGTTGCCAAAATTAGTGAAGCAGGGGTTTCACGGCAAGATTTATTCTACGCCGCCTACCCGCGCTTTTGCTCAAGAACTTCTTTTGGATTCCGAGCATATTCTTATGCAGGAAGCGGAGCGCTTTAAAAAAGCTCCAATTTATGGCGTTCGGGATGTTGAAGAATTAATGGCGAAATGGGATGGCGTTGAGTATCACGTGCCTTTTAGAGTGGGTTCTTTTACGATTACTTTTTATAATGCTGGCCATATTTTAGGATCTAGTTTTATTTTAATTGAGTCGGAAGGCCGGCGGATAATTTTTTCTGGAGATTTAGGGAATTCCCCGGCGCCGATTATCGGCAGCCGAGAGAATTTTACGGAACACGTTGATTATTGCTTGATTGAATCTACTTATGGTGATCGGATTCACGAAAACGTGGATATGCGCAAAGAAATTATTGAGGACCTCATTGAAGATACCGTTAAAGCGGGCGGGGTTTTGATGATACCGGCTTTTGCCATGGAGCGCAGCCAGGAATTGCTTTTTGAGCTTAATGAATTGGCGGAACACGGCCGGATTCCGAGAATTCCTATTTTCGTGGATAGCCCCTTAGCAATTAAATTAACCGAGGTTTATAAAAAATATGAAAGTTATTTTGATCAAGAGACCAGGCAAATTATTAAAGGTGGCGACTCAATTTTTAGTTTTCCTGGATTAAAAATGACTCCCACTACCGATGAGTCAAAAGCTATTAACGATGTTAAACCGCCGAAAGTTATTATTGCCGGATCAGGAATGTCCCATGCCGGAAGAATTTTACACCATGAGCGGCGTTATCTTTCTGATCCTAAAAGCACTTTATTAATAGTAGGTTATCAAGCTCAAGGATCATTGGGGCGGCTAATTTTAGACGGCGCTAAAAGCGTGAAAATGTTCGGCGAGGAGGTGCCGGTGCGTTGTCGGATTGTCAGCGCTAGCGGTTATTCAGCGCACGCAGATCAACCACAGCTTTTGAGTTGGTTAAAACCGATGAAATTTTCATTAAAAAGGGTGTTTGTAGTTCAAGGCGAGGAGCAATCTAGTTTAGTGTTGGCGCAGAAGATTAGGGATGAGTTAGCGGTTGACGCGGATATCCCCAAGTCCGGAGAAGCAATAGATTTGGTATAATAACTTTACTTAAGGATTATGAAAAAAATTAATCTTAGTAATAACTTAAAATATAAGATTTGTATTTCTGGAGCGGCGGAAACCGGCCATTGCGCGATAGATGCCCATGAAAAAGCAGAAAAGTTGGGCCAAGAGATAGCTGGGGCTGGAATGATTTTATTAACTGGAGCTACTACCGGCATTCCCTATTGGGCTGCCAAAGGCGCGAAAGAGGCTGGTGGCATAGTGATTGGCCTTTCGCCGGCGGCTTCAGAACAGGCGCATATAAAAGTTTATCGCCTTCCTACCGATTATCATGATTTAATTATTCATACCGGATTTGATTATTCTGGGCGAAACTTGCTTTTGGTTCGTTCGGCAGACGCAGTAATAATAGCTTGCGGCAGGATGGGAACATTGAATGAGTTTACGATCGCTTTTGAAGATCAGAAGCCGATCGGCATTTTGGAAGGAACGGGCGGGATGGCAGATGAAATTCGGGGTATAATTGAGAAAGCTCATCGAGGACCCGGAAAAATAGTTTTTTCTTCTGATCCCAAAGAATTATTAAAAAAATTAGTTGATATCATAAAAATAGAAAAGGAAAAGAATCATAATGGCGGTTAAAATAAATTCCATACATAATGCTTATGTATGGGACAAAGGGGCGAACCGTCTACAAAATTATTAATATGAAAAAAGTTTTAAAAACCAAAAAGAAGCTGGTAAAAAAAGTTGCTAAGAAAGTTGTTAAAGAAAAGCCGATTGGCAAGGTTACCCATTATTATGGCGGAATTGGTGTAGCGATTGTAAAATTTAATAAAGCAGTTAAAAAAGAAGAAAAAGTTTGTTTCTACAATTCTTCTGGAGAGTTTGATCAAGTGATAGGTTCAATGCAGTTTGACCATAAAGATATTGTGGTGGCAAAAAAAGGACAGGAAGTTGGTATTAAAGTTGATCAAAAGGTTCGTGAAGGAGATGAGATTTACGCGGCAAAATAGCATATGGATTTTTTAGGAGGAGAAAATCTAGAAATCTTTGGGCAATTGGCGTTGGCGGTTTTGTTGGGATCGTTGGTGGGTTTGGAACGCGAGCTGGCTCGTAAAAAAGCTGGAATACGCACTTTTGCGCTCGTGGCTTTGGGTTCTTGCCTGTTTTCCATAATTTCTAAATTAGCTTTTAAAGAATTTTGGGGGGTACCGGGGTTTGATCCGTCCCGCATCGCTTCTCAGGTGGTAGTTGGTATTGGTTTTATCGGCGCTGGTTCAATTATTTTTTATCAGTCTAATGTTCGCGGCCTGACTACGGCGGCTGGGTTATGGGTGTCTGCGGCCATTGGAATGGCGATTGGTTTTAAGTTGTACGCCATTGGAATTTTCGCCGCTTTATTAACCATTTTGGTTTTAGTTTTGCTTTGGATTTTTGAAGTAAAAATAGTGAAAAAAACAGCTTTTGTTCGCAATGGGGAAGAAAGCGATCTTTCAGGTTAGTCTTTTAGCGGGCACCATCATTGGCGCGGGCGTTTTTGCCTTGCCTTTTGTTTTTAATACGGTAGGCGTAGGCGCTGGTTTTTTCTATTTAGTTTTGGGGGCGATTGTTTTTACGATAATTCATTTAATGTATGCCGATGTAGTAATGCGCACTGCCGGTGAGCACCGATTTTTAGGATATGCTGGAATTTATCTTGGTCGGCAATCTTTTTTGCCGATTCTTTTGATGACCGTAGTGGAAACAGTTTTTGTTTTGGCAATTTATTTGATTCTCTCTAAGAGTTTTAGCCAATTGGTGAATTTTCCGGGTGGAGATTTGGAGGCAGTATTATTCTTTTGGTTTGTCAGTTCGCTTTCTATTTTCTTGGGGTTGAGGAAAATTGCTATTTTAGAATTATTGGCTACGGCGGGAATGATTATGATTATCGGTTTAGTTTTTCTTTGGGGTTTAGGAGTTTTAGATCAATTCAAATTTGGAGGATTTGTTTTAGACTGGAAAATTTTATTTTTACCTTTAGGGCCGGTTTTATTTTCGCTTTCAGGCCGCGTGGCTGTGCCATCGTTAGTGTCTTATGATTCAGACAAAAAATCTGTGCGCAATTCAATTATTATTGGAACATTTTTGCCAGCAATAGTTTACGGACTTTTTGTTTTAAGTGTTCTGGGGCTGTCTTTGAATGTTTCGGAAGACGCGGTTTCGGGTTTAGTTGGCCAGATTCCAGATTTTGGAATGATTTTGATTGGTGTTTTTGGCCTTTTGTCGCTGTGGACCTCTTATATTGCGGTTGGTTTTGATGTTTTTAAGAGTTTTTTGCAAGATTTGCGGTTGTCTAAATGGGTTGCTCCGGCCTTGATTGCTTTCGGCCCATTAGTAGTTTATTTCTTTAGTTCACAGAGCTTTATTTATCTAGTGAGTTTAGTGGGAGGATTTTTTCTTGCTCTGGAGTCTTTGTTGATTATTTTAATGTGGTTAAGGGTAGACAAGATTGCTCCCAAGCCAAGAATTTTTATGAAGAATTTGCCTGCGCCAATGGTGGCTCTGACGGCTTTAGTTTTTTTGGCGGCACTAGGATATGAGGTGGCAAGGATATTTTTGGACTAGAGAAAATGGCGAACATTTTTAAAAGATCTTATAACGTAAATCTTCCTAAGTCGCGAAGTGAGGCGGAAGAATTTGGACCCGGTAAAAAGGGACTAGTTATGTGTCAGAATTGCGATTCTACTTATTTTAAAAAATCCTGGCATCATGATCTAGAAAATGTTGAGGTTTCTGAAAAAAAGGATGTGCCGATTAGATTTGTTTTATGTCCGGCGTGCCAGATGATTAAAAATAAGCAATATGAAGGTAGGATTGTGATTAAAAATGTTCCGGAAAAATCTATGGTTAAATTGGAAGAGTTGATTAATGGATTTTGCCGCCGAGCTTATGAGCGGGATCCAATGGATCGGCTGATAGAAATTAAAAAAACCCGTTCGGCAGGCTCCCGCCTACGTCAAGGCTTCGGCGGGCAGGCAGGGCAAGTCTTCTCGGAGTGGATTGTTACTACTACTGAGAATCAATTAGCGAATAAACTGGCCCAGAAAATTAAATCCAGCTTTAGCGGCGTAAAAACCAAGACCAAATTTAATAAAGAACCCAGCGATGTGGTAGAGGTGGTTGTAGATTTTTAATTTTTTGGTATTGAAAAAGTTTTTTTGAAGAAGCCGTCTCCAATATAGGAGGGCAGTTTTTTATTTATAGATGAATCGTGCTATCCTATAGGATAGCACTGGATTATTGAGGTATTATTAAATTTTATGAAAAAAGAACAACGTAAAAAAATCTTTATGGGACGCCAAGCAGAAAAATGGCAAGAGCAATTATGGAAAAAATTACTTTATCGTCTTTCGCAAACCCGTTCAAAAGAGGCAGTTGAATATATTCTTACAAAATTGTTAAGTAATCATGAAAAAAGAATTTTACTTAAACGGCTGGCAGTTATGACACTTATTAAATCCAGGCGTTCTTATCGGGAAATAAGCGAGATCTTATGGCTTTCTCCAAATACAGTTAGCATGATTAAGAAGAATTTTTTTGATTCAACTCTTCAGCATGTGAGTTATTATGCATCACGCAAGAAAAATATACGCTTAGGCAGCAAGCACAGTTCTTCGGATTTATCCTTTAATAACTCTGTTCTTGTTGAAATCATAGATGGTTTTTTTTGATATTTTTACAAAAAAAGGATTGGGTGTATTGGGGGATAGGTAAAAACCCTAGGTGCTATCCTATAGGATAGCACCTAGGGTTTTAAAGATGCGGGTGAAGGCTGATTGACAGATTGAGATTAGATGTGTTAAAATCTCTTTTGGTAATTTAACAATGGCTTGTCGGCTTCAGCGCGTAGCTGAACTAGACGAGCCGCAATCCGCTGATTAGCGGAAAGGAGGGTGTCATGACGCGAAAACGTGTCAACGACGCTCAGTATGGGGCATTGTGGCGGCGGCTCAAAGAAGTTGCTCGGAGAGTAGATGAAGAGACGCTCTCGTTTGAGAGGACGATGACGGAGCTTCAGGAAATAATTGAGCTGGACGGACAGGTTATCACCGTCTTCATTAACCCAGCCAAGCCTTTCCTCCAAGACATGACCCAAGAAGGTTGGGAGCTTCTGAAAGACGTGAAGTACGAAGCTGGCGAAGTTCAGCTGGAACTCAAAGAGTTCCTCAAGCCAGGTGAAACCTCGGTCAAAGGAGATGTGATGGCCGAACGCGCCATAGAACTCAACGCCAACCTCGGCCAGAAACATGCAGAATATCTACTGGAGAATCAGCATCTGATTCCCGTAGAATTCAGAAAGTTCTATCTGACATTTCCTGGTACAGTTTGGCAGGTTTCGGATGGTCGTTTCGTCCCGTACCTCTATTGGCGCGGTGAGCGGTGGTTTCTGAATTTCTTTTGGCTCGAGCGTGATTGGGATGGTCTTGGTCGGCTCCTGAGTCTTCGCAAGCCTGCCTGCCGGTAGGCAGGTAGCTCCATCTGGAGTTCTGGTTTTCTGGTTTCTTTGTCTCTCTGCGGCTTGTCCGCAGAGAGACTTTTTATAATGTTAAAATTAAATCAATGGAATTAGCGAGATTTTTTTTCTATTTATTTTTAGTTTCTCTTCCTTTTGGGACGCGGGTTTTGGTTTATCAGTTTACAACGGGGTTTCATGAATATGAGGCGGTGTTTTTATATGCCAGCGATGTTTTTCTTTCTTTGTTTTTGGCAGCTTTTTGGATTTTTAATCCAACTCCTTCAAAGAAACGAGGTTCTTTTGCTCCAGCGGCAAAAGCCCTCTCAGTCCTCGGTGCAATTTTGCGACCAAGCAAATTGCGCCTCTCGGACCTGTCTGCCGGCAGGCAGGTGCTCTTCTCAGGAGTATGGCTTAAGCCAAAAAGCTTATTAATAATATTTTTAGTGCTTGCTGGCTTATCTATTGTTTGGAGTTGGAACGAGGGGTTAGCAATCTATAATTTTGGGAGATTGGCGCTGTTAGTTTTACTGGCCTTGGCAGTGGTGAAAATTTTGAAAGAGGGATTGATTAAGTTAGAAAATATTTTTGCGATTATTGTTGGGTCGGCGGTTTTGCAATCTTTAATCGGTTTTTTGCAATTTTTAAAACAATCTAGTTTGGGTTTGGGATTTTTAGGAGAATCGGTTTTAGGGCCGTTTATTGGGGGAACAGCCAAGATTATTGTTGAAGGCGCGCCGATAATGCGCGCTTATGGAACTTTTCCGCATCCGAATGTCTTAGCCGCTTTTTTATTATTAGGATTATTGAGCAGCTATTACTTGTATCTAAAATATCGACATCCGATGTCCATAGTTGGGATTTTTATCATTCTGTTGGGATTAGTTTTAACTTTTTCTCGCACCGCGTGGCTAATCGCAATTTTATTATCATTCTTAGTTCTAGGTTCCAGGTTCTTAGTTAAAAGCCATCGTAAGCAGGCGATGGTTTTATCAGCGATTCTATTTTCTATTTTTTGTTTTCTAGTTTTTAGCTTGTCGTCTTTTATTTTATCTCGCGCTCAAATTGCCGCAGACGAGCCATCAGTTAGTTATCGTTTGGCCTATAACCAATTGGGTTTAGATCTTATTAAGGCTAATCCTTTAGGAATAGGCATTGGCAACCAGGTTTTATATTCAGTAAAAAACGGGCATACGAATAGCGCGCCTTCGCCTGACGGCTTCGGCAACACGAATGCGCCCACTCGAATTACAGAAAATTTTTACGAAAAATTCGGAATGGATCAAGTTTGGCAATGGCAGCCGATACACAATATTTATTTATTGATAGCTTCAGAGATTGGAGTTTTTGGGTTACTGGCGTTTTTGATTTTTCTTATAACATTGTTATTTGGGATTTGGGATTTGCCGCCTCGTTACCACACGGCGAGCCTCGCCTTTGGCGGGGGATTTGGGATTTCCCAAGTAATGCTAATAACATTATTGGGTTTTGGGTTAGCAGATCATTTCCTTTGGACTCTTCAGTCGGGAAGATTGATGTTGTGGCTGGTTATCGGTATATTGATGTCGATAAGTCGCGCCCATAGCACAATGGATAGTGTGTATCCCTCCGAAGGATGAGATTGTGGTTCGATTCCACATGGGCGCATCTAATTTATTATTATGACTTTCAAAAGAGCGTTTTTGCACGCCTTAGAATGGCGACTCATTGCGGCCACAATTGATTTCGTTGTGGTGTACTTAGTAACCGGAAGAATAGTATTTTCTTTAGGGGTTTCTGGGGCGTCCAATATTATACGTACCATTGTTCATGTTTTTTGGGTGAAATATCGCGCTGCTAAAAAGAATGATTCTTATTAGCATAAAATTTTGATTTGTGCTTAAATTTTGAAAGTATTTCAGTTCTTTTAATTTGAGAAAGGAGTCGCCTGTGATTAAAGTTCGTTTGATTGCGGCGAGTTTGGTTTTTCTGGCATCTAGCGGTTGCGGAATTTTTCTGCCACCAGTGCCGCGGGAAATACCAACTTATGTAAATTATAGCGCGGAAGGCGTTTTTCTAGCTGGTGCCGCAAAAGTTGAGATTACTCCAACCGATTCTGTCTGGATGGGCGGGTACGGAATTTTACGCAGCAGTGAAGGCGTGCATGATCCTTTGTACGCGCGGGCGTTGGTTTTTAAGCGGGGAAATTTGCGGTTTGCTTTGGTATCGGTAGATTTGGTGGGAATTCAGCGCCAGGATCTTTTGAGATTTTTTGAAAATTTGGATTTTCCGCCGGGCCAGATTGTCGTGTGTTCCACGCATAATCATAGCGGTCCGGATACTATTGGTTTTTGGGGCCTTCCTCCGGTTTATTCTGGCCAGGATTCGGAATATATGAAAATTGTTTTTTGCGGAATTCGCCGCGCATTGAAAGAGGCCAGCGAAAATCTTCGGCCAGCGGAAATAGCGGCAACGGCTGTGACTGTGGATCCTGTTGGGATCATGAAAAATATCCGGCGGCCCGAAGTCGTTGATAGGGAGCTAGTAGCGGTTCACATTCGGGAACAAGGCGGCGGAAAAACTATCGCAACCCTTGTTGAGCTGGGATGCCATTCGGAAGTTTTAGGAAGGACGAATAATTTATTGACGGCTGATTTTCCGGGATGGGTTGTGGCGCGATTGGAGGCAAAAATGGGCGGAGTCGGTGTTTATGTTGTGGGAGCGGTCGGCGGCTTGGTATCTCCGGACAACCCGGACGACCCAGAACGTTCGGATGATGATTGGCCGGAAGCCGAGAAGCTAGGTTTGCGCGTTGCTGATCTTGCCATAAGTGGGCTAAAGCAATCGCTTCGGTATGATTCCTCGCCCGCTATTACTCTTTGGCACGCCCCGCTGTATCTTCAAGTAGAAAATTTCTTGTACAAGCTGGCTCGGTTTATGGGATTGTTTAATCGTGATCTTTACCGAGGCAATTATGTCCTTACCGAGGTTAATGTTTGGGAGATTGGAGGTCTGCGGATAGCGACTGTTCCGGGAGAAATTACTCCTGATTTGGGTTTGAGAATTAAAAAGGCGCTGTCGGGCAATGTTTCTATGTTGATTGGCTTAGCGAATGATGAACTCGGTTATCTTTTGCCGGAAGCTGATTATGATCTTCGGATTTATTCTTATGAACGGACATTGTGTCCGGGAAAGAAAGCGGGGGATATTATTTTGAGGCGGATTGAAGATTTGATGTTGATACATGAGCAGTTTCGGCGCGCTCCTTCCAAGTAATTTATTTTTTGCCCCTCGCAAAGCGGGGGGATTTTTTATTTTGGTGGTAATAGGTAAAATGAACTTAATGAAATTTATATCGGATCTCCATATTCATTCTAAATATTCCCGGGCGGTTTCGCCGAATATGGTTTTGGAGGAATTAGATCGTTGGGCAGATGATAAAGGAATTTTGGTGATGGGCACCGGCGACTTTACTCATCCTGCTTGGTTTAAAGAAATAAAAGAAAAATTAGAGCCGGCAGAACCGGGTCTTTTTAAATTAAAGCTGGCATTTAAGAAAAGGACTATTAAAGACACGCTGGCGGAAACCCGGTTTATGTTAACTGTGGAAATTTCCAGCATTTATCGCCGCGGAGACAAAACTCGCCGTGTGCATAATTTAGTTTTTGCTCCGGATTTGGCAACCGCGGAGAAAATTAATGCTCAACTTTCTCGAATTGGGAACATTGCTTCGGACGGAAGGCCGATTTTAGGATTAGACTCCGAGGAATTATTAAAAATAGTTTTAAGCGCGAATTCTAAAGCGGCAGTGCTACCGGCGCACGCTTGGACCCCTTGGTTTAGCGTGTTCGGCTCTATGTCTGGCTTTGATACTTTAGAGGAATGTTTTGGCGATAATGCTAAACATATTTTTGCGATCGAAACTGGTTTATCCAGTGATCCGGCAATGAATTGGCGGCTTTCTAAGCTGGACAAAATTGCGCTGATTTCTAATTCTGATTCTCATAGTTTGCAGAGAATTGGCCGCGAGGCGAATATGTTTGATACGGAACTTTCTTATGACGGAATAGTAGGCGCCATTAAAAGCAACGATCCGAAAAAATTTTTAATGACCATAGAATTTTTTCCCGAGGAGGGAAAATACCATTATGACGGCCATCGGGTTTGCAGCGTGGTTTGGGAGCCGGAAGAAACTTTTAAAAATAAAGGGATTTGTACGGGCTGCCATAAGCCGGTGACGGTCGGTGTGGTAAACCGTGTGGCGAAATTAGCCGATCGCCCGAGCGGATATAAAGACACTCGCCGCGTTCCTTATGTTAATTTGGTTACGTTGGATCAGGTAATTGGCGAAGCGTTGGATGTGGGTCCAAAGGCAAAGGCGGTTAAAAAAGAATACGATCCTTTGATTAAGGCGTTTGGATCCGAGCTGAATATTTTGATGAACGTTAAAATTAATGAGTTAAGTTTGGTAGCTAGGCCAAGAATTGTTGAAGGAATTAATCGTATGCGCGCCGGTAAATTAAAAATCCGTCCCGGCTATGATGGCGAGTATGGCGAGGTTAGGATTTTTAATGATGAAGATCGGAAGAAAATTGCGAATCGAAGCGCGCCTTTTAGCCACTAGCCACTAGCCACTAGCCACTAGTATAATTGAGCCATGGGCTTTTCTTTAGTGTATTTAGCGAATTGGGCTGGTTATCGGATATTAGAATTTTTTCGGCATTGGTACATTAACGCTTTTTTATATATCAGCCGAAAAATTTTAGGCTTGCTAGAGCGTTTAGATCGCGGGTTTGCTTTAAAAATAACCGCGCGCAATTTTTTTCGCCCTTTGTATCAAGATTACACTCTGATTGGCTATGTTATGGGTTTCTTTTTTAGATTTTGGAGAGTGGTTGCCGCTTCCATAATTTATGGGTTCGTAATATTGTTGGGGGTAATTGTTTATTTCGTTTGGGCGGCTTTCCCTATTTATATATTTTATAAAGGGTTAATTTAATGCGCGATTCCATTTCTAATCTTAAGATTTATTATGACGAGTCGCGATTAAAAATGTCGGTTGCCGGCAGATTTTTAGTGAGATCAATTATTTATTCCACTTACGGGATTTTGATAGCGGCAGCTATAATATTTTCTACTGCCGCCATTCCTTGGCTTAGTTCTTTGGGCTGGCTCATTATTTTATTTATAGCCGATCGGCTTTTACATTTTGGCAAGGCTGAACGTTCATTTGTTCGTTTGTCCAAAGAGGGGATAAATGTGGCTTTGTACGCAATCCCTCAAGTTTATTCGGTTTTGGAGTGGTCTTTTGACCGCGCTTTAGCTTTGGGCGGAGATTTTAATTTATATGTAATGCAAAAATTGTTGCAGAATAAAGACGTTGTGGGGGGATTGGCGAGAATGGGCGTGAAGCCGGAAGAATTTATTTCTAAAGTTGAAGAATACCTTCTCAAACTTGCTGGCCAGAAGAATACTAAAGAGGCTTTAATTCAGAATGCAGAACAATTAATGTCTGCCGCCTTTCGCCACGCTTTGGAAAATAAAAGCGAGGCAATTGAAGCTAAAGATTTATTTTCCGCTTTGGGAGAAATTACTAATGAAAATATCGCCAAGCTTTTTAAGTTATTTGATATTGACGCAGGCGATTTGGAAAACGCGTTGATTTACGGAAGCTTGGTTAGAAAGTTTTCCGGATTGCGCCGTCTACCCGGCACCTTCGCGGGGTTTATCGGCCGTCCATATAGGGTCCGTCATAGGGTAATGAACCGTGCTTGGACAGCCCGTCCGACTCCGACCTTAGATCAATTTGGCGAAGATTTGACTGACTTAGCGAGAGCGGGGAAGGCAGGATTTTTAATCGGCCATCAGTTGGAATACGGCAGAGTTCTGGATGTGCTTTCTCGGCCTGGTAATCCCAATGCTTTATTAATTGGCGAACCAGGTTCTGGAAAGGAAACAATTATCGCTCATCTGGCTCATGAATTGGCTAAGGATAGGGTGCCAGCGCCTCTTTTTGATAAGCGTTTGGTGAAGTTAGATATTGGGAGTATGGTGGCGGGGGCGGCAGAGGGCGAACTTCAGCGTCGGATTAAAAAAGTAGTTTCGGAAATAATGATCGCAGGCAATGTTATTCTTTATATTCCGGATATCCACCAGCTGATTAAAACTTCCGGCCAGCTGCGTTTGAGCGCGGCAGAGTTATTGTTACCGGTTATTAAAAGTAGCGCTTTTTCTGTGGTGGGTTCCACTTATCCTAGAGAATATAAACAGCATATTGAGCCGGACACAGATTTTGCGAGCGCTTTTGAGCCAATTCGAGTGCAGGAAATTAATGAAGAAGAGGCGGTTAGGTTTATGGTTTATGACGGGATCTTTTTAGAGGCTCAATATAAAATAGTTATTAGTTTTGGCGCTATTAAAGAATCAGTTCGGTTAGCAAAGAAATATTTCCGCCAAAAACTTTTGCCGGTTAGCGCTGAAGATCTTTTAAAGGAATCTTTGGCGGGGGCGGCCCAGCATGGAAAAAAAATTTTGACTGTTGACGACATTGTTAAAACCGCAGAAAAGAAAGTGAATATCCCAATCCACAAGGCATCTGGAGAAGAGGTGGCTCAATTATTGAATCTCGAAGAAATTATTCATCAGAGATTGGTGGATCAAGAAGAAGCGGTTAAGGGCGTGTCTCGGGCATTGCGAGAATATCGCAGTGGCCTTTCTCGCAAGGGCGGGCCGATAGCGGTTTTCCTGTTTGTTGGCCCCACTGGCGTTGGTAAGACCGAACTTTCTAAAATTATGGCAAAAATCCAATTTGGCTCAAGTGAAATGATGACTCGATTGGATATGTCAGAATATCAAGATAAACAAAGTATTTTTCGGCTGATTGGTTCGCCGGATGGAACGGTGAGCGGCAATTTGACCAGTACGATTTTAGAAAAACCTTATAGTTTAATTTTGCTAGATGAATTTGAAAAAGCCCATTCAGATGTTTTAAATATTTTTCTTCAAGTTTTTGATGACGGCCGTTTAACGGATAATCTTGGAAGGATAGTAGATTTTCAAAACACGATTATTATTGCCACCAGCAACGCTCACTCCGAATTTATAAAATTTTCTCTGGAATCGGGCCGGGAAATGCCCCAAATTTCCGAGGAATTGAAGAAAAAATTAGTAGATTACTTCAAGCCGGAATTATTAAACCGTTTTTCTGATATAGTAGTATTTAAGAGCCTTTCACCTTTAGATTTACAGGCGATTACTCGCCTTCAACTTAAAGATTTTGCTGATCAGTTGAGGGAAGCGCAGGGTGTTGATTTGAGTTTTGACGATTCAGCGGTGAATAAGTTAGCCGAGTTAGGCCATGATCCGGTTTTTGGCGCTCGTCCTCTGCGCAAGGCAATCTCTGATAAAATTAAATCAGTGCTCGCGGAGAAGATTTTACGGAATGAAGTTGCCCGCGGCAGCGCAATAAAAATTAATTTTAAGAATGAAACTTTTGGGTTCAGTCAATAACGCAATAAAGCTTTTAATTTTTTCCAGTGTAACCGTAAATATGGCGGATGGTGTTTGGTCGCCGGTTTTTGCTATTTATGTTACCCAGAAAATCGCGCCCGGCAATCTTAGCGCTGTCGGTTATGCTATTGCTATTTATTGGTTGGTAAAATCTATTTTACAGCTTCCTTTGGCAAGATTTTTAGATAAGACCGACGGAGAAAGAGACGATTACATTGCTTTAATTATCGGAGGCGTTATTTATGTTATCGCGCCATTATTGTATTTTTTTGTGGATCATCTTTGGCAACTTTTTGTTTTACAAGCAGTTTATGCGGTTGCTGGGTCTTTATATGTCGTGCCCTGGTCTTCAATTTTTACTCGGCATGTGGATAAATTCCGCATTGGTTTTGAGTGGAGCTTAAACTCTTCAGCGTTGGGTTTTGGTTTAATGATTTCCACTGCGGTGGGCGGATATATTGCCCAAAATTTAGGATTCGGTGTTATCTTTTTGATTTCTTCTTCCTTAAATTTGATGGGTTTGATTGGAATGTTGTTGTTAAAAAAGCATATTACTCAGCGCAATCGTTTAGAAAAAGCCTTTCCTGAGCAACATCACCGTCATAGCAAGTAATCTTTATGGCTAGCAGTGTTATTACCAACGAAGAAATCGCAAAAATTTTGCGGGAGATTGGCGAGTATTTAGAAATGGAGGGAGAAGCTTTTAAGCCGCGCGCTTACGAGAAAGCCGCTGAAGCTGTTGAGGCGTTGGCCGAAGAAGTTAGAGAAATATATAAAAAAGGCAGTTTAAAGGCGTTAGAGAATATTCCGGGATTCGGGGTTTCTATTACCGAGAAAGTTGAAGAGTTGATTAAGACGGGCCATTGCCGTTATTACGAACAGCTTAAAAAGAAAATACCGGTGAATCTCGGTGAACTTTCGGCAGTGGGGGGATTAGGCTCCAAGAATATTAAGAGATTGTATCAGGAATTAGGTATTAGGAATTTAAAGGAATTAGAAAAATCAGCTAGAGCGGGAAAAATAAAAAACCTTGAAGGATTTGGAGAAAAAAGCGAGGAAAATATTTTGCGCGGCATTGAATTTTTGAAACAGTCAGGTGGGCGGTTTGTTTTAGGGTTGGTAATGCCAGAGATTAACGGCATTGCGCAGCAACTCCGTAATTTAAAAGAAGTTAAAAAATTAGAAGTAGCCGGATCGGTTCGCCGTTGGAAAGAAACTATTGGCGATGTAGATATTTTGGCGGTTTCTAATAAACCCAAAGCGGTGATGGATTTTTTTGTTTCTTTGCCTCAAGTAGCCAGGGTTTTTGCGCAAGGCGAAACCAAATCGGCTATTAAATTAAAAAATGGCATGGATGTGGATTTGCGCGTCGTTTCGGAAAACTCCTATGGAGCGGCCTTAAATTATTTTACCGGTTCCAAAGATCATAATGTGGCTTTGCGGGAAATTGCGATTAAAAAGGGATATAAATTGAATGAATATGGATTATTTAAAGGTAAAAAACCGATTGCTGGGCGAACGGAGAAAGAAATTTATAAAGCATTAGGTATGGATTATATTGAGCCAGAAATGCGGGAGATGGTTGGAGAGATTGGGTTTGCTCAAAAACACCAACTTCCCAAATTGCTGGACTATGGAGATATTAAAGGGGACTTACAGGTTCAAACAAATTGGACAGATGGAGTAAATTCTATTGAGGAAATGGCAATAGCGGCTATGTCTAGGGGGCTAGAATACATTGTAATTACTGATCATACTAAGCGTTTAGCAATGACCGGTGGATTAGATGAAAAACGGATTTTAAAGCAAATGGCGGAGATTGATAAAATCAATTTAGGGTTTAGGGTCAAGGGTTTAGGGTTTAGGATTTTGAAAGGCACGGAATGTGACATTCTTAAAGACGGCAGTTTGGATTTATCGGATAAAATTTTAGAGAAATTGGATGTGGTGGGGGTTTCGGTTCATTCTTTGTTTAATCTTTCCAGAAAAGAACAAACGGAAAGAATTAAGCGGACGATGAATAATCCTAATGTAGATATTGTTTTTCATCCTACGGGACGGTTAATTCAGCGGCGAGCGGCTTATGAGGTGGATATGGATGAGATAATTAAAATTGCCAAAAAGACTGGAACGATTCTAGAGATTAACGCATCCCCGGAACGTTTGGATCTTCGGGATCAGCATATTCGGATGTGCGTGGAGGCTGGGGTGAAAATGTCTGTTGATTCGGACGCGCATTCTATAAGTCACTTTGGTTTTTTAGAATATGGGATTGCTCAAGCGCGGCGTGGTTGGGCGGCAAGAGAAGATATTATTAATGCTTGGCCACTTGAAAAGATGTTAAATTTTTTGAAGAATAAATAAAAACCTATATTTAAAATTTGATGCTTAAAAAAATTAAAACTTTAGGAAATTTTTTAGAGAAAATTTTTAATCAAATTCCTTTTTTGGGCGGTAATGATAGCCAGCGTTTGATCGAATCTTTTTCCAGGAATTCTTCCATGGCTTTAGATTTAAAGTTGCGGTTCCATACTTTATTAAAATCATTGGTTCGTGTTCAGAAAAATCCTTTTGGAATGATTATTGTTTTGGGTTGGCGCGATCAATGGAGCGATCGGCATACTTCGGTGCCGGATTCTGATCAAAACATTTTCAGCGAGCTACCCCTTAATATTGCTCATAAAAGCGACGGAGAGATTTTAGATATTTTAAAAAGAACGGTTGATTTTGACGGCGCTATTTTGGCAGATAGCCAAGGATGTATTTTAGCCAGCGGAATTTATTTAGAAAATATGAAGCCGAAGGAGGCGGCAAAAGAAATGGGATTAAGACCGGGGAAAGATCTTTCTGAAACTTTTGGTTTTAAGAGAAAAGTTCACGCTCGGCATCTAACCGCTATTGCCGCCTCTTATCGTTTGGAAAATACTGTAGTTTACGTAGTTTCTGAAGAAGATGGGTCGCTGCGAGCTTTTGAAAATGGTAGGATAATCGTATCCACTGTTTATGGAGAATAAGAGCATAGAAAATAAAAGTAAGAGAGTAATATCAGCCGGGATTATTATTTTTCGCCGCACTAAAGAGGGGCTGAAATTTTTGCTTTTATATCATGGCCATAGTTATTGGAATTTTCCGAAAGGCAAAATAGAGGGTTCTGAACGGAGTTGGCAAACGGCTTTGAGGGAGGTTCGAGAAGAGACGGGCCTGCGCTCTTCAGAATTAAAATTAATAGAAGATTTTAAGACTTATGAGAAGTTTTTCTTCCGGCGTGGCAAAGAAAAGATTTTTAAAATTGTGATTTTGTATTTAGCCGAAACTCATCAGCCGCAAATAGTTGTTTCGCGGGAACATGATGGATATGCTTGGTTTACTTTTGCGGAGGCGCGAAAAGTGGTTGCTAGATATAAAGAAAATTTAAAAATCTTAGAATTTGCTTATGAATTTCTTCGGAGAAAAAGTGTTAGAAGCGGTTCGGAAAATAATTAAAGGCCTTTATTTTACCGCTTCCAGCACTTTAGCAAATACTTTGGGTTCATTTTCTGCGAGGTCCGCCAAATTTTTTCTATCTAGTTTAACGTTTTTCTTTTGCATCAAATTGATGAGTTGGCTGTATTTCATTCCATTTAATCTTGCCGCGGCGTTAATCTTTACATTCCAAAGAGATCGAAAATCTCTTTTTCTTTCTTTGCGGCCGCGAAAAGCATGCGTCCAGGCGTGAAGCAAGGCTTCTTTAGCTGCTCTTTCCTTAGATTTTCTACCCCAGCGAAAACCTTTGGTATATTTTAGGATTTTTGTGCGCCGTTTATTGGCTATTGTTCCACGTTTGACTCTAGTCATGTTTTATATATACTTTTTAAACATTTTTACGTCTACAGCATTAATCTGCAAAGATTTTGATTTACGATGAGCTTGCCGGCTGTTTCTTTTTGAGCGGTTATGTCCTAATCCCATTTTGCGTCGGATTAATTTTCCGGTGCCAGTAATCCGGATTCTATTTTGAATGCTTGTTTTTGTCATAGTTGCTGTCATTTATCCTAAAATTTATTGAAATTTACTGTTTAATAATTTGAACATTGATGCCACGTCCCCCTACCCTTGGCTCCATAACTACTTTATAGGGAACGGAGATGGTTTTTAAAAATTCCCCTAGCTTTTGGCGCGCCCAGTCTTTATTGCCTTTTTCTCTGCCGCGGAGAACCATTACTATCGTGACTTGATGTCCTTCCGCTAGAAATTCATTCACTTTTCCGGCTTTGATTTCGGCATCATGTTTAGCGATTTTTATTCCGATTTGAACTTGTTTGAATTCTTGAGTTTTTTGCTGGGCCCGTTGTTTTTTAAGTTTCTTTTCTTCTTGATAGCGGTATTTATCAAAGCTCATCAAGCGGGCAACCGGCGGCTTAGCGGTAGGCGAAATCTCAATGAGATCCAGCCCTTTTTCCTTTGCCAGATTTAAAGCGGCCTCTTTTTTCATCACGCCAAGATTTTCCCCGCTTTCGTCAATAATCCTCAGCTCCAGAGCGCTTATTTGATTGTTGATTTTAACTGTAGCGATAGATAAAAATTTAGCAGAAGCCAATAGAGAAGTCAAATAAAAAGATTCTACTTTATTCTTACTCCGTCAAAAAATCATTTCCCCAAGCGCAATATTCACAAGTACTATGGCGAGCTGGCATCGGACCTTGGATTAACTTCGCGGCATCGCGTAAAACCTTTAATGCCTGATCAGGATTAATTTCTACCCGCTTGGGAACAATATCAAAACGCACCATGCCTTTCTCCGAAATTTCTTTAGGAATGTAATAAATAAGATAAGCGTGCCCCGCTGGCTTCATATCATTTTCCCGCAGCAAAAGCCCGTAACAATTTAATTGGTTTTGATAATAACTTTCCCCTCCTTCTTTCACATCAAAACCGCGAGTTTTATAATCTAAAGGCACAAATTCTCCTTTACCTTGAACTTGTCGAATGGCCTCGCCTCCAAAAAGACTTTGCTTCTCCGAACCTTTTGTTTTCTTCAATTCAACAGCCGCGTCTTTTACCCCTAAGTCATCTAACATACCCGACAATACCGCTCCGCTTTCTGGATCTTCATAAACTAACGCGCTTCTCCAACTTCTCCATTTATTTAATAACTCTTGATCTAAAAATAATCCACAATCTATTTTACCGTCAATTTCAGGCGGCAATTTTTCTATAGCTCGATATTTATCGAAATATTTTTTAATTAACAAATCCATTCCTCCCGGCAAGGAAGGAAAAATCCCTCTGGGCCGATGAATTTCTTTAGCTTGCCCAAGCCAAAAACACTTTGGGCATTCTAAAAAGACATTTAAAGTTGATGGCGAAAGGCGAATTTTCCCGTCTTTAATTGGCATTAACTAAAGTATATTATAACCTAAGCGACTATACTAATATTACAGTATGTCTCAGCCGATATCAGAAAACAAAAAAGCCTACTTTAATTATGAAATTCTGGAAACTTTTGAAGCGGGAATAGAGCTGAAAGGTTATGAAGTGAAAGCAATTCGTTCTGGCCGAATAAATATGGCCGGCGTCTTTGCCACCCTCAAAGGAGAAGAAGTATGGCTAACTAATGCCGATATCCCTCCTTATCAACCAAAAAACACGCCAGCTGGTTATGACAGCAAGCGTCCCCGCAAACTTTTATTGAATAAAAAAGAAATTCAATATCTTATCGGGAAGATGCACAGCGACCGATTGACATTAATACCTTTAAAATTGTATAATAAACAAAGTAAAATTAAAGTTTTGCTCGGATTGGGACGCGGCAAGCGCCAATATGAAAAACGCGAGATAATTAAAAAAAGGGAGGCGTCCAGAGAAATCCGAAGAACATTAAAAACAAAATAATGTGGCGAGTTTATATTTTGTATAGTAAAAAAGATAAAGGATTCTACGTAGGCTGCACCAACAATCTTGATCAACGTATTGTTACCCATAATGATGGAAGGGTTATATCCACAAGATATCGAAGACCATTTGTTGTAATACGCATTGAAGAATTTTTAGATAAAACAATGGCATTTCAACGAGAGCGTTTTCTAAAAAGTTTATGGGGCGTGAGATTTAAAAAGAAGATTTTAAATCAATACTTACAAAATATAAACTCGCCACATCCACATTAAAGTTGGGCTAAAACAATTTGCTTTGCAAATTGTTCGCCCGAACATTTTGTATAACAAAATGTTTTAGGGGATGACGGGCCTCGACGGTTATTCTTCTTAAATAATTGCAAGCAGAGCCGGGCTAACTCTTAAAACTGGCCTAAAACTTAATTGCTAACCAAAAATTAGCTTTCGCGTACGCTTAACGCTGACGCGCATCGGCGGTTCAACGCTTCATAGAGCCATCACCGGTGTTATACCCGAAGCTAACTTTGAAAAGCTGCTCTTGTATTCAAAGTAAAAACTAAAAGGGCATTCGTGCTGATTTATCAGTAACTAAGCTTGTAGAAGTTATTTTAGAAAATTTCCGGATGCCGGTTCAACTCCGACCATCTCCATAAAATAATAAAACTGCTCTTAACGAGCGGTTTTATTATTTCGTGTCCGGAGTTGAACCAGTAGCACCCCGTATCAGGAAGATTTGAGTCCGCCGCCTGGCGGACGAAAGCTTGCTCCGGCCATCTCCAAATTTTTCTAATTGATTTTTTGACGGAGTGATTTGACAAAGAGAAAATATTAGCGTAAAATATAGCAATAGTAAGAAAGTTCTTTTCCATCGCTGTTTAACGCGGCTCCATAACCTGGGGAAAGGAGGCAGTATGAAGTCAGTTTTCACCATCGACTACTCCAAGTCTCTGGCCTTTATGATCCGAGTTTGCGATTTCGACTATGTTAACCTCAACATCACCGAACAGAATTTCCCCAAAGAGAGGAGCGATGGCAAGGCAAATCTCAATTTTGAGCTTGTCCCCCATAACCGAAAGATGAGTTCCGAAGAAGTCTTGGCTGATTTTCAAACCAAGAAACTCCGGTCCGCCACCCTCCTAGAAGGTCTTTATTGGGTGAAGAAAAACCCGGAAGAACAGAGAAAGGGTTCCATAGTGATTCTTGGTTCTATTTGGAGGCACTGGGATGGCCTTCGGTTCGTTCCGTATCTTTGCAGTGTTTCCGGCGGGCGTGGTCTGGATCTGGGTTGGTTTGGGGGTGGCTGGGTTGAGGGCGTTTGGTTTCTTGCGGTGCGCGAGCCTGCCTGACGGTAGGCAGGGTCTAGTCCAGTGGACTGTTGGACATGCCCTGTTTCGACTTAATCGAAACAGGGCTTTTTTTATTGATTTTTTTTATATAAATTATATAAATTTAAGAATTATGGTAAAAATACAAGTGCTATCCTATAGGATAGCACTTGTATATGTGAAGGTGCTGATTTTTTGTTAGTTTTTTAGTTTTCAGCATTCAAGGGGGATTTGTTATTATAATAGTAAACTTATGCTTAGAAAAATTGAAGCAGTAATTAAAAAGGCAGTTGGCGGCAAGGTTCAGGTTTTTGTGACAACTTCGGAAAAACCGGAGTTTGGAGATTATTCTACCAACATTGCTTTTTCTTTGGCAAAGGAGAAAACCTTTCGACAAGCTCAAGGCAAAAAATTTCCAGCCGAAATTGCCGGAGATTTGGTCAAAAAAATTCAAAATTCTGACAAAAAAAGATTTTTTGAAAAAGTAGAATCAACTGGCGGATTTGTGAATTTATGGGTTTCTAAAAAAGTGTTGATAGGTGAGCTTGGCAGTCTCTTAAAGACTAAAAGCTATAATCCTAAAGCAAAAAGATTAAAGATTAATCTTGAGTTTATTTCTGCCAATCCTACGGGGCCTTTAACGATGGCTAACGGCCGTGGTGGATTTTTGGGGGACACATTAGCAAAAATTTTAGAAGTAGCCGGCCATAAAGTTACTAGAGAATATTATATTAATGATGCCGGCAACCAAATTCGTTTATTAGGCGACAGCATTTTGGCAGTTTTGGGAAAAGTTTTGGAACGAGACGAACATTATCAGGGGGCGTATATTAAAGATTTAGCGGATGTTTTAAAATCAAAAATTCTTTCTTCAACTGGAGAAAAAAAATTGGATAGCGAAGCAATCGGCAGGTTGGCAGCGGCGGAATTATTAAAACAGATCAAGATTTCTTTAAAGAATTCTGGGATAGAATTTAATAATTGGTTTTCCGAATATGAGAATCTTCATAAGAAAGATGAGCTCAAAAAAGTTTTAGCATTATTAGAAAAAAAAGGATTGGTAGAAAAAAAAGAGGGGGCGGTTTGGCTAAAACAATTTGTTATTGGCGGATTGTTCGCCCGACCAGATTCTAAAAAAGAATCTGGTTTAGGGCTTAAGACTAGCGACATTGCCGACCCCGACGCTACGGTCGGGGCAGGCGAGAAGGATCGTGTTTTAGTGAAAAGCGACGGTAAGCCGACTTATTTTTTATCCGACCTTGCTTACCATTATGATAAATTTGTGAAAAGAAAGTTTGATTTAGCGGTGGATATTTGGGGAGCGGATCATCATGGTTATGTGGCTCGTTTGCAAAGCGGAGTGAAAGCGCTAGGCATTGATTCGGATCGGTTGAAAATTATTATTACCCAATTAGTGCGGTTGATTGAGGATGGCAAAGAAGTAAGAATGTCCAAACGAAAAGGCGATTTTATAACTCTAGACGAATTGATTGAAGAATTAGGAGGCAAACCCTCCTCCGCTAAAGCTTCGGCGGGCAGGGATGCGGCGCGATTTTTCTTTTTAATGCACACGCCAGATTCGCATATGGATTTTGATTTGGCATTGGCCAAAGAAAGATCTTTAAAGAATCCAGTTTATTATGTTCAATATGCCTACGTGCGAGCTTTTAATATTTTGAAGCGCGCCGATGCAGAATCTAAAATTTCCGATTTAAAATCTTTAAGTAAAGAAAGTGAATTAGCTTTAATTAAAGAATTGGTAAAATTTCCGGATATGGTTTTACAAATCGCCGAAGATTATCAAGTCAGCCGTTTAGCCAGATACGCCATGAGCGTTGCGCGGGCATTTAATAATTTTTATGAAAAAGAGCGGGTAATTGGCGAGAACGGAGAGGTTTTGCCGGAAAGGCTGGCGCTAGTCACTGTTTTTAAAGATATTTTTGCGCGGGTTTTTGCTTTATTAGGAATTGACGCGCCAGAAAAGATGTAATATATTTTTAAGGGATTTTGATTCGAATTAGGGCTTATATGAAAGGAGGTGGCAGATGGCGAAGAAAAATGGTCCGCAGATAAAAAGGAATGTTCAGCCGACGATTTATTTTAAAAATCCGATTTTTAGGGTTCCTGGTGGTTTTACCCCAATGGGCGCTATATTTCCGAGCTACATCATCGTTCGAGCTGATCAGGTGGAGAATGTATTGGAGCTAGTATTCTGCGATATGCAGATTGGCAATGATTTAGTTTGGTTTTACTTCAAAGATGGCCTTAAAATAGTTGTGGCTAGAGATTTAATTAAAAAGATAGATGGAATTTAGATTCAACTCCGACGTACGTCGGAGTTTTTTCTTAGTTTAAACATATAATAAATTTCTTGCGTCGATGCTTAGAAATTTATAGAATTAGGGCATTATGTTGCGTGGCTTAAAACAATTTAATTTACCGGAAATTGAAGAGAAAGTTTTGAAGTTTTGGCAAGAAAACAAAATTTTTGAAAAATCTTTAAAAAATAGAGAAGGCAAAAAGAAATTTGTTTTTTTTGAAGGACCGCCGACTGCTAATGGTCGGCCGGGCATGCATCACGTTCTAGCGCGAGTTTTTAAAGACATTATTTTGCGTTATAAAACTATGCGGGGCTATTATGTTGGCCGGAGGGCGGGTTGGGATACCCATGGATTGCCGGTAGAGATTGAAGTAGAAAAAGAATTGGGCATTAAAAATAAACAAGGGATTGAGCAATTCGGTATTGCCAATTTTAACACTCGCGCGAAGATGTCAGTTTGGAAATATAAAAGCGAGTGGGAGAAATTGACTGAACGGATCGGTTTTTGGTTGGATTTTGATAAGGCCTACGTGACTTATAAAAATAATTATGTAGAGACTTTGTGGTGGATTTTCGCCCAAATTGCGAAAAAAGGTTTATTAAAGAAGTTATATAAGATAGTTCCGTGGTGTCCGCGTTGCCAAACTCCGCTTTCTAGCCACGAGTTGGGTCAGCCGGGCGTTTATCGGAAAACAAAGGACCCGTCTTTATACGTTAAATTTAAAATCAAAAATCAATCCGCCGGTTGGCGGACAAAAATCAAAAGTAATGAATATTTATTAGTATGGACTACCACTCCATGGACTTTGTCGGCGAATTTAGCCGTGGCGGTCAATCAAAGCCTGACTTATACCAAGTACAAAGTCGGAGATGAATATTTTTGGTCTTTTAATCCTCCGCCATCCATTGATGGAAAGGAGGCAGAAGTGGTAGAGAAGATTTCTGGGAAGAAATTAGTGGGTTTAGAATACGAACCGTTATACGAAATCAAAAATCAAATATCAAAAATCAAAAATCATGAGGTTTTAGCTGCTGACTTTGTTTCTACTGAAGAAGGTACTGGCCTGGTGCATATTGCGCCGGCATTTGGAGAAGACGACCTCAATTTAATAAATCAAATATCAAATATCAAAAATCAAAAGTTGGATATACCGATTACGATAGATGATCAAGGTGTGGTTCAAAAAGGTTATCCGGGAGCGGGTAAATTTATTAAAGAAGCGGATAAAGAAATTGTGGCTGATTTGGATAAGCGGGGCTTGGTTTATAAATTTAGTTTTATAGAGCATGAATACCCATTTTGCTGGCGTTGTTCTACGCCGTTAATTTATTTTGCCAGGAATTCTTGGTTTATTTTGATGAGCAAGCTGCGAGATGAGCTTTTGGCGGCCAATAAAAAAATTAATTGGATACCAGAGAATATTAAAGAGGGGCGTTTTGGTGAATGGCTGCGAGAAATTAAAGATTGGGCGATTTCTCGCGAACGTTATTGGGGAACGCCACTGCCAATTTGGACTCACGATTCCAAATTGGAAATCAAAAATCCCGCCAAGGGCGAGGCTCGCCAGAGGCGGCAAAAATCAAAAATCAAAAATTGCGATGAAACTTTGGCTATTAGTAGTTTAGAGGATTTGAATAAATATGCCTATAACAAGAATAAGTTTTTTATAGCTCGCCATTGTGAAGGGGAACACAACGTAACTGGGATTTTGACTTGTGGGCCGGAAAAAAATGGTAATGGCGCAAAGTTAACTGAAAAAGGATTAGGACAAGCAGAAAAGATAGCGGCGGATCTTAAGAAAGAAGAGATTGATGTTATTTATGCATCGCCTCTGACGCGTACCCAGCAAACAGCCAAAATTATTGCTAAAAAAGCCACGGGCGCTAAGATTATTATCGATCAACGATTGACCGAGATTCAAGGAGGAGTTTTTAATGGCCGTCCGATAGGAGAATATATGGCATTTTTTGAGAATAAGGCACAGCGTTTTACTAAAACTCCGCCCGGGGGCGAAAATTATAATGATATTAAAAAGCGAATGATAGATTTTGTTTTAGAAGTTAATGCCAAGCATCAAAATAAAACTATTTTGATTATCAGTCATGGCGACCCGCTTTGGGTTTTAACGGGAGCGATTCAAGGATTTAAAAACGAGAAGATAGTAGAAATTGAAAAGGAGGTTACTTTGGCGACTGGAGAGTACGCAAAATTAGATTTTAATAATTGGCCTTTTAGTAAGGACGGAGAATTAGATTTACACAGGCCATTTGTGGATCAAGTAGCTTTGCGTTGTCCGGATTGCGGCGAAAAAATGCTTAGGATAAAAGAAGTGGCGGATGTTTGGTTTGATTCTGGCGCTATGCCATTCGCTTCAGTCCATTGGCCTTTCGCTCAAAATCAAAAATCCCGCCAAGGGCGAGGCTCGCCAGAGGCGGCAAAAATCAAAAATCAAAATAATGAAGACTTAAGTTATCCAGCAGATTATATTGCCGAAGGCATCGATCAGACTCGCGGTTGGTTTTATACCTTGCTGGCGGTTTCCACATTATTAGATCGAGGATTGGCATATCATAATGTTATCGCATTAGGGTTGTTGTTAGATAAAAATGGGCAAAAAATGTCTAAATCTAAAGGCAATGTAGTAGATCCGTGGCAGATGATTCAAAAATATGGCTCCGATGTGATCCGCTGGTATTTTTATACGGTTAATCCGCCGGGAGAGCCAAAGAAATTTGATGAGAATGATTTAGGAAAAGTTTTCCGGAAAATTTTTATGCTTGCTTATAATAGCTTTGTGTTTTTAGAAATTAATGGTTCGACAGGCTCACCACAAAACGGGAACTCAATTAAAGTTTTAGACGAGTGGATTGTCGCGCGGTTGCAGGAAACTATTTTGGTGGCTACGGAGAATTTGGAAAAATATGAAATTGGCGAGGCGGCAAAAGTAATTGAGAGTTTAGTAGAGGATTTTTCGCGCTGGTATATTCGTCGGTCCAGAAAAAATGTTTCGCCAAAAGTAATATCGGAAGTTCTTTTGGGAATTAGCAAATTAATGGCTCCTTTCGCGCCATTTTTCTCCGAGGCATTGTATCAAGCGTTATTAGATGTGAGGGGTGGAGGGTTAGATGTAAAATCTGTCCATTTAACTGATTGGCCAATTTCTCATCCCATATCTAACATCTCACACCCCACATTATTAAAATCGATGTCGGAAATCCGCCGTTTAGCTAGTTTGGCGCTGGCGGAAAGGGAGAAAGCGGGGATAAAGGTTAGGCAACCACTTGCTTCGCTGAAAATCCCGCCAAGGGCGAGGCTCGCCAGAGGCGGCAAAAATCAATCCGCTGGTTGGCGGACAAAAATCAATGATGAATTATTAAGTCTTTTAAAAGATGAAATTAACGTTAAAGAAGTTATTTTTGATAATAAGATTAAGGGAGAAATTGAATTAGACACCAAGATTACGCCGGAATTGAAAGAAGAGGGATTGATTCGAGAATTAGCAAGAATGGTTCAGGGGCTACGGAAAGACGCAGGATTCCAAGCTAAAGATACAGTAGCGCTTTATGTGGAAGCGCCAAAGGGAATTCGGGAAGCGCTGGAAAAAAACATTACTCAATTTAAAAAAGACGTCAAAGCTAAAGCTGTTGAATTTAAAAAAACGGATAAATTTAAGGCAGAATTAAAATCCAAAATTGAGGATGCGGAAGTTTGGATTGGAATTGATAAATAAAAAAATCTTCGCTATAAGGCGAAGATTTTTTGTTTCACTTCTTCAATTTTCTTTTTGGCGATTGCGAGAGCTTTTTTGTTGCCAGCGGTAACGATTTTTGCAATTTTAGTTTTTTCTTTCAGTAGCTTCGTTTTACGCTCATTGAATGGCCGGAAGTATTCAATAATAGTGTTAGTAAGATCGTTTTTAAAATCTGAATATTGTTTTCCGGAAAACTTTTTTTCTATTTCATTAAGATTTTTTCCGGAGAGTTCAGAATAAATAAGCATCAAATTAGAAACTGCTGGCTTATTGGCTTCATCGTATTTTATTTCACTGCCGGAGTCGGTAACCGCTCGTTTGATTTTTTCTCGGATAGTTTCTGGGGAGTCATCAATAAATAAACAGCCATTGGGCAAAGATTTAGACATTTTTTTGGTTGGGTCGTCTAAACTCATCAATCTTGGAATTTTAGACATCAGCGCTTTGGGCTCTACAAAAGTTACCCCATATTTTTTATTGAATCTGCGGGCAATTTCTCGGGTCAGTTCCAGATGTTGAAGCTGGTCTTCTCCCACTGGCACGACCTGGGTATTAAAAATTAAAATATCCGCGGCCATTAAAGTTGGGTAGGTTAAAAGTCCGGTATTAATATTTTCTTTTTGTTGCGCTCTTTTATCTTTAAATTGCGTCATTCTTTCCATTTCACTTAGTGGAGTTTTCGTGCTTAAAATCCAACCTAATTCTGAAGAATGGGGAATAGCGGATTGGACGAAAATCAAAGATTTTTTTGGATTTAAACCGGCGGCAAGATAGCTGATGATTAAATCTTCTACGTTTTTGCCAATATGTGCGATGTCTTGGGTGAGAGAGTGATAATCCGCCACAAAAAACAGGCATTGGTATTTGCCAGAGTTTTGAAGCTCCACAAAGTTTTTAAGGGCACCTAAATAATTACCAAGATGCAAGCGGCCAGTGGGTTGGATGCCGGAAATGAGAATTGGTTTTGCCATGTGAAGGATTAGATTTCTATAACTACCGGAAGGATCATTGGCCTTCGGTTGGTTTTATTATACAGGAATTGGCCAACTTGATCTCGCATTAAAGATTTCAAATAATCTCCATCTAGGGGTTGCTGTTTGGGAATTCGTAGAATCAAGTTTTTGATCCGCTGGCGGATTTCATTAATCATTTCCTGGTTTTCCCGCAAATAAATGAAGCCTCGGGAAATAATATCAGGATTTTTTATAATCCGCGCTGTGGCTTTGTCTAAAGTAACAATTATCACCACCATGCCTTCTTGGGAAAGATTGCGCCGGTCGCGGAGCACGACTTCTTCTACGTCGCCTACGCCTAGTCCGTCCACCATCACATAAGAGGCGGGAACTTTTTCTTCAGAAATTTTGAATTTATTTTCACTGACATATCCCACATCGCCATTATCCATGACAATGGCTGATTCTTTGGGCATTCCGGCTTCCACGACAATTTTCTTTAAAGCCGCTCGGAAGAAATAATATCCGTGAAGTGGCACGACAAATTTTGGCTTGATGAGCTTGATGACCAATTTAAGATCTTCATGATGGGCGTGGCCAGAAGCATGGATGTCTAATAATTTTGAGTTATAAACTTCGTCCACTTGCCTAGCGACGTTGTCTTGCAAGGATTGAACGCTTCTTTCATTGCCGGGGACTACTGATGAAGAGAAAATTACCGTATCCGATGTTTTCAGTTGAACAAAACGGTGTTCTCCATTGACAATGCGCATTAATCCGGCGTTCGGTTCGCCTTGGGATCCGGTAGTAAGAATAGTCACTTTGTTATCGGGATAATTTTTGATTTCTTCCAGAGGAATCATCAGGCCTTTTTTCGGCTTAAAATAGCCAAGGTTTTGGGCAATTTGGAAGTTGTCTTTCATTGACCGGCCGTTTAAAGCGACTTTCCGATCTAATTTTTCCGCCAATTTTACTACTTCAAACAATCGAGTGAGCAAAGAAGAGAAGGTTGCAATAATCAGCCTTCCTTTTGCCGGCGCCATTAATTGGTAAAGGTTATCAGTGACATTTTCTTCGGAAGAAGAAAATCCTGGTCTTAGGGCGTTAGTGCTGTCTAAGAAGATACTATGCGCTCCTTTTTCGGCAATTTTTTCAAAAGCTTCTAGTTCCACTGGTTTGCCGCTTTTATCTATTTTCAGGCGGAAATCCCCGAAGCTGACCATATTCCCGACTGGAGTTTCTAATAAGAAACCCAAAGCATCGGGGATGGTATGATCAACGTTGAAAAATTCAGCTTGGAAATATTTTCCTAGATTAATTCGGCTGCCGTGTTTTACCACCTCAAACTTTAATTTAGGGGCATTAGGAAATTCTTCATGCCTTTTGGTGACGATAGCTTTAGTAAAATCTGCCGTATAAATAGTGGGGTTGCCAAGCTTATTAATTAAGTAATGGATGGCGGCAATATGGTCGTAGTGGCCATGAGTTAGTAAGATTCCTCGGATATTCTGTTTTTTTTCTTGAAGGTAAGTGATATTAGGAATGATGTAGTCAATGCCCGGGGTTTCTTCTTCCGGAAATTGAATACCCATATCTATAATTACTATTTCGTCTTTATATTCAAAGAAATAGCAATTGCGGCCAATTTCTTCCAATCCTCCCAATGGGACAAAGCGTAGAGGAATTTCTTTTACCTCTTCTTTTGAAGAAGGCCTTGCTTCTTTCACGTTGATATTACGGTTCGCGCCAAAAGAGTGGCTTGCCTGCCGATGAGGAAGGCGGACGATAGTCGGAGGGCTAGTGCGGCTCCTAATCGGTTTTCTAGTTGTAGGTTTATACATATAAAAAGATTTTTTCGACTTTTTTATTATTTTTTTTGTGCCGAGGGGGAGATTTGAACTCCCATGGGCTTGCGCCCGCAGCGACCTGAACGCTGTGCGTCTGCCAATTTCGCCACCCCGGCAATTTGCGGCCCTGTGCGCCTGTGCCCCGTCACCAAAAGAGTATCTTATAACTCGTCGGCGGTAGCCGTAGCGAGCAATACTCTTTTTGGTGCGGGGTCTGCCAGTTCCGCCAGGAGGGCTTTTTGTATTACAGTAATGATTTTATAAAATCAATGGTTTTGGTTTCTAATGGATCTAGTCCTTTGTTTTTTGCTAAGTAGTAGGCGCACCACTGGGCATTGGCAATAGTATTAAATGTTCTTTCTAAATTATCTTTTCCATTTATGAAAATATGGATGGATGGTATTTGATATTTATTTAAAACTTTTTTAGTGATTTGGAATCTGATTTTGTGGATTGCGCTGTCATTTTCCGTGGTGAGCAGGATAGCAATGACATTTTTGGGTTTAGTTTCAAAACTGACGATTTCATTATGATGCATTTCCGGGAGGACATTATTAAAAGCTAAATTTTTTCCGGCTTCATTCAAATGAATTTTCCAAAGATATCCTAAATGCCGATTTTGAACCGTGCTATAAATAACCGCTACTTTTCCTTGAATTTGGGAAGCCAGTTTTTTGCCTATTAAACGATAATTAGCCGAATTAATTTTTGAAGAAAGTTCAATAATCTTTGTGGCTGGCAGGGCTGCCTTGAGCAATCCCAGGGTTCCGTAAAACATCAGTCCGTTAGCTTGCCTGGGCGCTAGCGAATTTTTTTCAAAAGTTGCGAAAGCGATTTTTTGTTTTTTAGCGAGCGACAATAATTTTCCTCCTCCGCTGACAACAACTTTTAATTTATGATTTTTTGCTTTGGCGAAGCCATCTAAGGTTTCTTGGGTATTACCCGAAAAAGAGACAAAAACCAATAAAGGATTTTTGTAGAAAGCAGATTTTCCTAGGGCTGAGTCAGGTAGGGAATAATCATTCCAAGTAATTACTGGTATTTTGATATTAACATTTTTAATTAGATTTTGCAAGAGGGGGCCGACTATTCCTGACCCTCCCATGCCGATTATAAGAATAGAATCTGGCTTGGCATTACGGACTTTTTCCAGGTTGTTAAAGCTAACAGCTTTTAAAGTTAGCTGGCGGTTAAGTTCTAAAATATTTTTTTCAAAAATATCCATTATTGGAAGACTCGAGTAGTTCTTAGATACCATTGGTTAACGTTATCAAACCGATTGGATCGAATGGGCAAGAATTTCGCATCAAAACCCTTTAAGTTTTTATTGGCAGCATATAAATAAATTGGCGAGAAAAGAAATACGGCTGGCCTTTCTTTTAATATTACCGATTGGATCTTAGAAAGGTTTTCTAGCTGGGTTTTTTCATCCAGATTAATTTTTATATTTTCTAAAGCAGTATCTATGCTTTTATTGCTGAACATGGCTAAGTTTCCGCCGGGATAAAATCTTTCTGAAGAATGCCAAAAGGAAAACAAGTCTGGGTCGGTTTTAAGAATGGTGCCGAAAAGCAAGATTTGATAATTTCGGGTTTTGATTACTTCATTATTAACATCCATCGGCCGCATGGTGACTAAATTGATTTTGACTCCGATTTTTTCCCAGTCCGTTTTTATGAGTTCGGCGGTTTTCATGAGAAATTCCACTTGCGGGACAATCATATCAAATTCTAGGGTGGCTTTTTTCTTTTCTACGGTTCCGGTTCTTGCGCCAGATTCATCTTTAACCCATTTGGAGTCTAAAAGAGAATTGGCTTTTTCAATAGAGAATTCTTCGTTTTGGTAAATTTTGGAATCATAGCCGATAACTCCGGGCACAATCGGCCCATTGGCTATAGTAGCGTTGCCTTGGAAGACTTCACTGACGATTTTATTTTTATCAGTGGCGAGCGCTAGGGCTTGGCGCACTACGGGATCTTTTAGGGGCGCGCTTAAAGATGGATTAAAAAAGATTGCGTAGTAGTTCGGAATGTTTAATTTGAAAACTTGTTTGTTGATTTTTAGATTTTCTAAATCGCTGGAAGCCAGACCGCCCACGCCATCAATTTCTCGGCTATTAAAAGCTTCCACCAAGTCTTCTTTATTAGAAAAGAATTTTAATTGGAAGGTTTTAATGAAGGGAGCTTCGCCGGAATAATTTTCGTTGATCTTTAAATTAAATTCGGTGATGAATCCGTCGTCGCGTTTTTCGTAGCTGACAAATTTATAAGGTCCGCTGGATAAAGGCTCTAAATTATAGTTAGAGAGCCGGAGATTGGCGGTAGGGATGTTTTCAAAAATATGCCTGGGCGCTATTTTGAGAGATTTAAGATTGCTTAAGAAAAAGGCGTAAGGTGTGCGCAAGATAAAACGAAATTGCCTTTCGCTTAATCGTTCTCCGACTACGCCCTGCCAAGCTGGAAAAAGCGGCGATCGAGCATCGTTGTCTTTAATCGTTTCTAAAGTAAACAAAATGTCATCGCTAGTAATGGGTTCGCCATCGCTCCACTGGATTTTTTCTTTTAAATTAAAAGTCCAAACTAATTGGTCTTTGCTGGATTCATAGTTATCCACTAGCTCTAAAAGGTCGGAGTATAAAAGCTCTACCAAATCGCGATCCGTGTCATTGGCGGCGATTAATGGGTTAACGGCAATAGGTTGTCCGATGACGCCTTCGGCATAGTTTCCGCCCTCAATCGCTTTTTCGGAAGTGGATTTATAGAAGAGTTGGCCAATCCAAAAAGCTAAAGAAACCAAAAAAATAATAACCGCTCCGATAAAGATTAAGCGTTCAATTTTAGAAAGAGTAAAAAATGTTTTATAGAGAGACTTAAACAAGAATGTTGAGTAGCGCCAATATCGCAAAGAGCGCCATTCCTATAATTGTGGCAGAAAAGACTATTTTTTCTAAGCCGCGCCGGGTTTGATAGAAACTATCGCCTCCGCCGCCGCCAAAAATACCACTCATTCCAGAAGAGCGTTCTTGGATAAGAATTAGCACTATCACAATGATAGCGACTGTAATTTGGGCAATTGAGAGGATATCCATATTTATCTAGGGTATCATATTTATTATAATTTTACAATTTGATTTTTGGTACCCTTAGCCAACTCCTTCGAAGAAACGAGGTTCTTTTGCTCCAGCGGCAAAAGCCCTCTCAGTCCTCAGCGCAATTTTGCGACCAAGCAAATTGCGCCTCCGGATGCTCTTCTCAGGAATTGGCTTCGGCCAAAAATCTTAATAATTAGATTAGTTAAAGAATTTTTTATTTCGTACTTGCCGATGATAGCGGATAGCGAAATTATGAGTTTGATAAATCGCTTGTTCTATAAGCTCTTGAAAATCTTTGGGGAGCTGGCTGATTGGAGTTGGTTCATCTTTGGGTTTAAGGCCATAGACTAGTTTTTGGGGTTTGGCGAAAGAGATAAGCTGAATCTTAGAACTTAGAACTTGGAACTTAGAACTGATAACAAATTTCGCCGCTCGAAATTGGGTTATTCCCCCGTCAATAATAATTAGGTCGGGATATGGCCATTCCGGATGGTTAAGCCGGCGGGTTAAGATTTGATTTATCATCGCTGGGTCATTTCGGAAATATTTATTCGTATGTGCCTTTCGTATAGAGCTTTGCTCAGGCATTCGTATACGAAATTTTCTGTAAGCATTTTTGTCCGGCAACCAAGAGCCCGCTATTTTTTTTAGCGTGGTTAAGACGCCTACCGCTTCTTTGCCGGATAAGTTGGAGATGTCGTAGCATTCGACTTTTGCGCCGGCGGCTAGCCATTTTTCGGAAACAGCGTTCTTAGAAACGGCATGGCCGCCGGCTACAAAACCAGTAGCTACGTAAGGGTGATGTTGGAAAATATTGTTGAGCGCATTTTTTTCTTTGATATCAGTTAGCGTTTTTAAAAGTTTTTTGCTTTGCCCGCGTAGAATTGCTTTGATAGTACGAATATTCTTTGCGTATGCTTTTTTGTTATTGCGAGCGACCGAAGGAAGCGCGGCAATTTTATCAGATGGATCAGTTTTTTTGCAACAATATCCAAAACATCTTCCG
>Ga0209542_10002790_pt1 | contig 38550 bp, 34 predicted proteins | sample RifCSPhighO2_01_FD_184028 | JGI IMG/M metagenome (GOLD analysis project Ga0209542, IMG submission 184028) | Soil microbial communities from Rifle, Colorado - Rifle CSP2_plank highO2_0.1 (SPAdes) (version 2) | ecosystem: Environmental > Terrestrial > Deep subsurface > Rock core/Sediment ... | reverse complement strand
TGCTTAGGTGTCGGCATATCAGAACACAAACAGCGGAGCTGTTTTGTAGGCTGATAGCCTACAATATTGGTTATCGATCAGAACTTTTTCTACTAAGCCAATTAAAAGAAAACATTTTAATACTGGCCGCCCATAGGGGATTTTATGAAAGTCAAGGAACTGCAGGCCATTCTGCAGAAAAAGAGAGTCGATTGTGCTCTATTTTATTGTGTTGATTTTGAGAATGTAGAAAAAAATATCATTTATTTCTCCTGCTATGGTGGTATGGGAGCGTTAGTCATACCTAAAAACAAAAAACCCTTCTTAGTAGTACCTAAAATGGAGGAGGTTAAGGCCAGGGACAGCAATATAAAAGTCGTCGTGTGGGACAAAGAAAAACGGCTGTTCGCACAGATTAAATGTATCTTAAGAAAGCAGGGAGTGAAGATCAAAAAGATAGGTATTGACAAGACAGCAGTGGCTCTCACAGGCTATACAGAATTGAAGAAACAGTTTAAGGCCCATTTCGTTGATATTTTCAAGGAATGCAGCGCATTAAGAACAATCAAAACACAGGAAGAAATCAGCATAATCCAGAGGGGTTGCAAGATTTCTGATGAAATAATTGGTGCCTGCATCGAACGCTTTACAAAATTTAAAACAGAAACTGAAGTAAAGGCATTTTTAGAATATGAAGCAAATAAAAGAGGATGTGGCCTTGCGTTTCCGACGATAGTTGCGTCTGGCAGGAATGCAGCTAAGCCCCACCATGTATCCCAAAACGCCACGCTGCAAAAAGGATTTTGTGTCATTGATTTTGGGATCAGGTATAAGAACTATTGCACTGACACTACCCGGACGATTTACCTTGGCAAAATCTCTGAAAGTGAGAGAAAATTGTATGAGTTTGTCCTAGGGGTTCAGGAAAAACTACTCAGGGAAGCCAGAGCAGGGAAAAAATGTTCTGAGTTGTATAACAACGCAAAAAGAATGTTGGGAAAATACGCCCCTTACTTTACCCATGGTCTGGGCCATGGATTTGGAATAAAAATCCATGAGCTGCCTAATTTAACGGATAAGTCCAAGGAAGCCTTACGGGAGGGGATGGTCGTTACCATCGAACCTGGGATCTATCTCAACAACCAAGGCATTAGAATCGAAGATGATATTTTGATACAAAAAGATCCATTACTCTTAACAACCTACCCCAAAAAGCTGCAGGTGATACCATGAAATACGACAAAAATAAATTTTTTGCTGCTGTACGCTCCTACAAAAAATTATTCGACAGAACTATCCGAGGGGAGGAGCTGTTCGTTACCATACCTTTACTCCATAAAAAAGCTTTTTTTTCCATTGCACCTTTGTCCAGAGCAATCCATGAACTGGGCGGGGAGCTGAATGTTATTGTAGGGGAGGAAGTAAGCACCAGCTTCTGTGTTTTGGAAGAAGTCTGGTCTACGTATGAGAACTATAAAAAAGGGATCTTAAATGATAAAACCAGGGCATTGGGGGGGTTTGTCAGCGAAGTCAATAAAAAAACGAAGGAAAGAAAATTTGAGGGAGTATTCAAGAAGCCAAGGTATATTATTCATGCCGATACCATACAGTTTTCTGGGGCAATCAACATTCCATTTCTGAGTGATTGGTACAAACCGTACCGATTCCATGATGTGGTAAAAGCATCGCGCCGTATTTTAACTGAAGGGTATGCCCTTAAAAAAAATGAACGGTTTAGTGTAGGAATGGTGCTTATCCCTACCAAAGAACACCTGGCTCTTCCGTTAGAAGACTATCTCGATTCATACTCTATTGTGTATTCTATGTGTGTTGTTGCTCAATCCTTGGGTGCAAAGGCTTCATGCAATGGAGTATCTGATAGGTTTTCTATGCTGGATGTTCCTGTAAAGTCCGCAGACCTTGCTATGACGCTCAAAGGCTGTGAACTGGATAAGAATGTGGATGAAGGCGTATTTAAAAAATTCAAGAAAGTATCAAAATTGCTACACATGAACAGGATAAAATTCCCGACTGCTGCCTTCGGAATCCATGGCAAGGGGTATTATGGCAAACACTACTTCGGCAGCGCCATTGGCTATCCAACTTTAAATAAAAAATCGAGATGGTTAAGCCCTGCGCAGCTTATGCACAAGGACCCATTCTCACCACAAACGAAATATGAAACACGGGGACCCACCCTACGGTACGCAATAACAGAGACGCTGCCCTTAGATGTGTATATTACTACCTGCGATATAAGCTATAAAAAATTAAGGGTCTTGGGCGACAAGATTAGAGATATCTTAAACAAATGTGAGATGGTGCATGTGTCTGGAGAGAGGAAAGGGAAATACCGGACTGATTTTAAGGTTGCATTAACCGACGGCAAAGGCGGAAGGCGGTATTTTATAAGTTCTGACTGTGATGTTACCACATTGTATGATAAGGATTTTTATAAACGAACAGGCATTAAAGGGGGCGCTTACGGTAATTTTCCCAGTGGAGAATCGTTCGTGACTCCCGAAAAGATTGAGGGGGTGGTCGTCGGAGATGTGGTGATCAACATTGACCAAAGCTATGTCATACCAAAAAACAAGCCCATAGTCTTGAAATTTAAGGAAGGAAAGTACACGTTACTTGATGCTTCACCATTCATAAAAAAGAGGATGGAAAAGGTTCGAAACGATGCATGGAAAACTATAAAAGTGTACGAAAAAAGCAGGAGTCTTCCTCCGCAGATTATCCAGGGGATGAAGGACAATTTCTGGAGAGTCGGCGAGTTCTCCATAAACACCAATCCTGTTGCCATGCTGACCAGATATCTTATTGTAAATGAAAAAATAGCAAGAATGATCCATGTTGCTTTAGGCATGGGTTTTGAACCTGATAGGAAAACAACCTATCATTGGGATATTGTTGTCAACAGCCCTCGACAGAAATTTGACATCTATGGTGTAGACAAACTCGGGGGAGAGCATTGGATCATCAGAAAGGGGGAATTTGTGGTATGAAGAATGTAATCAGAAGCATCTTTCTCACTAATTTGGGCGTGCGGGAAACTGAATCGGTTCTTGTTGTAGTTGACAAGAAAAAGAAAGAGATAGGAAAGATGTTCTTTGAAGAAGGTAAACGGCTGGCCAAACGATGTGAGATGGTGGAAATTCCAGTCGGAAAAATCAATGGGGAAGAACCTCCTGCAGCAGTAGCTGCACAATTGCTGCAATTTGACGTCTCCATTCTCATTACCTCCAAATCATTGAGCCATACTAAAGCAAGAAAAAATGCGTGTTTACACGGAGCACGTATTGCAACACTACCGGGTGTGAATGAAGATATGTTAATGAGGTGTGTACTTATTAATTACAAGAAAATGCATGCCTTGATTGATCATATAAGTGACAAACTCGACAATGCACATAGTGTAAGGATTACAAGCAACAAAGGTACTGACCTCCATTTTAGTATAGAGGGGCGAAAAGCATATGGCAGGCATAGCGGGATTTTTGTTGAAAGGGGCGATTTTGGCAATCTGCCAGATGGTGAATCATTCATAGCGCCTGTCGAAGGGACTGCAGAAGGAAGGTACATTATTGATGGTTCTGTGGCAGGGATAGGAAAGGTTGACAAGCCAGTACTGGTAGAGGTGTCGGGGGGGGTTGCGATGAGGGTGTCAGGAGGCAGGGCTGCAGAGCTTTTATCACAACAATTAACCAAATATGGAAAAAAATCAAGGAATATAGCTGAATTCGGGATAGGGACAAATGATAAAGCGGGTATAACAGGGAATCTTCTTGAAGATGAAAAGGTATTGGGGACATGCCATATTGCGTTGGGGAACAACACTGGATTTGGCGGCAAGACTGAAGTGCCATTCCATGTTGATGGGCTTATTAAAAAGCCTACTATACTGATTGATGGTAAGGTTCTTATGAAAAATGGTGTTTTTAAAGCAAAACTTTTTAAATGACAGCAGGCTCATAGACGCTGATGACTCCCTCAGATACAAAGGAAAAAAACATCCTGGATAGTGTCATTTACAGTTACACTTCTGATGACAGCAAACTGGGGGAAGAAAATAAGTTTCTTAAGGAAACTATCAGCAAGTTGTCAAGGGAGATTGAGAAGCTCAAGAACCCTCCGCTGATGGTATGTGAAATAAGAGAGCTCAGTGATAAGGGAGCTATTATCCGCATCCCTAACGGAAATCAGTTCTTTGTCAACATAGCTGATACATGCGAACCTCTCAGAGCAGGAGATACGGTGTTGGCAGAGCAGAAAAACCTTACCATACTCAAAAAGATCCCTATCACCAAGATGTTCGATGTGGAAAATTTTGTTATTGTAGAGAAGCCTGATGTGGGCTGGGAGCTCATCGGAGGGCTGCAAAACCAAATCAGGGAAGTACAGGAAGTTGTTGAGCTGCCATTAAAGAAGCCCGAATTGTTCAAAAAAGTGGGCATCAATCCCCCTAAAGGGATATTGTTGCATGGGCCACCTGGAACCGGCAAGACTTTGTTAGCCAAGGCAGTTGCCGCCTCTACAAACTCTACTTTCATCCAGGTTGTAGGTTCTGAGCTAGTGCAGAAATTCATAGGGGAGGGCGCCAAGCTGGTGAAGGAAATATTTGAGCTGGCGCGGAATAAAGCACCCAGTATTGTGTTTATCGATGAAATTGATTCATTGGCTGCGAAGAGGATGGAAGTGGGAACCTCAGGCGAGAGGGAAGTTAACAGAACATTTATGCAACTGTTGGCAGAGATTGATGGTTTCAAGCCATTGGATAATGTAAAGATTATCGGGGCTACCAACCGCAAAGATATATTGGATCCGGCAGTTATCAGACCAGGTAGATTGGATAGGCTAATATTCGTTCCACAGCCCGAGAAAGAAGGCCGGGTGGAGATATTTAAGATCCATAGCAAGCGGATGACACTTGACAAAGATATTGATATAGTCTCCTTGACAGAGAAGATGGAAAACTTTTCTGGTGCTGAGATAAAGGCTGTCTGCACTGAAGCAGGATATTTTGCCATACGCGAAGACCGGAAAAAAGTAACCAAACAGGATCTCCTGAAAGCAATCGATAAAGTGAAGGAAGAAGAGCGTCTCGAAGGCGAAGATTATATGCATATGTTTGGGTAAGATCGAAGTAGGGTTTGGTTATTATTTCTTGCGTCTTTGAGAAAAAGAGCGATAAAGAAAAGCGCACGCTCAGCAGTTACATCCGTCTGCCATATAGGGCACTGGTGTTCACGTAATCATCGCGTGCAGGCCTTATAAATGGTGTTTTCTTTATATAACTTGTCTAAAATATCTGGATATCCACACAGATACGGCACTTGCCTGGGCCAAATTGCCCGCATTTGACAACACTCTTTATCGTAGAGCGAGGGAGGTACGGTCTCAGAAAATTTTCTAAGTAGTTGTTGTTTATGTTTTCTTCTCGTATGAAGAGATATAGATGAATAATGCCCTTCTTCTTGATTTTTGGAACTGCTAAGTCTAAAAAGGTCTCGGCGCTTTTAGGAAGAGGCATGATAATCCGATCAAATTTCTTATGTAAGTGTGGGATTATTTTCCTGACATCTCCCCCCAAGAGAGTAATGTTTCCGCTTTTGTTTAAACGAAGATTCTCTTCTGCATAGCGATGGGCTACTGGATTTATCTCTATCCCATATATCTCCTTAGCTTTCGTGTTTCGTGCTATGTTGATGGGGTAGACGCCGCATCCAGAAAACATGACCAGCACAGATTCATTCTTTTTAACCAGTTGGTTTATCCGCTGACGCTCTGTTCCCAAACGAGGGGAGAAGTACACGTTTTCAACGTGCAGCTTAAGTCTACAACCGTTTTCCTTATGAAGCGTTTCCTTCCTTCGGTCCCCTGCCAGTATTTTTAGACGAGGAAGCCGGTACCTGCCGCCATAGTTGCGTGTTTTCTTGCATATCACTTTAAGATTTTTATGAAGTCTCAAAAGCTGTTCGGCAATCTTGCGTTCTTTCGTTTCTGACATTTTTGGAAATTCTGCAAAGACAAGAATATCCCCCACGACATCATATGAGGAAGGTAGCTTCATATAAACTCACCAAGCCCTTTTTGGGATTTTGGCCTAGTTAAAAGTTTTTGTATGGAGCTGTCAACTCGCTCAGGAGAAAAATCGTGCGCATCGACCAATAATTCGTGAATTGACTTTGGCTCGACTGGCTTCCAAGAGAGGTCATAGGAGTTTGACAGGGGCATCTTCTTTATGGTGTAATATGCATCGGTCCAAGGATAGTTGAAGAAAGAGTCCCATTGAACTTCTTTAAAGAGGGCGTCAAAGTCTTTACCAAATTGTTTGACCAAGGTAAGCGCTTTCTTGGGGCCAATCCCTTTGATGCCTCCCCGGTCATAGTCAGTGCCGACTAACAAAGCAAGAGCAATAAGCTGTTCCTGATCTATGCCTAATCTATTAAGGTTCTGGGAAAGTTCGATGTATTCTGGTTCAATGGGAGCGTAACTAAGTTTATTGACGGTCTTTCTTTTGCCAGAAAGGGAAACATTTCGAATTAGCCGGGGTGCTCCGTGCAGCAAAGAATCATAATCCTGGCTAATGACGGCATATGCATCTCCTTTCTGCGCCACATGGGCTGCCTGGGCTTCCCCTTCTGCGGGTGCTTGGATTACGGGCAAGCCCAATGCATAAATGAGTTTCTTTGCTTCAGCAATCAGCTCGGGTGTCAGACGAGCTGTTCTTGAAGCGTATTTTTTCATTGCATCAATGTCTTGCTCCCTCTCGGCTTGCTGGAATGCTTTTTCCGCCTGCAGCTTGAGGTCTTTTCGGTGTTCTCGCTCCTCTTTTTTTAGAGCAGGAGCTTCACCATCAAAGACAAAGGCCAACTTAATTCCATATTCCATCAGTTTTGTGGTCCGCGAAAACAACCCAACCAAGTGGGAGGTGGTGTTTCCATGAGAATCAGTCAGCATAGAGCCATCGCGTGATCGAATGGTGGTAAGGAATTGGTACAAAAGGTTAAATGTGTCTACAACGCACACCTTACCTTTCAACTCAGGAAAGGTAACTTGTTCCCACCGTATCAACTCTTTAAGTGATACTCCCATTTTAGATTTTTTTCACCACCATTCCCTTGAATTGTGAACTTAATAACATAGTTGCTCTTTTTGTTAGGCTCCCGTTTGTGAGGAACAAGACAGGAAGTTGTTTTGATTGGGCTGTCAGGTATGCGGCGCTTAGGTCTCCTTCATTGACTTTTGATTTTGATTTGGCCCTGCAGTAATAGGTGGCATTTCCTACCGCAGTGGGTAATTCGATGATAAATTCTATGTCTGCGTCTTTCCGAATAATGGTCTCTGTTAAAACGCCAATTTTGTTTTCCCGTAAATATTTAAGGAGGGCATTCCTGAAAACGCCCATTGGTTGGGAAGACGGCATCAAGGTCTGCTGTCGGGGTGGTTCTTTTTTTGTGGTGACCGGCGTAGGTGATGGTTGTTCTCTGTGCTCGTCTTTCTGAGCCCGGGGGGGGTTGTCGGGTAACGGTTGGACTGGAGCGGGTCTCTCTTCTGGGTTCATGAGCTGGCCCTTGATGATGTCCTCGGCTACATTATTAGTGATACTGTACCACTTCCAGAAAATTTCAGTGGTGTTGTCGTGCGAAACATCTAAAGGAATTGCAAAATCTGAAATTGATCTTAGAGCAACTTTCATTGCGGGGGGCGTTTCTGAGTCCCTCAACACCCTTTTTGTTTTGAGAAGGTCGTAAGCCTGGCGCTCTTTTTCATGTAAATGCACAGTAAATCTTTCGAGTTGCGGCTCCTGGCCAGGAAGGTAATAAAGGGGCGAGCTACCTACCTTTAAGGCAGATACTTTAATCTCCTTCCTAGAGGATAGTTCAGAGAGGTGGGCAGACGCGAATAAGATATTAGTCTGAATCTTCTTGGATACCTGCACCGGTAGTGCGGGCCCAGTCTGTTTTATAAATTCTAAAATAAGTTCACGTAATGCCATGGGAACAACAAACAGTGTAGAATTTATATAGTTTATGGACGTACCCACCTAATCTCATAATAGGTAACTGAGTTCTCTTCATCAACAATACCTATCAACAGCCGCTTCTTTGTTGAGTGTGCTACTCTGTTTTTCGCAGCAAACTCGTACCATGTCAGGTTTGTGGTTTCGCTGACCGGATAAACAATCCATTTCGCGTGGTCTTCTCCGGGTTTTATGCCACGATCGTATACTCTGAAGTCGGCTCCGAACTTCAGCGCTGTCTTGATGATGTAACCTCTATCGCGAATGTCCCTAAAAACACAATACCGCGGCCACAGATTTGGTTCTAGCTTTTCTGCTTTCTTTACTAGTTTATCAAACTCGATCTCTCGTTTTGGTGAGGCGTACACCTCTGCCCTTTTCTTCTCCAACAAATAAAGAGTCTCGATTAAGGTGAGTTGAAGTTTTCCGTCGGGTAAGAGGGTACCAAATCTGCTCTGGTTGTAGAGCTCCCTCGCGGCATCTGAATTTTCGGTGAGGACCCGCTCTTTTGAGAAGTAGACGCGTACCAGGTCCTTTTTTATTTCTTTTTTGGTGACCATACTATATCTATTAAGTTGCTATTCTACTTAAAAAGCTTTCCCTTCACCCCGGCTCTGTAGAAAATATAGGTTAGCAGCCTTAAGTCAAACCTAATCCAATCAAATAGCGAACTGACAAGAGGGATGGCTCCTTCGGAGAATGTCAGTTATTGTACTTTAGAATGAGGGGTTTGAAGCTGCTAACCCAAGCGAAGCGAGATTTTCTACAGAGCCCTTCACCCCACAATTTCCTATGGAAGTATATCTTATTTTGTTTTTTTGTATATTATCTTATTTATTTCTATATTGTAAATTATTATTTATTAGATGTTTTTACCAGAAGGAATATGTTCCACCGGAAATGATGGGGGCCCAGATTTTTGAGAACAACAATATTTATAAACCTACATTTCGTGTGGAAAATTGTGGTAGAGAAAGACTTAAAAAACATATTTAGGGATTTTGAAAGTAAAGCGTCCCTATTTACAGATAAGGGGGTCCTTCAAAGCGCTTTTATACCAGAAAACGTACTTCATCGCGATTCTGAGTTACAGCAGGTTGCAGGAATCCTCGGAACATGTCTTCGTGGAGAACGGCCATCTAACTTATTCATATATGGCAAGACCGGAACCGGCAAAACAGTTACCACCAAAATACTCATCAATCAACTAACCCGGGTTGCCCAAAAAAGCGGACGAAAAATACAACTACTTTATCTCAATTGCAAGCTCAAGAAAATAGCAGATACCGAATACAGACTAATTGCCCAGCTTGGGAGGGAATTGGGGAAGGAGATACCTATTACCGGGTTACCGACCGATGAGGTGTATAAACAGTTCTATGCTTCTGTTGATGCAGAACCCCAGACGCTGATTCTTGTTTTAGACGAGATAGATCAACTTATCAAAAAAACCGGTGACGGAGTGTTGTATAATCTCACCCGCATGAATGAGGAACTTACTAGGGCAAGGGTATCTATTGTGGGCATATCCAACGACCTTACTTTCACCAACAACCTAGACCCCAGAGCAAAATCTTCATTATCTGAGGAAGAAGTTGTCTTCCCACCCTATAATGCTATACAACTCCAAGATATCCTGCGTGATCGGGCCTCCTTGGCATTTAAGAGCGGGGTCTTAGGAGAGGGCGTTATCGAGAAGTGTGCTGCGTATGCAGCGCGCGAGCATGGCGATGCCAGACGAGCATTGGAGCTGCTTCGTGTTGCTGCAGAGATAGCAGAACGCAATAATGAATTGTTGGTGATGACCTCCCATATAGACCTTGCTGAGAAGAAAATGGAAGACCAGGGCGTCATGGACTTGGTAAAAACACAACCGAGGCAATTCCAGGTCAGTCTCTATTCAATACTTCTTCTGTCATCTAAAAAGAAGGACGGAGTTTTTACTGGAGAGGTATACGAGCTCTATAAACAACTCTGTGAAAAGATTCATCTGCCCCCCCTTACCCAGCGGCGGGTTTCGGACATCATAGCTGAGCTTGATATGATGGGGATAGTCAACGCCAAGGTCCTCTCGAAAGGTAGATATGGGCGGACACGCGAAATTCACCTTTCTATTCCCCTTTCGACCTCAGAAAAGGTCAAACACGCTCTTTCAGAGTACCTATGCATTTAAAATGGAGCAGACAACCAAACAAATAGTGAGTTTTTTTCTAGATAAAGATATCCTTCTGAGCCCCGATGTTTTGGGTGAAATGTCAATCGAAGAGCTAGATTCAGCCTACAAATCACTCCAGGAAAGCGTATCCTTACACGATATACTTGTCCTTAGCAAGGACATCAGATCATTATTAACAAAATCATCGAACCCAGATATTAGTTGGTCGGAGATGGAAAAAACAAAAGTTCTTCTCGAAAAAAAAGGGGACAATAAACCCTACTCTCGTTTTATGGTGTATGCCTCTGAAACCAAACAGCCCACTGTTCAATCAGTGAAGGTGGTTTCTTCATATCAGGGCACCCCCCAGAAACGGGAGGTACAAAATTTCATAGCCTATTTTAATTCAAGATATGTTGCTATGGAGTCTATACTCAGGCAAAGGCAAGAGCTTCAGAACATTACTTCTATAAGCAGGATTTCCCATAAATCTGATCGGGAAAACGTCGCTTTAGTTGGGCTAGTCATGGATCGTAGAGAAACAAAGAACGGGAATATTGTCCTTGTTCTGGAAGACCCCACCGGAACCATCAATGTCCTGGTCAATAAAAACAAACCAGACCTATTTGCGGCTGCCCAAGAAATCGTTCTTGACGAAGCAATTGGCGTAACGGGAGTCAATGGAGACAAAATCGTTTTTGCAAACAACATCTTATGGCCTGAAGTGCCTTTCACCAAACACCTGAAGAAATCCCCTGATGAAGAATATGCCCTCTTTCTTTCTGATCTCCATGTGGGATCAAATAATTTCTTGGCTGAAGATTTTTCAAAGTTCCTTAAGTGGCTTAGTGGTGAGGTAGGCACCGAATCGCAGAAAGCTGTCGCCCGAAAGGTGTCTTACTTATTTATTGTGGGAGATCTCGTCGATGGATGTGGGGTCTACCCAGAACAGGATAAAGAATTGGCCATTAAAGATGTGTGTGAACAATATGTAGTGTGTGCAGACTATTTGCGGCAGATCCCCCCCCACATTCAAATCATACTATGCCCCGGGAACCACGATGCAATACAGCTTGCTGAGCCACAACCTCCCTTTCATAAAGAATTTTCTGCGCCACTGTTCGATTTACCTAATGTAACCTTGGTGTCTAACCCCGCCGTGGTTAATATTGGCAGCAAAGGAGAGTTTCCTGGCTTCGACGTACTGCTTTATCATGGATATTCGTTTGATTATTATGTTGCCAATGTGGGCTCTATACGTAATCAGGGAGGCTATAACCGCGCAGACCTTATCATGCGATTCTTACTCAAAAGAAGGCATCTCGCGCCAACGTATACCTCCACCCAGTATGTCCCTGACTCTGAAAAAGACGCCTTGGTGATAAAGCATGTTCCTGATTTTTTTGTTACTGGGCACGTTCATAAATCAGTGGCGGCTAGCTACCGCAACGTTACTTTAATATGTGGTAGCTGTTGGCAGAGCAAGACCGATTTTCAAGAGAGAGTAGGGCACAATCCTGAACCTAGCAGGGTCCCCATCGTAAACCTCAAAACGAGGGAGGTCAAGATTCTTCGGTTTGGATAATATGATGGAGCACTATTTTTCAGAGATAAACAAACAAGTAGCCTTTTCATATGAAGTAGCAAATAAGGCTCGCAAGAAGAATTTCGACCCAGAGCCCCTAGTTTCGATCCCCTTGGCCAAGAACCTTGCCGAGAGAGCTGTCGGCCTTGTTTCTGTCGTCGCACCAAGCATTCTCAACAAAGGGATTCCTCAGCGCATCACCGAACTTGAACGGAAGTATGGTTCTCAAGACTGGAGGATTGCGCTGGTCATTGCCGAAGAAATTGCACAACAGAAATTCTGCTCCTTCCCGACTAAACTGGAAGCTATGGAAGCAGGCATGCGCGTTGGATTTGCCTATATTACCATGGGAACTGTTTCAAGCCCGCTGGAAGGATTTATCAAATTTCAACCACGTAAGAGGGGGGACGGAATGGAATATCTTGCGGTATTTTATTCGGGGCCTATCAGAAGCGCTGGAGGAACTGGCGCTTCCGTATCAGTACTTATTGCAGACTATCTTCGGAAGAAGATGGGGTATGCTCCTTACGACCCCACCGATTCTGAAGTAAAGCGCACCTTGACTGAGGTCAGAGACTATCATGATAGGATAACTAACTTGCAATATTTACCCAGCGAAGCAGAGCTTACATTTATGCTGACGCATCTTCCCCTTCAGATTGACGGTGACCCCTCAGAAGACTTGGAGGTATCTAATTACAAAGATCTCCCCCGCGTCGAAACAAACCGACTGCGGAACGGAGTCTGCCTTGTGAGCTGCGAGTGTTTGTCGCAAAAAGCCCCAAAACTATGGGCCCAGATCTCAAAATGGGGAAAGGATTTTGATCTTGATCACTGGAGTTTCCTGAAGGAATTTTTAGATATCCAGCACACATTCAAATCGAAAAAGAAAGTGAGCACAGACAAGCTGAGTCCGATCTTTACCTACATATCTGATTTAGTGGCAGGCAGACCTGTTCTTGCCCATCCTATGAGATCAGGCGGCTTCAGGTTGCGGTATGGCCGCTGCAGGACATCAGGATTCTCTGCCGCAGCAATACACCCTGCGACTTCAGTGGTCCTTAACGAGTATATCGCTATTGGAACACAACTTAAGGTAGAACGGCCAGGCAAAGCAGCTTCGCTCACCTTTTGTGACAGCATTGAAGGCCCTCTTGTCAGGCTAAGTTCGGGGTCAGTGATGAGGATAGAAACTGTTGCGGAAGCGAGAAGAATAAAAGACAAGATAGTTGAGATACTTTACTTAGGAGACATACTGTTTAATTACGGTGATTTTTTCAACCGAGCGCACCCCCTGCTCCCTCCTGGTTATTGTGAAGAGTATTGGGCGCAAGAAGGAGAAAGAGAAATCGTCAACCTATTTGGAACCATCGATCTTGATAAGTTAAGCGAGGTATCTGAGGTTGCGGTTGAAACATTATCTACTATTTTCAAAAATCCGCTTATTTTCAAACCACGAGCTTCTGCAGTAGTGAGCCTTTCCCAAAAAACGAAAATCCCACTTCACCCTCGTTATACCTATCATTGGAAAGAGATATCCCCCGACCAGCTTTCTATTCTGGTCTCCTGGGCATCGCTTGGAAAGGTACTCGAAGAAGAAGGTGCAATCACCAAGATTGTGCTTCCATTTATTAGTGAGCATAAACGGATGCTTGATCTCTTGGGAGTTCCTCATTCAGTAACCAATGAAGAATTTGTGGTCATAGAGAAGGATGACGCGCTCGCTTTTGGGCAATGCTTACATCTTAACCATCCAGAAAAAACTTTGCAGACCATCTCCGAACACAAAGAATTAAGCATACTTGATCTGGTAGCCCTTATTTCAGGGATGGTCATCAGGGATAAATCCGGTCTGTTTGTGGGAGCTCGCATGGGCAGGCCAGAGAAAGCGAAGATGAGGAAATTGACTGGCAGCCCCCATGTTCTTTTTCCAGTCGGAGCAGAGGGGGGGAAGATGCGTTCTTTTCAGAGCGCGCTTCAAGCAGGCAAGATAACTGCCGAATTTTCTACATATCGTTGTCCTCAATGCGACCATATCACTGTTTTCAAGACTTGCGAGACTTGTGACAAGCCCACCAAGAAAGTGTACTACTGCCAAGCCTGCGGGCCAGTGGATAACGAACTGTGCAACAAACACGGGCCCGCAGCCCACTATGCGCTCAAAGAAATAGAGATTCAAAAATATTTTGATATCTTTACCAAGAAATTGAACTTGAAGGCATATCCTGATCTGATTAAGGGGGTTAAGGGAACCTCAAATAAGGAGCATATTCCTGAACATTTAGTTAAGGGTATACTGCGTGCCCAGCACAATATCTGTGTCAATAAAGATGGTACTATCCGGTATGACATGACCCAGCTGCCACTCACCCATTTTAAACCTATGGAGATTAATACTCCCATCACAACACTCCATACATTAGGATACGCTACTGACATATATGGCGCCCCATTGTCAGCAGAAGACCAAGTATGTGAACTTAAGCCACAAGACGTGGTGCTGCCTGCCTGCTTAGAATCTCCTGATGAGGGAGCCGATAAAATCCTCTTTAGAACTACAAAGTTTCTCGATGACCTCCTGACTAAATTATATGGGATGAAGCCTTTTTATAATCTTGAAGCGCCTAAAGATATTGTAGGCCATCTAGGGGTGGTATTGGCTCCCCATACCTCGGCAGGGATAATTGCACGGATTATCGGATTTTCCCAAACCCAGGGGTTTTTTGCGCATCCCATGCTTCATGCTGCCACCAGAAGGGATTGTGATGGTGACGAAGCAAGCATCACACTTTTGCTTGATGCATTGCTTAATTTTTCCCGGCAGTTCCTGCCTGCCACACGCGGCGCAACACAAGATGCCCCCTTGGTCCTCACTTCAACATTAACGCCTGCCGAAGTAGATGACATGGCATTTGACTTGGATGTAGTGTGGCAATACCCTCTCGAATTTTATAAAGCATGTTCGGAATACAAAATGCCTCATGAAGTCCAGATAGAGCAGCTCTCGCATCGGCTCGGGACCGACAAGCAATATTTCGATTTTGGGTATACTCATACGACTACCGACATTAACGAAGGGACCCGCTGCTCTGCCTATAAAACTATACCCTCCATGGAAGAGAAGATGCAAGGCCAGATGGAGCTTGCAGACAAGATTCGAGCCGTAGACGCAATAGATGTGGCTCGTTTGGTTATACAAAAACATTTCTTGCCGGACATTAAAGGAAATCTCCGTAAATTTTCCATGCAGCAGTTTAGGTGCGTCAATTGCAACGAGAAGTACCGCAGAGTTCCATTGGTGGGCAAATGCACCAAGTGCGGTGGGAAACTCTTATTTACCATTTCCGAAGGATCCATCATAAAATATCTAGAGCCTGCTATCCAGATAGCGGAAAAATATCATCTCCCGGCATACCTGAAACAGACATTGGAGATAACCAAGAAGCATGTGGAAGGCGTCTTTGGAAAGGAACGGGAGAAACAAGTTGGCCTTGCGGGATGGGTCGTCTAGATCCTTGCTTTGATGGAATACTTTGCCCCACATGCAGCACACTTAAGGAAGAGATAAGCTCCCTCTTTCATCACGGTAGTATCAGGTTTGCCGCATTCTTTACACAAAACAAACTCTTCAGTATATTTTTTTACCTTTTCATTAATTCGTGAAGCAGGAATTTTAGTTCCCACAATTACTGAACCACTTTTCTTGATCTCTCCGGGGGCTGCCAACTCTTTCAACACATACTTAAGCATATGATTGGAATCCCTCCTTAGCGAATTAGCAATCTGCAAGAAATTCGTAATGATAGTCCTATTCCCCTGGATATGGCCTCTTACCTTAGGGATGTCAAATCTAGATTTTTCAAAAACCGATTTAGGAAGCTCTTTTCGTGCCTTATCCAGAAGCTCTTTGTATTCCATGTTTTGGTGGAATAAGAGACTTTATTTAAAGGTTTTGAAATACCTTCGAAACAAAAACTATTTATACCTCCCTCATCAAGATACCTCTATGGTTCTTGAGGATATAATCAACCCAGTCAAGGCAGAGCGACAACCCGCAGAGCTATTGCTGGTAGGCGCAATTTACTGCTGCGTTGCGCTGTTGCTTGGATGGTGGGTCTTTAGGGAATTCGGCTCTGCATTAAGCATGATCACTGTGTTTCTTACTGTCATGGCATGTATCCCGCTTATCCACAATACTATCAAAGTTGAGGAAGAAAAGGATCTTGTCGCAGCAGGAGAGCGGTCGCTATTGAAGGAGCACGGGCGGGCAATCAGTGCATTTCTTTTTCTGTTCTTAGGTATAATGGTTGTGTTTGCGCTTGCATACTTATTACTACCAGAATCTGCAACAAACACATTGTTTAGCGAACAAAGTAAGACCATCACACGCATCAATGGTCGCGTGACTGCAGAAACCGCCCAGAACTTCAATTTTTTTATTAAAATTCTGCTAAACAATTTCAATGTGATGTGGTTTTGCCTGCTTTTTTCTTTCTTGTATGGAGCAGGAGCAATATTTATCCTCACCTGGAATGCTTCGGTTATAGGCGCCGCCATTGGTAATTTTATCAGGAGTCATGTGAGCAACACCGCATCTTATTTTTACATGGCCCCTTTAGGGGTTCTGCGCTATATGGTGCATGGCATTCCTGAGATTGTTGCCTATTTGGTGGCTGGTCTTGCGGGGGGGATAATCTCGGTTGCTATCATCAATCATGATTTCCGGTCTTCTAAATTTGATAAGGTGGTGCTTGATGCCATCTCTCTGTTTTTGGTTGCCGTCGCATTGGTCTTCATTGCAGCAGCGATAGAGGTATATATTACTCCCCTGTTATTCTAGAATCTTAAGTTTACCAGGCCGTATCTCAAAAATCTCTCCTGCTTTGAGCAAACGCATAATGGTGTCTTCTCCTTTGTCCACTTTACTAATAATCTCCTGAATGTCTGCTCCATCTCCTGTATCCCCCTCCCTAATAAGCTGGATAACCTCACCGACAAAATTATCTGCTGTCTTTGGTCTCTCAGATATTTCTTCAATTTCTGTCTGAGGTGCAGGAAGCGACTTCTTAAGCTCAGTCCTCCTTAATTCCATCCAGTCTCTGTTAGTTATGGTCTTGATTATCTCTGGTACAATATACAATTCTTCACCGAATTGGCGGGGCCTCCCAATGATCATCACCAAGCTCCCTATTAGGGGAGCGGGTCTTTTTTGATCATCCCCAAAAAACCTAAGAGAAATTCTGGCTGAACCATCGTCGATTACGAGCATAGTTGAATCCTCTGCCGCAACTATCACCCCAATCACATTTGCTCTGGCAATTTTAAGCCCTTTAACCAGCACGTAGTTAGGCGCAAACTCGCCTTCTTCCTTCACATACCTTCCTTCAAGCAAGTCCTTGATGCCTACTTTGCATGCAACGTGCCTTTTGATATCCATATCAGATCTTCTGGACAAAACCCCTTCTTGGTTCAAATATATCTCCTGTCCGTTTCAGTTTCTCCAGAGATTCCTCCACTTTATCCTCGCTGATGCCCTTTGCTTTACATTCAGAGACAATGTCATCTATAGGTATTGTTTTTCCAATCTTACTTTCCAATTCAGAGATAACTTCTTTTACTGTCATGATATGGCTTCTTTCAGAAGAGGATATGCCTGTGGCGATCCTGTCTATGTCTATCTTTCCGGTTTCTGGGTCAATCCCGATTTGGGTGAGACAGTAATGGACTATATCAATGGCTCTTTTCGCATCTTCCTTCGTCACCTCAAGGGCAAGCCGTATCTTTGCCGATGCTTCAGACAACCTAACTAACGCTTCGAGTTGTCGGGGGGAGATGGGGACTGCTTTGGAAGCTCCCTCGTCAGATTCCTTGTTCCTCATTTCAACATAGTATTTCTTTATCTCCTCCAAGGCTTCGGATGATAACTTGGGGTTTGCTTTTTGCCTTGCGTAAGAAATAAACTTCTTTAACGTATCAGTGTCTATTTCTGGGTTCTCTGTTTCCGGTTTCTGATGGAGTTTTAGGATGTGGTCTGCAAGAAGTGAATCCTTTTCCCGGTCTGGTAAGTCTTTGATGGGAAAAATGAGATCAAACCGGTTGATTAATGCAGGCGGCAAGTTTATTTGCTTCGCGATTATGTCGTAGGGATCAAATCTACCAAACTTTGGGTTTGCTGCTGCTAAAACTGTCGTTTCGCAGCGCAGGGTAGCCTGGATATTTGCTTTGCTGATCGTTATCGTCTGGCCCTCTAATGCCTCGTGCATCGCAGCAGTATCTTCCTGGGACATCTTATCCATCTCGTCTATCATACAGAACCCATTGTTGCTGAGCGGCAATGCGCCTGCCTCAAGACTCCATCCCTGCAAGAACTCATCCCTCACCACTGCAGCAGTAAGTCCTGCTCCCGAAACACCTTTTCCTGAGACGAATCTGGCCTTTGGCGCTATCTTAGCGACGCGCTTGAGCAACTGGGATTTGCCTGCTCCGGGATCACCTAATAGAAGAATATGGATATCTCCTCTTGTTTTAACCCCGTCTGCCCTGGTTTTTTTTACCCCGCTCACCAGCTGATATCCAATAGCCTCCTTGATGCGGTCGTGGCCATAAATAGAAGGAGCTATGGAGTTGATAATTGAGGAATATACATCTGGGGACTCTGCTATCTCTTTTATGCGTTCCTCCTCCTCCTTAGAAATCTCAATATCATAGAAATCTTCCTGGACACCCACCACATAATTCGCTTCAATCATGAGGTCAAACCTGGTCAGTTTGCCTCCGTCACGAGCTATCAGGGGGAGCTCTTTTACAAAGCCAATCACACTAACTCTGCTGCCTGGATTTGTATAACGTTCCGTAAGCGGACTGACTAAATCTTCCTTGAGCAACACACTCATGCGCTTTGGCTGGGCTCCGCTTTCCAAATCTTCGGGAACCTCTTCGAGCACCAGACGTTGGGCATCAATCAGCTCCTTGCTGAGCATCTTAAATTTCCCTTTCCTGCCGCAGCCGCATCTGCTCGGCTCCCGCATCTTTTGGTCAACCTGCAGCACATTGATAACATTGCCACAGCTGGGGCATTCAAATTTTGCTGATGTGACCTGGGGCCGCACATCTGATTTTTGCCTTACCACACCTTCAAAGAGATACATTTTTCCCAGGTGTTTGCTTCGAATGTTGCGTATGAGAAGTTTCTGGCTGTCAGGGAGATTTGCAAATCTTACCTTGATCTGCTTTTCAGGCAAGTCAAGCTGCACAATGCCTAATTCAGCAGCCCTGATGACTTCCTCTGGCTGGTCTAGGAGCAAGTCAGCCAGTTCAGGATCAAACTTAGAAAGATCTGCGAAATCTACTACAACATAGTTCTTCTCTTTTCGTATGTTCTCATTTAACTGGCCAAGGTATGCAGATTCTATCAATTCTTTAAATTTTGTAATCTGCTCATTGGCATCCATTTTATGCCTTTACTTTTTTAAGGTTCTCGACAAGCTTGTCCAGTGCGGCCCTTGCTTCTTCCTCTGATTTTGTTCCGGTACATACAATCTTACCGTTGCTGAATAACAAGAATGTTGCTTTCAGGAAGCCTTCTGTGCCGCCTAGTTTGTATACTAATCCCGGGAATTGCTCTGGTTCATACTCGGTGTTCTCCAATTTCATAGCAAGCTTGTTAAGATTAAGGTCCATCCCGATACTACCTGCAGCTACAATATTCTGGATCTTGATCACCGGCTTTACTGTTATCTTGACCTTGATTTTCTCCAAACTTTTAATGATCTTCTTGATGCTTTCTTCCACATTATGCATGGTCCTAGCACCAGTACACACAATCTTCCCACTTGAGAATATCAATGCAGATGTCTTCGGTTCCTTGATCCGGATAACGAGGCCAGGGAACTGTTCTGGATTGTATTCTGTGTTAGAAAGTGTTGCTGCCATCTTTTCCAGAGGTATATCATGCTCTAGAGAGCTGGATACAACTATATTTACCACTTTTATATCTTTCTTTGCAGATTCTTTCTTGGCCATGTAGTTACACCCCCACAACCGCTTATATGCCAAATAAAGGCCTATTTATCCTTGATAACCACCGTTATTTATAAATATTTTTAAATGAGGTCGAGTATTTAAATACTGCTGTTTATAAATAGATAGATTGGAGTTTATAAGCCCCCCTGGTTGCGGGTGGAAAATTCAATTGGTTTTTATTGTATGGACTTACTTCTTTCTAAACTCCAAACAAGCAGAATTAATGCAGTATCTTTTTCCTGTTGGCTTCGGTCCATCGTTGAAGACATGGCCCAAATGCCCGCCGCACCTCTTGCAGGAAACTTCAACTCTTGCCATGCCTAATGAGTTATCGGTGTGCAGCTCAACATTTTTTGCGTCGTGAAAACTTGGCCATCCAGTACCCGAATCAAATTTTGTGCCAGAAGAGAACAGCTCAGTTCCACATTCCGCACACCTATAACTTCCTTTTTCCTTGTTGTGGAGCAGTTTTCCGGTAAATGGCGCTTCAGTACCTTTTTTCCGTAAGATGCGGTATTGTTCGACGCTTAACTCCTTTTTCATGAGAAATCTATATAGAGGGAACTTTAATAACACTTATTACCTTTCTGTAGTAGTAACAAAAGGAAAGATTTATAAATACTAAGGTATTTTTCTTGTTTGGTGGTACTAATGAATCAACTCGAACTTAATGTGATGCGATCTTTCAGAAAAGCAAAAAGCGATATTATCCAGTTGCAGAACCAAGTTATTGAATTGAACCAGCAACAGGAAACACTTCTCAAGAGCATCAGTGGATATAAGTCAACAGAAGCGCGGCTGACTGAGAAGATTTCAGCTTTGTCAGCTCGATTCAAGATGGTCGAGTCCAAGAAGCCAGTTATTGTCCAGCAGACCGTCGAAAAAAGAGTTGCTGCTAAACGGATCATTATCAAGGCAGCAAAGAAAAAGTTTGTTGCGTCTAAGAGCGGCAAGAAATTTCACACGCCTAACTGCATCTTTGCCCAGAACATCAAGCCTAAGATGAAAGTTATCTTCAAATCAAAAGCAGCGATGCTCAATCAGGGCTACAAACCTTGCCAGTGCATCAAATAGTTTTTTTTATCAAATAATATTTAAATCCTTTTTCTATTGCTTCTAGAGAAGCTTCCAGAATATTGGTGCTTACTCCTACCGTGCCCCATTCCTGCTTGCCATTCTTGAATTCTATATACACCCTTACCGAGCTTTCTGCGCCTTTATCTAAGGCTATCCTGACCTTGTAGTTTATTAGTTTAACCTCATCTATTCTCTTATGCTGAGAGCTCAGCATGTGCTGCAGAGCCTTGTACAATGCGTCAACTGGGCCACCCTGGACTGCAGATGTTCCTGTGCATTTTTTGCCATCTACGCTTCCGGTTATGGTGGATTCTGAGTATTCCCCTTCCTTCTGTTGGGAGCTTACCTTCCATGTATCTATTTTAAGAGAGTTATCTTTGTTTCCAAAATATTTTTCCACCAATAATGCTTTTTCTGCATTAAGGTTTCCAATATCATAACCTGCATGTTCAAGCCTTTCAACTGCCGAGAGCATCTCAGCTACTCTGGAATCATTCTTATCGGCAGTAACCCCAAATTTCTTCAGGACTTCCACAATATTTGCCTTCCCAGAGAGGTCACTCAGAACTATATCTCTTTTGTTCCCTACCACTGTAGGATCTACATGCTCATAACTTGCTCCTTTCATGACTGCGTCTACATGTACTCCTCCTTTATGCGAAAAGGCGTTTTTGCCTAAATAGGGTTGATTGGGGTTTGGCTTGAGGTTAGCTAGTGTGTAAACAAGGTCGCTTACTTCTTTTAGCTTAAGCAACTTAACATCCAATTTCAGGTTCTTTTTAAGAGCCAGCGTTGCGACGAGTTGGCAGAGATCCATATTTCCCACTCTTTCTCCGATACCATTAATGGTGCCTTGGAAATGAGTAACCCCAAACGGCAGTGCAGCCATCGCATTAGCTAATGCAAAGCCCGCATCATTATGCGTATGGACGCCTATGCATATTTTTTTCCCTTGGAGCAATGCTTGGACTGCCCTGGCTGCCTCTGCAACATCCCCTGGTAAGCTGCCCCCATTGGTGTCGCACATCACAATGCAGTCAGCTCCTGCATCTGCTGCTGTCTCAACACATTTGAGAGCATACTCCTTATTATCCTTAAATCCATCAAAGAAATGCTCAAGGTCATAAATTACTTCAAGATTACTGCCTTTAAGAAATTTGATGCTATCTGCTATTGCTTTGAGGTTATCCTCTCCTTTTGTCTTCAGCTGCCTCTCAACGTGCTGCAGCCAGGTCTTGCCGAATATGCACGCAACAGGCGCTTTGCTCTCCACAATAGCTATCAGATTAGGATCCTGTTCAGCTGTCAGGTTTACCCTTCTGGTTGACCCAAATGCAACAATCTTTGCCTTCTTGAGTTTAACCTTCGATGCTTCCAGGAATGCCTCCATCTCCTTCGGATTGCTGCCTGGCCACCCCATCTCCAGGTAGTCTATACCCAATTCGTCTAATGCTCTCGCTATATCTAACTTATCTCTGACAGTCAAATTGACGTCAGCAGATTGGGTTCCGTCCCTGAGTGTGGTGTCAAAAAGTTTTATCATTTTTGATCAGAAACAATGGCTACATTCCGGGGAAGTAGCTTACGCTATAATAATGATTCCAATGATTGAAGAATAGGTATATCGCATTGTGGAATCTATTGATTAGGTTTTATACAAAGTATTTAAAACTTTCCATGTGTGTGGCTTTGTAGAAAATGTAGGTTAGCAGCCTTAGGTCAAACCTAATCCAATCAAATAGCGAACTGACAAGAGGGATGACTCCTCCGGAGAATGTCAGTTATTGCACTTCAGAATGAAAGGTTTGAAGCTGCTAACCCGAATGATAATAAGACTTTCTACAGAGCCCATGTGTGTTTGGACGCGATGTTGCCTTTCCATTCAGCGGCTTATTTTTAACTGGGTTGTCTAATTCCTGGCTTCTTTTAAATTAACTACTCTAGAATAGTTAATTAAGAGAAAGATTTATAAATGGCCAAACACTTCTCTGGTTTACCATGATTGTGCAGAAGGAATTTCTTACCAAACTCAGAGAGTTTGGGTTGAACAGCTATGAATCTAAGCTTTGGTCCGCTTTGTTGTCCAGGGGCAGCTCTACTGCTGGGGAGCTCAGTGATATATCTAATGTGCCCCGCAGCAGAAGTTACGATGTTCTCGAGAGCCTTGAGCGGAAAGGATTTATCCTCATGAAGCCGGGGAAGCCAATCAGGTATGTGGCTGTTCCTCCTGAGGAAGTCATTGACCGGATCAAGAAGAAAATTTCCCAAACCACATCAAAACAGATGGATATGCTTTCAAAGCTGAACAGCACCAAGGTTATTGGCGAACTCAATTCCTTGTATGATCAAGGACTAGATTTGATAGAACCCGTCGATATGACCGGATCCATCAAAGGAAGGGAAAATCTGTACAATCATATGGAAACTATGATCAAAAAAGCAACCAAGCAGGTAATCATCGCAACCAGCTCTGAGGGATTGGTGCGGAAGGTTGCCGCTTTGAAAGAAACTCTGGAAGCAGCAAAACAGAGGGGCGTTCAGATACGACTGGTAGCTCCGCAGAATTCAAAAACAAAAGAAAGCATCAAACCTATCTCCAAGATCGTTGAGATAAAAGACATTGATGTTAAGACGAGATTGTGCGTGGTGGACGGAAAAGAAATATTGTTCATGCTTTCAGACGATCAAGAGGTTCATCCAAGTTATGATGTAGGCGTTTGGGTCAATACTCCCTTCTTTGGGAATGTCTTGGTAAAAGCATTAGGCAACTGATAGTGACCCCAATTCTCAATAAAGCCAGATTGGCAATCAAAACATTTATATATGACTATTCTAATATAAAGTAAAAAGAAGGGGTGATTATACAATGGTACTTTCAGGCGTAGAGGGTTTGACTTTGGAGCATCTTATCCTTGCAGTAATCATCGGCACATTAGCTGCAATCGTGTATTCTCTTCGTATTCTGGTATTGATGGAACGAAGGATTGCCCGTATTGAGATGCACATTGAGCGGGCTGTTCAAAAAGTCAGCAGAGAAGAGCTAAAAATAGAAAAAAAATTAGGTAGAAGATAATTTTTTAATATTATTTTCCAATTCTTTGATTGTTATAGAATTGTCCTGGTTGTGGACTATGCTGCCGCATTCAGGGCATTTGAACTTGAGATCAGTTGCCCTTTCAAAATCCAATCGGATGCATCCTGAACCGCACACAAAGAAATCTGTCGACTTTTCCCTTTCAAGCCTTTGCTGCAGCCGATTCAACATAACCTCTTTTGATTTCTCTGCCAAATACTTCATCCGGTTGGCATTTAGTGTCCAATAATACACATACCATCCCTTGTGCTTATCCTTCTTTCTCGTTGAAGAAACCAGGTTTTGGTTATACAGCTGGTACAACAAATTTCGTGTTTCGTTGATATCCTTTTTTAAAGCGCTTGCCAGCGTAAATTCAGAAACGTCTTTCTTGTTTTTCAATGCATGAACTAATGGGATGAGGCCTTTCCCAGTGGTTTTTTCTACAGTTTCCTCCATAACCCTTTTTGATAAATACATGACTGAACACCCCCTTAACTAACCTTTTCCTGGAAATGAGCCTATATAAACATTTCGCTGATTGATAATTATTTTCTATATGGAAATTATAGCTGGCCTATTTGATCACTTCCTCAAACAACAGCCCTTTTTTCTCTGCTGTTTCGAGAGAGATGCAATAGTTGGTGCCTGAACATTTGATGTCTTCAATGCTCATAAACAGCCAATTGTGCCTGTCAAACCTTACCGCAAACCAGGGTTCTGCCTGGAAGAGCGAGGAAAATTCTTTCAACTGGTTAATGTCTTCCTTGGCGAGATACTTATGCAATTCTGCGGACGTCTTGCATTCTATAGCTAATCTTCTGATCTTGTTAGTAGCAATAATATCACTTGAAGGATATTTCATAGAACCAGAGCCGGCAACTCTGACCGCTGCCCAGCCATTTTTCCAGAACTTATGCACTAAGTCCCTTTCTGCATTGAGGCCTTTTGATTTCCTGCTCATAGATTAATTTTCATGAAATCCTCTGCAACTTCCACATTTTGGAAGTAGTTTAGCGCATCTTCCTCTACATCACTCTTGCTTTTATACCGTGCTGATAGATGAGTTAACACCAGTTTTTTCACATTAGCCTGGTTAGCTATCAGCGCTGCCTGTTTTGCAGTCATATGCCCATACTGTTCGCTTTTGGCTTCGAGATCAGAGGTGTAGGTTGCTTCTGATATAAGAAGGTCAGCGTCCTGCGCAAGCTTGTAACAGTTGGTGCATGGCGCTGTATCTGCGATAATCGATATTTTTTTGCCCTTTTCCTTAAATGTTATCTGTTCTGGCAGCACTTTTTTCCCCTTAAATTCAATCTCTTTGCCTTCTTTTAACTGAGCCAGCCAAGGACCGTCTGGGATGTCCAGCTTTTTTTGCAGCTTCGCATCTATCTTGAGCTTGTCTTTCTCTATGAAATTGTAGCCCATGCAGAGAATCCCATGATTGAGCTTATACGCCTCAAGTATGAAATCCTTGTTTTCGAAGAAAACCCCCTCTTTGATTTCAATTACCTTGAGGTCAATTTTCTTGTCGAAGACAAAGGCTTCGAACATGGCTTCCATGTGCTTTTTCGTTCCTTGGGGGCCATAAATTTCCAAGGTTTTGGTGTACTCTGAAGCGCCTAAGGTAGAAATCAGACCCGGAAGACCAAATACGTGGTCTCCATGCCAGTGGGTGATCAACACCTTAGTAACTTTAGTGAGCGGGATGCCTGCTTTCTTGAACTGCCTTTGCATGCCCTCTCCACAATCTATGAGAATCCCCTGGGTATCATACGTAATAAGAACCCCACTCTGGTTGCGGTCTTTTGTGGGTACCATGCTCGAGGTGCCGAGAAAAGTGATTTGCATGTATTATCTGAATTCATGCACCTTTATAAATATTGTTGCTGTGTTTTTAAAAAACATTAAATAGTCTTATGATACTGCACGTAGTATGACAACCGATATTGTTCTCCCCCACAATAACGAGGCAGACTTCATCGCTATGGGGAAGCGGTTGGGCTATGAGACACTCATTTTTGTTTATCCTTTTGGCAGCAATATGGGCAGATATCAGGAAAAAGTCTCTCGGCTGGAAGGGGCTAAATTAGGCATACTTGCTCTGCCCCCGCACATCCGGCAGGCCCAGAAAATATCAAAATATGTTTTTGTTGCTGGCGGCATCCGCGAGGCATTCGAAAAGAATTCAAACCTCATAGTGTTTAATCTGGAAAATACCCCCAAAGATTATCTCCATCATCGCAGCTCCGGTCTTAATCAGGTCTTATGCAAGCTTGCGCAGTCCAACGAAATTACCGTAGCTTTTTCTTTTAACCTCATTCTACGTGCTGCACCCATAGAACGTGCACGCATCCTCGGGCGAATGAGGCAGAACATTTTTCTGTGTAGGAAATACGAGGTAAAGACAATGATAGCGAGTTTTGCGCAGGATGTGTACGAGATGAGAACCAAACAGGACTTAGAAAGCTTTCTTTAACAGCCGCATGTCAAGTATTTCGGGTTGCTTGGGCTAACACTATCGCAGCACTGTACACCTGTCTGGCATCCACATATATCACATCTTTGTTCCCATACTCCTTCCACGCAATAATTCGGAACACTTACCGGATCACAAGTGCCATTTATGATTCCATTGCTGCATACTGCAACACATTTCTGCGTGGTGTTGTTGCACCAAAAGCCAGAACTGCAGCCGCAGCTTTCGCAGCTTTCTGTCAAAGTCCCTGAACTGCAGGCGAATGGTTTTGTAGCTGAGCATTGCCCTTCCAGAGTGCCATCAGAACATGTTGAGATGCATGTTTCATCAGGCTGGCAGACCAATCCTGCTGGGCAGCCGCAGGTGCTGCATCTATCTATCAAATTACCGTCCGAACAGAATTTGGGAATATTTGAGCTAGAACAAAATCCGTCTAAGGTTCCATCTGCAGAACATTTGAGTACACAACTGCCGTCAGACTGACAGGCATAGGTTGAGGTTGGGCAATTACATAGATTGCATTTTTCTACCAGACTTCCTGAAGGATCGCAGTAGAATGGCTTGTTTGCTGCGCATGAACCATACAGAGTTCCATCACTGCATTGAGTTGGTGAAGAACTACTCCCTGAGGATGAGCTTCCACTGCTAGACGATCCAGCGCTGCTCGAACTACTTGATCCTGAACTGCTGCTTGCTGCTGCAGTTGCAGCAGCACAGTGGTTTACACATCCTGATTGGTCACCGCTACTAAACACTTTTTGGTCAGCATCACAGATCCAACTCCTACCACTATTTGACCAAGTACATCCTGCTGAGGTCATGATGTTACCGCTCCCACTTGTCAGTGTTCCGATTACTTGGCCGTTTGCATCCAGCACATTAACTGAGTATGTGGGGAAGTTTCCACCAAAATCAGGACTAGGCCCGAAATCATGTACGCCGGGCCCCCTACTTAACGTTCCCCCAACACCCTCAATCCTGAAACGGCTGTTAGCATAATAATCAGCACCAACCTTTCTCTCAAAGATGCAGGTAACTGAGTGAGTTCCTGCACTCTCTGACAAGTCTGCTCCTGCTGCAGGATTGCAGCTTATCGCAGTAGGGGATGTTCCTAAGAATACAACTCCAGTTGATGGAAGTGAGCAACTGTCATCTTCTGCTATCGAATAAGAGTAAGTTCCAGTGAACTCTTTTTCACCATCAGGACAGGGGTCAGCACTACATTTCGGAACAGTGACTACATCAGAAACATAATGTACACTGCTTCCCTGCTGGCAATTTTCTGCTGCGATGGTTATAGTAAAATGAGTGACTCGCGCCAGAATCTCTTTTTTATTTGAGTCAATTATATTCATAAGAGGAGCTGGCCCATCTGGGTATGCGCGATGGGTTCTTTCCACCGGATCATAGTATGCCAATCGCAAATCCTCGCCACCCCTAGTGACGAAATCCTGCAATTCCTGATCAGTAAAACGATAACTATATTCTACATAGGGAGAGAATTGTGCACCATTGGGCCCTGCATTGTAAGCAATCGGACCAAAAGTAACTACCTCACTCACCGGATCTTCAAGACTGAGCTCAAGCTGATCCAGGCAGTTTCCAGCTGAATCAGTTGCAGTTGTGCCAGCCGGAACAAGCAAGCTTACTTTCTTATCAAAAGAGATTATGCCGGTATCTTTAGTTACTCTGCAGCTGCCATCATGCTCAAGCCTGCCCACTATTTTACGCGGGAAGTTCGAGAAAAAATATTCTTTTTCTGAGGAAGAATCCTGTCCATCCACCGTAATAGGATAATTGATTTCAACGTTTATAGCATCATCTGATATCTGAACTGATGCGCTCTTGAAGGTAGAGCTTACCGTGTAGCCAATCGAACGATATGTCTGGAGGCCAGCTTCCACACAGCCAGGGACTTGAGCGTCCACATACGAGTCAACAAGATCTTGATCAATCCCATTAAGCTCAAGGCCTTTTATTACTGTGTCTTCTACACATTCCTTCACATAAGTATCCATTGCCGTAATAACGTCTTGGGCGGAGTCAATTTTTTGCGCTGCGGAGTCAATTTTTGTGTCTGCAGAAAATCTGACCGAGATCACTAATGCTGCCACAATCACTAAGAAAATGCCAATTATAACGTAGGTAGATACTTGTCCTTGTTTCATACGCATTCTTTGTAATTATTGATTATCCTATATAAACATTTCTTTCAAAAAGTATTAATAGGGGCAAGGCAATCATGCAGTCATGCACCCATTGATCGAATTGATGCGGCCAACAGAATGGTATAAAAATATAACTGTGGTACTCGGAATACTCCTTGCTTTGCTTTACAACCCAGGAATCTTGATTTCTCCCTTAACGTTTAGCATTGTCCTCCTGGCTTCGATATGCCTTTCTTCTGCCAACTATGTGCTCAATGCCATTACTGATGTAAAATCAGACAAACACAATCCTTTGAAAAGCAAGCGCCCCCTGCCTCGCGGTTCTGTTTCTATGCGGATGGCCCATCATTTTCAATTATGCTTGCTCATCATTGGATTTATCCTAGCTCTGTACGTCAACATCCCAGTTTTTCTGATTTGTGGTCTCTTAGTTCTTGCTGCCCAATTATACAATATTCCCCCATTGAGATTGAAAGATATATCTTACATGGATGTTATCTCTGAATCAGTCAACAATCCATTGCGTTTCCTCATCGGTTGGTATGCCTTTAACCCCGGTATGCCCCCCATCCAACTAATCTTATTTTTTTGGACTTCTGGAGCAGCTCTGATGTCGCATAAGCGGCTAATGGAGCTGCAGAAAGGGCCCCTCCACAGAAAAGTATTAAAACAATACAGCAAAACAGCCCTACAGGCAGCAACAATCCTATACGGTCTGGTAAGCGCTTTGCTGCTCATGCTTGTGATACTATGAGAAAATTCATGCACGTTATTACCCAATTGGGCAGTCCTTTATTCCTTATCATCATTACCATATTAGCATATTTGTACATCGATAAGAAGGCAGCGGCCAACCTTTTCTTTGCTTATGCTATAGCATTAGTGGTCATAGTGGGAATCCGCTCACTCTATTTCAAGGAGCGGCCAAACAAAAAGAAGTATCACAATATCTTCCAGAAGCTAACCTATTCATCATTCCCCAGCGCCCATGCAGCAAAATCAGTCATCATGGCCTATTTCTTTTCCATCACTTTTCCTAATATCTACATCATCCTTTTGGTCTGGGCGCTGGCGTTTTTGGTTTCTTATTCCCGTATATACCTAAAGTATCATTTTGTCATAGATGTGGTGGTGGGAGCATTGCTCGGTCTTGCGGTAAGTCTTATCCTATTATAATAAAAACTTTGCAGTCTGATGTGTCGATCCGCTTATACACATTCGGGTCTGATTCTAACTTTTCAGCAAGCTTATTTTGCTCTTTGTCCACAAATATGTAAATGGTGTTGAATTCCTTCTTTATGATCTCAGCCGGATTATTGATGCCACCTTGGCTGATGTCATACCACAGCCAGTACTTGTCCTTGTCATAGGCAAGCATGAAGAAGGGGGTCAGCCCATTAAGATAGTAGTTATGTGTATTATAGTAGAACAATTCAGGGAAATTATCCCAGTCTGCATGGAAGACCACACTATGCAATGGCGTATTCTCGGCAAGATATTCCGCGCATTCTTTATATCTCTCCACATCATTTGCGTGCTGTGCATCACTATACGCCTCAGATATATTTCTTAATGCAACTATACTAAATAGCATCAAAGCAATCATGCCTACTTTCTTCGGGACCTTAATTGTAGACAAGGAGAGCGCCCCATACAGCATTACGAAGGGAACAGCGTACTCGATAGGCCGTATGAACATGAAACTGAGCACCATAAAAAAGGAGGCAATAAGAAATGCTGCAGCATTCTTTTTCCTAAGGTACCATACAGAAACCAGAAAAACAGCAATAACCAAACCAGAAGATTTGAAAAGGCCCCAGAGCGTAGGATGGCCTAGCTCGCTGGAAGCCACAATGCCTGTTTTTGAAAACAAGTACATTATCATATCAAAGCCCTGCGCCTTCAGCGCAGCGATATTTGCAGGAAAGTAGGGATTTATGATCAACCCGCCGATAATGCCCGCGATAGTGAATACAACAAGCTTTCCATCTAATCTCTTTTTCTGTGCAATCTCAGCCAAAACCTCTGCTCCCAGCAACACCAGTATGAAATAAAAAGGAGGATGGGTCCACACCAATAGGAAGGCAGTGATGAATACTGCAGGATAATTCTTTCTGGTCATGAAGAAATATACCAAGATCAACAACACGATGGACAATGCAATTGGGCGGGAAAAACGAAGCCGGTAGAGAAACGAAGAGGAAACGAGCGGCAAGAAAATCGCCCACAGCCATGCGAGCCTTATATTATATTTTTCTAGAACCAAGTAGAATACGGTTACCAGAAAACTTGCGAAGAATGCAGCTGCAAGCTTAGCTGCAACAATCAAATCCAGAAAGGCGAAAGGCACCAAGAGCAGATGGTAAAAAAAGTATAAGTCAGCAAAATTGTCTCCCAGTATGGATGCCTGCATCCAGGGAAATTCAGTAGGTATTCCCTGCGTCCGCATAAGGGACGCATATTTGATGTGGTAGAATGCGTCATAATCAATTAGGCCGGGGGTTGAGAACTGCAGAAATCCAAAGAATAGGAAGAAACCCAAAAACAGCGCAATAGGAACCCCATATTTTTTCATAAAAAGGCTTTTATGCTTGTTAGTATAAATAATTTATTAAGGGCAACATATTTATATCCATGGTTGTTGTAATTTTACTATGCTCTTACGCACTATTACAAGCCTTATCAAGAAACGGCCGATTCTTGCGGTCTGGAATGTGACTGATATGTGCAACTATAAGTGCCGGTTTTGCAGCTCTCATGGCGGTACTACCCAGCTTTCATTAGGGGAAACAGAAAAAGCAGTACAGACCGTTGCGCAGCTTGGAGTTAGCTATGTATATGTGGCCGGGGGTGAGCCATTAGTACGTAAGGACATCATCCAAATCCTTGAGATGTTTCTAAAGTACGGCATTAAACCTACGCTGATAACCAATGGGTCATTGCTAAACCAGGAGATAATAAATTATGTCAAGGACAAGCCCATAAACCTGTCAGTAAGCATACAAACGTTGAATCCTGAGTTAAATTATCAAATCACCTTGAATAAATCCCTGCCTCAGATCCTCGAGTTCTTCAAGTCTTTGGGCAATGTTCAGCATAAGGGAAATTGGAGCATATCCACGACTGTAAACCAGATGAATTACAATGAAGTGGATGAACTTGAGAAATTTGCTACAGCACATAATTTTATGTATATAATCCGCCCTTATATTTCTGGCATTGGGCCGCATGGCAGGTATGATCCTGGCCTGGTGTACAAAGAACCAGATAAGATCATCGCATTATTCCAGAAGTTCAGCGCTCGGGAGAGAAGAAGGAATTTTTTGCTGCATTTGGTGTATGAGCAGCAGATCAAATACCTCAAAGGCGAGGATATAGGCCCCTGCGATGCGGGAAGACACTCCTTATTAGTCACCTTTGATGGAAGTGTGTCTCCGTGCCTTGAGAAGCCGGGATTATGCATCAAAGGGGATGCTGCAACGACAAAAGAATTTCTGAGTTCTGAGAAAGTCACCTCAGAAGTGAAAAGATGTCATTCTGAAACTCCCTGCTACTATGGGTGCGGAAGGAATGTAGGAACACTGCTCCGCCATAAGGGCGCGATTCTAGCCCATATGCCCCTGATAGCCTATCATGCGGCACGCTATGGACTTTTTTTCTAAATCTTCCGCAATATTTATATAGTAGTTTCTGCAGAATAACTTATATACCTAAAAATATATAACTTAGTAATCTTATTAAACTAAGTAAATTAAGTTAACTTATTCCACCATGACCAGAGTGAATATAGAACTCAATGATGAGCTGCACAAGAAAGCGAAGCTCAACGCCCTTCTGAAGAATGTTACTCTGATACATTATATCCATGAAGCGCTGGAGGACAAAATAAAGAAAGATGGGAAGAAATAAAACGAAAAAAAGAGTGGCAAGTATGCTCATCTTAGCTGTATCTTTCATAATTTTAACACTCCCCAGCTATGCCGCCTGGTCCAACACAGGTGGAGGCGACCATAACAATCAAGACTGGATACCTGATGGATCATCTGAGATTGCAGGTATACACACTAATATCAATAATTTTAAGATTAATCCAGGAGTAACTGTAACTGTAAAAATTTATGATGGCACATCATATGGTTCTCTTGAAATTCGCGCACAAAACATCGATGTCTTAGGGATTATCAAATCAACTGGTGCAGGCTATACTGGTGGGGGAGGAGGAGGAGGAGGTGGCGGAGCAGGCCAAGAGGGACAAAGTTTAGGAGGTTTAGGGGGAACTGGAACTAAAAATGGACAGCCCGGAACCGGTCGTTACAGGTGTAGCGTAGGTGGTGAAGGCGGCATTGGTGGTACAGGCGGAGGAACCTATCCTGGGTCTGGTGGCTCAAAAGGCACAATGACTTCATGCGACAGCAATGGTATTAATGGAGGAAATGGTGGAAATGGAGGATATCGTGGAGCAGGCGTTAATGGCGAAACAACTGCAAGTTTAGCAACTGAAAATATATATATTGGATCTGCAGGCGGCGGAGGCGGAGGCGGAAGCGGTGCTTCACATGAGCGATGGGATGAAGGCGGAGCAGGCGGAGCAGGCGGCGGAGCTTCAGGAGGAAGAGGGGGAGGTTCTATCAAGTTGATTAGCTCAGGAAAACTTACCATTACCGGGCAACTTCTTACCGATGGTACTTTGGGAAATAACGGATTTAACGGAATGGATGGATATGGGGCAGGTAATGAAGTTGGAGGAACTGGAGGCAATGGCGCAAATGAAGGAATAGGCAGCGGTAATGGCGGTTTAGGTTCTTCTGTTTCACAAGGATATAAAGCAGGCAATGGAGGCAACTCTGGCAAAGGCGCTGGTGGAGGAATTCTCCTTAAATCACCATTAATAACAATTTCAGGAAAGATTGATGCTAGAGGAGGACAATCAAGCGTTACAAATGGAGGCACAGTAAAAATTTTTTATGGGAATACAGCCCCTTCCACAAGCACAGTCTTTGCAGGCAAGGTTCATAGCTTACTAACAACCTATTCTGAATCTCAATGTAATGATGAAGTAGATAATGACCTTGACGGATACGTAGACTTATGCGATTTTGAATGCAACCAAAGAGCAAATACTGCTACTGGTCCGATAGCACCACATACCCCAATTGCAGAAATTTGCAATGATAATTTTGACAACGATTGCGATGGAATTATAAATAATGACTGTAAAGCTGCTGATGGTGATTCTAGTTCCTTAGCTTGCAGCACCTATCCACATACTGAATGGTATGCTTCCGCAACTGGCCAATTCTGTTGTGGAGATGATGCAAATGAGTACAATTACTCACGCCTTTGCATGTCGTATGCTGACGATACACGATGTGGCCCCACTAGCGGGCCTAATTGTGGGGCCAGCTGTTCTGATAGTTTTGCAGATGCATTCTGCTGCAATGTAGCTGACTCCTGTGTGGCTGATGGAGCATGCTATCGCGAGAGCTATTATCGGGGAGCTAATAATGGATTACCTACCAGCAGTGGACAGTATCATTATGGTCAAAACTATACCTCTGATGGAGAGGTTCATGTATGCGTTGATAACAATTGGTATGATCCGGATTATTCCCCTGCCTACTGTGAAGGACTGTTCGGAGACACCATAACCCACTCAACCTCAAACCTTGATGGGCAAACCATGTTTTGGGCACCTAAAGGAGAAACCACTGATTTTGGCGAATATACTGGCAGGCAAGGTTATCCAGAATGTTGCGGAGATGATTCAGGAGAGTATTTAGATCATTTCGCTGATACTTCAGTTTCAGATTTTGGAGATTCAGCATGCTGTAATACCGCCACTGATTGCGTATATCAAGATATTTGTTATACTGCAGATGGAACAACCTATAATATAAGCGGGACTAATCGGAGATGTGTGGATGGAAACTGGACTGTAGCACTGGAGCGTAAATGCGATTACAACAACGACCAATGCGGATTTCCTGACAACAGCAGCCAATGCTTCATCTCTACAGGAAATTATTCAGAGAGCGGTGACTACTTCTTAGATCATTTCTGCGAGAACGGGGAATGGACCACGCGAACAAAGTTAGTTGCATTAGAGCTGTTATCAATCGCCCACAACAGCAGCTATCCTGATAATTTTACTTTGTTCTGTGACGACTATGATAAAGCGCTTAATGATTATTCTTATACTGTAGCCTATGATGGAGATCCCAGCGGCCAGGCATGGAACTATCTGCAGGGGTATGATGCTCCGCATGCTGCCTATGAATGCGAACAGGGAAATTTAGATTTTTGCGTCAACAAGATGTGTGTGTTGCGTTATTACGAAAATAACTTAGTTGGCAATCCTTCGCCAAGGGTAGCTTTTGGTGTTTCCCTCAACCAGCCCATTGAACAGTATGGGCTCGCAACAAAGAAATTCCCTTTCATCAACTTACTAACTGCCGCAAATCTACCTTCGTGCATTTATACAAAGGATAAGCCTATTGAAGATGCAACCTACGGGCGATTCCTCCCGTGCACTGGAGGAAGCACAGATCGTGGATGGTATAACAATAAGACTATGAGCATAATCTTCAGCAACCAACCTATCCAACTCGAAAAGCTTGACTTCTGGCAGAGTTTTCTGAATTTCCTCTCTAACCCCTTCAGGTCAATATTCCAATTCATCATTGATGTCATAAAGCCTGCACACCCTATACAGCAGACCCCACAAAACTTTAATTTTATTCAAAATACCTCTGACTTCAATAGGATATACCTCGCACAAAGCGGCACAAGGCAGATCCATGGCATTATGGAACAGAATATAAGCCCGGTAGCTGGCGAGACTGAGTTCATGTCAGTGAAGTACACTTGCTTTACTGCTGACATATGCGCTGCTGTCGACACTTACAACCAGCAATATGTTGCACCAACTGGCAGACTGAGCTGTAGTCAAAGTGGCGGGGCATATTATATCCAATTTGCGCCCTTGCATAGCTCCCAGTCCTATTTAGGATTCAATGCATGGCCCGATTTAACAGCCAAGGTAAGAATCCAGGGGACTGTCGGGAATACATCGGTGACTGCAAGCATACTTTCTCCGATTGTAACTGATATTTATGGTGGCGCAACTAGTGCGCCCGTATACTTTAATGGTGAAGCAGATGGATGCAATACTCCTTTTATTTTTACCTGGGATTTTGGCGATGGTACTCAGAGCTATGCCCAGAATCCAACACATAGCTATGCTAGTTCAGGCTCCAAGACTGTACAGTTTACTGTACAAGATGCAGATGGGGATACCGATACTGATTCGATGGTGCTTGTAGTACATCTTGATGAAACAGCTCCTGCAACACCCTCTAATTTCGTGGCAACGGCGCTGAGTAGTAGTATCTCCTTGTCATGGGTTAACCCAACAGACAACGATTTTGCAGGTGTTATTATAATAAGAAGAAGCGATAGATACGCAGCAAATCAATCCGACGTCGGTAGTACCTCTGATAAAATATTTTATCCTGGGACATCCACATCATATTTAGACACATCAGCCATCCCAGGTTTAATTTATTATTATTCAATCTTTTCATATGATGGCATACCTAACTATTCAGCCCCAGCCCGTGCTTCAGCTTCAAGTTGCCAGGCAAATATCTGGACCGATTCCGTAACTTCAGACTTTAATCAGGGAAGGTATGATAGTAGCTTAATTGATGTTTCAAACAATGAGGTAAAGTTAAAATGAAAGAAAAAATAAAGGTAAACAAAATAGGAATAAATAAAATGACGAAATGGATTCTTCTATTAGGTATAGCTCTCGCTATTTTTTCCATCAGCGCATTCGCAGACAGGACCTGTGATGGGACCTGTTGGGAAAAAGGTGCAGAAGGCTGTCGGTGCGCCACTTCAATGGGTGACGGATGGGAAGACACAGATAAAGACTGTGATTGGCACTGCATCACCTATTATGATAATCAACGTTGCATTGGTAGCCAGGGATACAAAGACAAACACGAGCCTACTTCTTGCAGGAGTCAGTCAGAAACTGGGTTTCAGGGATGCGATTGGACAACTACCACCGTTATTGATAACACTCTTAGTTGTTGCACCCGAACAGACGGCGGATGGTCAACTACATGGTCAACATGTACTTCATGTTCACAACATAAATCTTGCAACAATCCAGAACCATCTTGTGGAGGAGCAGATTGCCCAGGCTCAACACCAACACAATCATGTGGCACTGTTAATTGTGTATGGGATAATTGGGGAGCTTGGTCTAATGCAGCACAAAGTTGCGGAACAAGAACTAGGTCAAAAACAACAGTTGAAGCTTGTGGAGGAACATGTTCAGGTTCAAGCACCGAAACATTAGCATGCGGAAAAAGCGCAGTCTTCATCTCAAAAATAAATAATACAGGCGGCAGCGCGAATTATGGGATCGCAACATGGACAGCAGATACACAAGCAGGAACTTCAATTAAGGTTAAGATTAGAACAAGCAATGACCCAAATATGATTGGAGCACAAGATTGGACCACATGTGATTTTGTTACGAATGGCCAGGATATTTCATCTAACAATTGCGTCCATGACGGAAATAAATATATTCAATATTGGCTAAATTTATCTACAAATGATCAAGCTATAACGCCAGTTTTCAAAGATATGACTATCAGTTATGGTATTTGTAATGAAATCTGTTCTGTTCGCTCTGGCTTTTCATGCCCATCTGGTCAGATTGGAATTTTATCTCTTACAGATGATGATGATGCTCATGCTACATTATATGGTAGCAATACTTTTGGTTACAGCTTATGCTGTGAAAACATAGCAGGAACAGTAACTAATTCAGATGGTTGCGGAAGCAATACCTATTTAGTTTCTTTATCTTCAGGTTCAATTAGTGAACAACACGCAGGAAACTCTACTTATTACGCCAATGACATATGCTTAAGCGGAACCCAATTTACAGGTTGTTATTTTGCAGATAGTGGTTCCTATAATTATGGTTGTGGAACAGATACCTGTTTCATGTCTTTATCATCACAAACAGATGCTCATGTTGGGAGCTGTAATAGTCCATTTACAAAAAAAGTTTGTTGTCAAAGTTAAAATAAAACGAGGTGTTTAATATGAAAAAAATAATAAAAAAGAATTTTTATTTTGCAATAGCAATTGTTGCTTTATTGTTCGGAATAACATTTGTAGTTGCAGCTTGGGACAGCTCTAAAGCTTCGCATACGACACTCTATACTAATCGTATAGAACCTAAGACAGGTAATACGATTGTAGTATCTAACAGCGCTTTTTTTGGAGTATATTCAGGGCAAGTCATACTCCCTGGAGGAACCGCCAGTTTTGGCAAATGGCCAACGTATTTTAATTCTTCAAATGGAAATAATTATATTCGTGGTACAACTATCTTGGCAGATAATGGTGGGTTTGTCGGGATTGGGGCTGGGGCATCAGCTTCAGGGACAAACACACTCGTCGTTTATGGCTCTGCATGGAAATCAGACGGAAACACCCTTTGGTCAGTTGGCTCAGATGTTAGGCTAAAAGATGTTAAAGGGAATTATGAGTATGGTTTAGGAGAAATAAGCAAAATCAACCCCATTCGTTTTAATTACAAAAAGGATAATGAATTAGGGTTGCCTTCAGATGAAGAGAAAGTTGGAGTTTCTGCACAAGAAGTAGAAAAAATTATTCCAGAAGCAGTTATCCCAGATGAGAAAGGATATCTATCTTTAAGACCAGACCCAATATTTTGGGCTATGCTTAATTCGATAAAAGAGCTTAAGTCACAAAATGATGAGCTGAAAGCAGAACTCTGTAAAAAAGACCCCAGCTATAGCTGGTGTTAATAGAACAGGGGCTAAGTCTTTCCAGACGTTAGTCTGGTAGATGAATGCCCCTTTGAGTTGCGGAGCAACTCACCTGTTCTCTATGATATACCTTGCCACTTGCTCAGCACTTACATGTCCTGC
>Ga0209542_10002789_pt1 | contig 38559 bp, 43 predicted proteins | sample RifCSPhighO2_01_FD_184028 | JGI IMG/M metagenome (GOLD analysis project Ga0209542, IMG submission 184028) | Soil microbial communities from Rifle, Colorado - Rifle CSP2_plank highO2_0.1 (SPAdes) (version 2) | ecosystem: Environmental > Terrestrial > Deep subsurface > Rock core/Sediment ... | reverse complement strand
GTCGCAGAATCCATATTGAAGGGCCTCTCCCTGAGAATCAAAGAAACTCGTCTTACAGGCCCCTCTTCAAAATTCCCTAACCAAAGAGTCGGCCTCATGCACATCTGCAAAGACAAAGATATAGTAGAGTTCCGTACTAAGTAATTATCTCGTAATCTCAAATTTCCTAACTTGCTCTGAAAGTTTCTTCGCCTTAGCATTCTTTTCGAAATGAGCCCTTACAGGTTCTAAAAGGTTATCAATATATTTAGCAATAGTATTCTTTAAATCTTGAGGGTGTATCTTCTTCTCTACAAATAAATCCCTTAATTCCTCATAACCTCCAAGGGTTATAGTTCCCCCAAACTTAGAAGGTCTTTCTAGGGTTATTTTATCAAACTTTTCAAAAACAATATATTTAGCATACTCCAAAATAGGATTATCTTTTTCCTGTCCTTCGGGACAAAAAGCCTTAGAAAACTTACTAAATACTTGCTCCCTACTATCTGTCATAAAAATTGCACTATTAGGTTTAGACTTTGACATTTTCATCGCAATTTTTCTATCAACTCCTTCTAAATTATTATCTTGAAATTGCAATCCAAGTAGCATATGATGATGAACCGCTACAGGCGCTTTCAGTCCCAGTTTAGGAAATACCTCACGAGCAAGCATGTTTACTTTTCTTTGATCCATTCCCAGTTGAGCGATATTAGCTTCTAAATGATAAATATCAGCTGCCTGCATTAAAGGATATAGAATCTGCGCACTAGGTCCCCCTATACTATCTTCTCTTCCCATAATTTGGCCGCATCTCAAAACTCTCTGGACACTAGCATTCATAGAAATCTTCAAAACAGTTTCCCAATAATCTGGATTTTTCTTAATAAAATCAGATGCCCAAATAAATTCAACATTTTTTAAATCAAGTCCACAAGCTTTCCAAACTTCAATAAAGTATTCTCCAACAATCTTTATCTTTTCCAAATCTCCTCCAAGTTTGTTATTTAGCATTGCAAACCAATCGGCAACCCAAAATCGGAATTTTATTCCGGTAGAAGTCAGTTTATTTACAGTTATAGCCCTCATTAACCCTTGAGCAATATGTATCTGCCCGCTAGGTTCAAATCCGTCATAAGCAATTATTTTCTTCTTGCTCTTGAATAATTCCCTTAATTCTTCTTCTGTTACAATTTCATCCGCAAAACTCTTTATTAAATCAATCTTATCATCAATACTACTTTCTTTAGCCATATAATTCTAAACAGAAAACTTAATTTAAACCTTTCTCCCCATAGTAAAACATATTAACCATTCCAAATTAAACATATAATGAGAAGATTCGCCTTTTCAATAACAATTCTACTCCTATTCATCCTCATTCTCCTCCTAAATCTCCCTCCAAAAACAGTCTCCTCTCCTCAAGATCTTGCAAAATTCCAACCCAATCAAAGAATCCAAGTCTCTGGCACAGTAATCAAAGAATCCTTCTCTTCAAAATACAAAACTCTCTACCTTGACAACTCCTTAAAGCTAGAATGTGATCTCGCTTGTCCTAAATACCTAAACAAGAAAATCTCTGCCCTAGTTATCCTCGAAAGATATGACGAACAAGAATACCTAAAAGTCCTTGAAATCTCAGAATCTCCGCCTTAATTAGAGAAGTTTATCAATAAGAGTGATGAACTCAATCAACCTATCCTTAAACAAATGAAACTTCATCTTGTTTTGGCTCTTCAATTCCTAAATCTTGTTTAGTCAAGAACCAAGCAAATCTCAAGAAATTCTGAACAACGACATTATCCATATTCAACTTATACATATCAGATTTCCCAACTCTCCTCGTCTTAATAATTATTCCCTTATCTAAAAATTCTTGAAAGAAACTTATTAGAGAATTATAGCTAATATTAGCTTCTTTTGCCATATCAGTCATATTAAAATCAAAGAAATGATTTCCAATTAAGAAATTAAGAAATCTCAATTTTGGGGTATCTCCAAAATATTCCAAAAATGCCGATTCATTTTTTTCTTCCATGCCAATCCAATTAATTCTTTATTTATAAATGTTTCTATAAATTAACTTTAAACTATCAAAATGAGAAACATTTAAATATTACATGAATCTAAAAAGGACATGGAAAAAGAGAAAGCTCAATTAATGTTTAAATTAGCTTTTTCAAAGAAAAATTGGGGGGCAAAATATGACAGATTAGAGCATTTCAAAAGGTTTCAAAATCTAGATAAAATAATAAAAGAATTAAATAAAATTGGATGGTTATTAATAACAAAAAAGCCCGATTATACTGGAATCTCATTAAACACTCAATTCAAAAAGGAAATTATAGAGTTTATCGAACTACAAATGCCTGAAGTAAGAGGATGGATAAAATAATCTATCCATAAAAACGACTACCTTCCGCGATAACATTTCTACAATTTTGTTTAAGTTGTGGGTCCGCTAATTTACCCAATATATAAAATTCTGCATTAAATTTAATAAGACTTTCTAGCTCTAACTTTGCTTACAAGCTTAGGGTTCCAAATGTAACTAATTATGCCCTCGTCAGATACAACTATCTTATTTATCCCTTCCAAATAATCTAAAATAGTTACAAAAGTAGGCCACATTACCTTTCTTGGAAGTTTTTCCCACAATTGCGTTTTCTTAAACTCTCTGCTATGCTCTGCAATCGTCCCCTCAACCATCTTCACAGTCTCCAAAGTAGGCGATCTAAACAACCGCACAATCTTTCGCAAACCCCTATTCCCTATCTCCTGCACCATACTATACCTATCAACTGATAGGTATTTAAATCTTGTTATCATCACAAAACCTTAGGTTTAAATCTCTTCTGCAATCAATCCAAACTTCTTCACTTCCCAAAGAAATAATCAAAGAATCTATTATCCACTTGTATAACTCCACCTGTAATTCCAGTCCCTCCATCTCCTCCGCTATCACTAGTCGATTCTCCGCCCCCACTGCTCTCCCCTTCTCCAGAACTACTGCTAGACTCTCCGCTAGAATCCGTGCTTCCTTCCCCACCACTCTCAAAACCAGATTCTCCATCTCCCTCAAAATCCGACCCATCTTCAGGTGGTCTAAATTCTCCTTCTGGAGGTGGGGGCATAAATTCTCCCTCTGGTGGTCTAAACTCCCCTTCTGGAGGTTGCCTAAACTCACCTTCAGGCGGCCTAAATTCTCCCTCAGGCGGCTGTCTAAATTCATCATTGAATCTATCCTCTCTCCTTTGATCAAAATTATATTCTCTCTCTTCTCCTCTCCTACATGTACACTTACCATTCGAGAAGTCCCATGCCTCTCCATTAGATAAGCAGGATTCAGCGCACTGACTCTCTTTTTCTTTTGTCTCTTTATACCTCTCATCAAAATTCCTAACACCTTGTGTTGCTCCATCATAACACTTTAATCTTTCCTCTGCATTTTGAATCTCCTTGCAATTCCCGCCAAAACCGCCACGTTCAAATTCTCCTCTCTGTCCCTCCTTCCCACGCAACCCTCTCATTATCTCTTCGCATTTTTTAGGGTCATTCCTATTCTCTCCAGTCAATCCAGCGGAAACACATTCTTCCGGTGCATTTGTCCTAAACATCAACTTCCCGCATTCCTTAGGATCTTTCAACCCTGCCCGAACACATTCCTCAGGAGCATTTGCCTTGAACATTACTTCTTCACACTTATCTCTTGATTCTCTTTCATTACTGATAGTTATTTCTCCCCTTTCCAAAGCCTCAACACATTCTTCTGGCGCATTTAACTTAAACATAACTTTAAAACAGCTATCCTTATCGGTTGCTCCTGCTTCTTCGCACTCCCTTGGCATATGCAAGTCAAACTTTTCATCCCCTATATTACTCTCCAAGTCATCCATAATATCCTGTAAATGTGGAGGCAATTCAGGCATCTCTAAATTATCCATCTCCTGACATGCCTCTTCATCCCCTTTAATTTCACATGCGGTAGCCAATGGTGCAGCAATAGAACAGGCACTAGCAAAATCAGGAAAAGGTATCTCTTCACATCTGCACTGCCGTCCCGCCGTCCTAAAACACTCAGACATTATATCGCCAAACTTCTTTGCTTCTTCCCTCTGCTCTCCAGTTAGTTTCTTGTCAAGTTTTTTCTGCCAATTGGGGGCATCTCCCTCCAATTTACACACCCTACTATATTCTAAAGGATCTAAATCACTCAACTGCTCACAAAGATCTTTTATCTTGCCTGCAATCTCAACAGCAGTTACAATTTTTCCTTCTCTTTCAATCACAGAATCAATAAAATCACTCCTATCACCTTCAGGAATTTCATCCTCAATTTCTCTCAATGTATTTCTTATCGCGGCAGCACTTCTCCTCGACTCATCTCTTTTCTCAGGATCAGCTTCCTTTTCAAGACCATCAGCATAAACATTATATCTTTCAAGCGCTTTTCTCGCGTCTTCAACATTTCCTTCATTTATCATAGCTTTTACCTCAGCAATCTTTTTTTCTCTATTATCCAAATCCCCTCTAAATTTACTTAGCACCCCATCCTCAACAAAATAAAACGCGCTATCTGGTGTTATCCCCGCTCCTCTTTCCAACTGCGCATCTTTATACTCCTCTCCAGCTTCTATAAGCTGCTGCCCATCACTGTTTGCTGTTTCCACTTCAGCTCCAACGACTTCAGCATCCTCAGCATCTTCAGCAACTACAGGGTCTCCTGTATCTTCAGTAACTATAGTACCTCCAGCAATTTCCTCTGCACCCGTTTCTTCAGCATAAGCAAAACTAAATAATCCAATAACAACTAACAAAGCAAACAGAACAACTACTCCTCTTTTTAACATTACTATAACAATTATTTCAATTATTTAAATCTTTTTAAATTCGCCAAAGTAGTCTTAATTTAGAGCTATAGTCAAGGACATATTAAATTGAACATTCATGTCTTGACTACATCAAGGGAAAAACATAATATTTTGTTCAATTATTTATGTTTCTCACTATATCTTAAAAATATCTCTGCCGCACAATACTGGAAAGATACGACGAACAAGAATACCTAAAAATTCTTGAAATCTCCAAATCCTAAATCTCTAATCAACTCAGAAGATCACAAAACCTTAGGTTTTATACTCCACACTAAAGACTCAAGATTTGTAAAATCTTAACGTTCATCAAGAATCTGAGTTTATGAAGATTCTTGAGATGTGGAATTTGTTCTGGTTTTGGGAGAACCGGGAGAAATCAATACAACAAACTCCAGTTTAAAAATTGGAGATTTCTCACGAGTATTAAATCCCAGAAGCTAAAAATGCCCACCATGGCTTTATAATCTTCACATCTCCAGTTTCTGCATCAATCTGTGCTTGAACTCTTGCTATTATCTTAAATATTCCTAAGAATCTCCCTTCTTTGTTCCCTGTTAATTCATAAGCAACCTTATCATTTCCCACTTCTTTCAATTGTATTGTAAAATTTAATTCTCCCAATCTTTCAACCGCTCTTTCTGAAGCAGTTTCAGGCATGATTTTGATTTCTGCATTTCTTCCATTTGATAAATGAAAGGTTTTATTTTCTACAGTATTTAGAACTTTTTCGCACTGTACTTCAGACTCGAAGGTTTGCAATCCAGGGTACATATAATCTCCACAAGTAGGACAAGTACAAAATTCCTTTTGCCCGCAACTTTTATCTCCATCATCAAACCAGAAAAGAGTTTTGCAATCATTTTGACAATCTTGAGGGCAAGTTCCTTGTCTTGCTGGAGGTCCAAGACAACGAGAATCTGCATTTGGACCGCAACCTCCGGGATCGTTAGCTTCGCCCTCTTCACAAATATTATTCCCACAAATAGGACTAGCAGAAATAGAGTTAACAAAAACAGAACTAAAAACACTTAGCACAATAAATGCAACGCACACCATTAACAACAATCTCTTCATGCCATTATTATGAAACAATTATTTATAAACAATTTGGTTAATTCAACCCTTTAGCCATATCCTATTTTTCTAGCCAAATATTTAATTTTAGACCCAAAATTAGGAGAGTATTTTATATCTACAATTCTTTCCTGCCTTGCCTTTTTATCATAAAATCCAACTCTATAGCTTCTTCCCTTCTCCAATTCAACTCTTGACAAAATAGCTTGTGGATAATATCTATTTTTTCCGATTAAATCAAACAGCTGTTCAGAATTGCTTATATTCACAACATAATCTCCTATTCTTAAGTCTTCGTAATCTTCAATAATCAAAAGAATAAATGCAATTGTTGTTGATAGAATGATAAACAATGCGTTGGTGAAAATATCTCCCCTGTTCAAAAACAGTAAGCCAATCAGTAAAAAAGCAAGAATATAATTGGCCAATTTCATAGCCCATAATAACTTTCCAGAAGTTAGATATTCCAATCTCTCTCTTATAGGTTCAAACTCCCCCAAGATATAAATAAAAGAATTTGCAGAAGCCTCCTGGAATTTGCTCTTTATTTCCATATATTTAATATCGCTGTACATCCCATAAATAGCATCCCTTCCTACATGATAATTAGTATAATCTCTCAGCGTATTTATAGTATAAACATCTATCCTCTCTGCTATTTTATCTGTAAACTTGCCCCCCAAGTTCTCAGACAGCAGATAAAGGCTTACAAGTCTCCCAGTTTCTCCAGCTAAAGATTCTTTTAAGGCTCCCACTCTGCTTAAAATAATTCCAAAAGAAATAGATATTAAAAATCCAAATAAGAAAGTAACAACGGAAATCATTAAATTTATATCCAAGGTCTCTATCTTAAAATTTATATTATAATAGTTAATCAGAAAAAACGCCAAAAAGACAGGGAACACTAAATAATAAAGGTAAACATTATATCCTGTTTTTATATCCCTCTCATCCATCAATAAGATTAGTTAGCTATTGTTTTTAAGCTTATTGAGAGAAGTAATAAGATAATCTTAGAATTCATTCTTTCCCTAATCCTAGGAATTCTAGCAGGAACAATCACAGGCTTATGCGATAGCAAACTGTAATGTGTTCATAATTTTTAACTCCCCGCACTACAAAAACATTACAAAATTTGAGAGTATAATTACCAATTTTAGTATAAAAAAACAAAACCCAAGAACCTGTGTAGATAGATTAATAAAATATAGATTAGTTAAATTAACATGAAAAAGAATATAAAAATATTTTTGATAGTTCTATTTATTTTAATAGATTTAATTTTAATTTATTCTGCTTTCATAATTGGAAAAAACATAAATAATAAAGAAACAATTACTATAAATGAAGCAAATTGCCTTTTTAATAAATACGAAGAAAAAATATCTATATCGGAAGAACAAGCAGTTTGTTTAATCAATAATAATGAAGTTCCTAAATTTCATGGAATAGGAAGTCCTTTTTATCCTCCAGAAGTGATAAGGTTAGAAATGGAGTCTGGAAAAATCTTAATTGTAGAAGGAAATGTTACTGAAATGACGCGAAGATTCATAGAATTAGGGGCCAGTGCTTCATCTAAGTAACCATGAATGCTCTCTAAAAAACTAAATAAACCTCAAAATGTTATCTAAAGTAGCTAAATTCATAAAAGCACCAGGAATACAATGTGGGAGTTCGTACTTGCACTATTATTGGGAATTGTCGTCGGCACCTTTACAGGCCTCGCCCCAGGAATCCACATCAATCTCGTCTCAGCAATTCTCCTCGGCTCATTATCCACTATCCCCTTTCTTAACTCTTTCGCAAAAATCTATTTCGTAGTCTTCATAGTTGCAATGGCAATTACCCACTCTCTTCTAGATTTTATCCCCTCAATATTCCTTGGAGCTCCAGACGAAGACACCGCCCTGTCTGTATTACCGGGCCATGAACTCCTAAAACAAGGAAGAGGATATGAAGCAGCCGTCCTCTCTCTTTACGGCTCACTCTCTGCACTATTAATAATTCTAATATTCATACCAATATTTATTCTCATCTTGCCAAAAGTAAACAATCTAATAGCTTCAATTATTCCATTCATACTAATTTTTGCTTCTCTTTATCTAATATTCAGAGAGAAATCTCCCCTATCCTCTTTAGTAATCTTTACTCTAGCCGGCTTCCTTGGCCTAATAACATTTAACCTCCCAGTTAAAGAACCCCTCCTACCTTTACTAACTGGCCTCTTCGGCTCATCGACATTAATAATGAGCCTATCTTCATCCTCTTCCAAATTGCCAAAACAAAAAATTTCTCCAATAAAAAAGATAAAATTAACAAAAAAACAATTTCTAAAGAGTTCTCTAGCATCGGCAATTTCAGCCCCTCTCTGCTCCTTTCTCCCGGGCATTGGTTCTGGACACGCGGCAGTAATTGCTTCTGAAATAACAGAAACAGATTCAAGATCCTTCCTTTTCTTAATGGGCTCCATTAACACAATTGTAACTGCTCTAAACTTTGTAGCTCTATATGCAATAAACAAAGCACGTTCAGGAACTGCAGTTGCAATAAAATCTTTATTAAAAACTATCTCCTCTCTTGACCTCTCAATAATAATTCTAACAATAATTTTATCAACATTTATTGCATTCATTCTAGGAATACTTATAGCAAAACTCTCTGCAAAACACATCCACAAAATAAATTACCGCCTCCTCTCCATGCTAACTCTTGTCTTCCTTATAATAATTCATCTAATCTTCTCAAATTTCCTAGGTTTACTAGTCCTAATATCATCAACATCCTTAGGAATCTTCGCAATAATTTCAAATTCTAGAAGAATAAATTTAATGGCCTGTCTCCTTGTGCCAACAATAATATTTTACCTAACAAACTAGAATTAGAAAGAACAAAAACATTTATTTACTCCATTTCACTGCTAATACTAAGGAGGTGTATAATGGCTAAAGAAAAAATGATGGATCAGTCGGCTTTTGAGAGCATTCTAAAAGATATCACTGCAAGTGCTGAAGTTATAAGATCAAGACAGGATCAAAAGCAAGCAGTCTTAAACGACTTTGATAAAGAGCGCCAAAGATTGAAACAGGGAAAAATCTCCAAAAAGGCACTAAAATCTTCTGTCCCTAAAGTAAGAAAAGAGCTTATGAGACTTAACAAGGACATAAGAAACAATATTAGAAATCTCGAGAGCGTTGCAAATAGAGCTAAGAAGTTTGCAGGACACCAAACGCCTAAGAGCTTTATAGTGTCAACATCAGGCTTTGCTCTCGGTGGAGCTAAGACGCATCATCACAAGAAACATCACAAGAAGCGTTAAATCCTAAAGTTTTTTATTTTTTATTTTTTAAAAATTTTTATTTAAAATTCTGATAGCCTTCTACAATAAAGTCAAGTCCTCTTCTAATAATTGGAATCAAGAATCTTGCTTTCTCCTTAATAAACTTAGCAGTTTTTTCTCCAGCGCCGCTATAATAAAATTCAACAAATTTCCTGCCCATCTCATCCTGCATTAAAACCTTGTCTCTGTACTCTCTAAGCACATCCACTTCTAAAGCATTTTCATCCCCATAAACAACACTTGCAATGAAACAATCATTGCTGTTTTTATCACTCTTATCGCTCTTATCACCCTCATCATTCCCACTACCATCCCTGCCAACATACTGCCTACCTCTATCAAGAGAGCCCGTATGATGCGATTTCCTATCTCCTTTTCCTCCGTCTCCCATTTTACATCGTTTCCCTATTTAGTAATATCAATATCATCTCCATCCCTATAATCATATTCGCCATAATTTTTATGGTTTAAATAAACTTTAATTGGACCTTCTTTATACCCGCTAAAGTAAGCACATCCATCCCCATCAGTCTCTTCCGTAACACTCATACCCCTTGTAAGTTCAGTAAATTCTAATCTTACAGAGATACCACTTAACGATTCCCCGTCATCATTCAAGACCCTAACACTCAAATCAGCCATACCCCAACTCATGCGATTTTATTTATAAAGATTTGTTTAATAGAACATATATCTAACAAATTATCTAAAACCGCCCTTTAAAAACTTCTTCAACCCATACCTCACATGAGGTACATATTTCTTCGGATTTCTCAATAAATCCTTTTTCAAATCAGTTAAAGAAATCCATTTAACTGAAGACATTTCCCTATTATCGAGTTTTATCTTTTTATCAGATTTAGCATAAAAGAGTGCATGAAAGGACTTATCGAACTTATCAAGATATTTATAAATAAATAATAATTTTACCGGCGTATTTATTCCAATCTCTTCTTCCATTTCTCTTTTAGCACATTCCTCATAACTCTCTTTATTTACAACCCCGCTTACAGAATAAGCGTAAAGTCCGGGATACCATTTCTTATCCATAGCTCTTTTTTGCATAAGAACTTTCTCTTTAGAATTAAACAATAAAATATGAGATGAACGATGAATATATTTACCAGTATAAAAATCATTAAGTGGCCTTAATCCAATTTTATTATCATTTTTATCGACCTCAATACACAATTCATCAACCATAATTTATACAGTTAAAATAACTTCTTAAGCATTTCCTCTAAAACCACTTCTTAAGCATTTCCTGTTTCTCAGAGTCTTTCCCAAAAATGCTTTGGATATACATTTCAGTAAGTTCCAAATTCTCAAGCAAATAAGGAGTCGCATTATACTCGTGAGCAAGGTCCAAAGCCTTCTGCATATATTTCATAATACTTCCCTCAGAAATTGTAAATATCAATCTTCCCCCGCATTTAGTGCACTTCCCAGTCAAAGGAGGTCTCCTAAACTTGGAATTACATCCAACACATCTAAAGACCTGCATTGAAAACTTCCTAAAATTACCTCTAATATCTCTTATAAAATGTCTTTCAATAATAAGTCTTGCCACATCGTCCACATCAACAGCTCTTATCTTTCTGCAAAGTTCCATCTGAGCATCAACCTTCTCATCCATAGTAGGTAAAACTTTATAAGACGAATTAATAACGCCAGAATTAAAATCCGAACAATTATGTGTAAATCCTATATTGGAAAAGACGTCTTCTCCTTTTTTCAACCTATGTTTAACATTATCTACTACAACCTCGGATGAATGATGTCCCCCTTCAGCAAGTTCATACAATTCTAAAGGATAAGGCCCCAATACAAAATCAAGTATCTGATCATCTACATCTCCTGCCCTTATAGCCGTATTTAATACCAAAGGAGCATCTTGTGTTCCCCCCCTATGTGCAGGCAAGAAACTCCTAGAAAAGTTAAGAAGTAAATCCATTAAAAGCATAGCAGCTGCCTCGTCCCCATCGCAATTATGTACGAGTATGTCATTTGCAAAAAAATTATGTTCAGAAGAAACATTAAAACAGTAACTGAGTTTCTCGCCAATTTCTTCTATCTTCTTAACTTTAGGATAAACATAATTCTGATCATGTTCAATTCTCATCCCATATACTTTCTCAAAGTTCTCACATAAACTATTTAAAACATTATTTTTTCTTTCAGACAAAAATCCAATTTCCTCCTTAAATGTTTTAATAAAATTAGAGAGAATATTAATTTTTGTTATCTTAAATTTGGGAATCGCCCTTCCCTTTTTAATATAAAACTCTCTAACTTGCGGTCCAGGTTCTTTCTCATATTCGTAAAACTTAGTATATATGCCGAATCTCGATAAGATAAAACTAAGGTCGTGCTTCAACCCTTCGCTCACAGTATCACAACTAACCCTATAGTCGCTTAAACTTACACTTCCATCTCCTTCATAATAACCCCTCAATAAAGAAGCAATTTTTTCTTTCTTCAAATCTAAAAAAATACTTGGAATTCTTTTGCTTTTTGCCTTATCACCACACTCAAGATAGTTCTTGAATAACTCATAAACTATCCTGGATGAAAAAGTAACTGCATCTTCCCTTTCATGAGTGGGCTTTAAACCCATATGAGAATAAAAGACTTCTTTAACAAAATCAATAACTTCTTTGCCGCTAATTGATACTTGATACAATCCCTTCTTAGAATCATTTTTTCTGCAATGTCCTTCTGCAATATATAGACCAACCACTTCCAAAAATTCTTTATCAATTGGAATCCTAATAGGCAAGTTTACATTATCTCTTTTAATTGCAATCTCTGTCGTTAAAGGCAAATCCTTTAAGCTCTTGCCATGTTTCCCCAATATCTCCCTCACTAATTTAATAGGAAAGCTATCTCTAAAAGCAAAATTTTCATGTTTACTAAGATTCTCAAATTCTTTCAAATATTCTCTTACTCCTCTTAGCATAATATCTTCTCTATCCATGAAAATTTCTGGTAAAAATATTTCATCCATATCTTTTTCTTTAATGTCTTTTCTATAAGAAACCATAAGTTGGTCTTTCTCCTTTAATTCTGAAGCCTTCTTCTCTATCTTCCCTTTCAAATAGACGATATGATCTTTAGTAAGCTCTATATCTCTCCCGTCTTCTAAAAACAATTTTAGCATTTTATTAGGTTGATGTTTAGTTATTGTTTTTACTTTATCTTCACCAGGATTACTCCATACAGAAACGTCTTTCACTTCTTTAGCTAAAGTTCCAAAAACATCTACTTTGTTAGAGAGATTATTTTTTTCTACATAATCTCCTATTTTTACAATCTTCCAAGCATTATCCTCTTTAATTGAAACATAACTATCGTACCCCAAGCAATCGCGCCTCATAGCAGCGTGCATATAAGGGCTCGCTAGTAAACTCTGAGTCTTAGAAAATCCAATTATCCTCCCAACTGTCGCAGTACAAATATGGGGAGCGATACATACAACTAATGCCCCATACAAATCATCTTTCCCTCTCCCCTTATAAAATCTCTGAAGTCCATAAATCTTTTCTAATTCATCGTCAACAAATTGAGTTACTCTTAAGAAAACGTCATCAGCTTTATCATCAAAACTTTCAGGACAAGCAGGCAATACTAAGTCATGAGGAAACATTTCAATAATCTGCTCGTCGTTCTCCAATTTCTTACCATAAATATCCTTTTCATATCCCAAGTCCTGCAACTTCTCAACGCTAGTCCCAATCTCTCTAGGCCTAAAATGAGTAACAATCATCTCAGTCATATCATATCTTATTGTCCCGTCTTTATTCACATTCAGATTATATTTTGCCCTCAAAAGACCTTTAGCTAAGTGTTCACAACTATGATCCTTATTACTCGTCCCCTTGACTCCTTTAACGATAGGAATATCCTCTATCCTAACTCCCGCCATTTTTTTAGCCCTATCAAAATAGTCCCTTATATCTATTCTTCTTTCACTATAATTCTTCCCTTCCTCTTCAAACTTATTACAAGTCCCTTTACACTCTTCACATCTAGGATATATGCTATCCTTCTTGCAAGAATTGCAGTAAAAATTAGGAAATTCTCCCCTGATACTTCCCCCTTCCAAAGCCGCCTGAAAACTCCTCAATCTCCCCCCTTCCTTTCCAACAGGAAATATTACATGCGGGCTTCCAGTAAGCTTCCTAAGTTTTGCCTTCTCAGGTCTTCCCATCCTTGCACCTATAAACGTTCCAGACTTATCTTTTATCTTAGCACTAGACAACTCATTAACAATCTCAAGTACTTTTTTATCTCCTAATTCCTTTAATTTACTTGATATCTCCTCAATCCCTCGAATCAAGTTATCTCCGCTGATTCCAAGATTAAACAATAAAGCCCTGCTCTCTACTGCATCCAAGACAACATGTTCAACGATTACTTTATGCCCGCATCCAATAATCTCCAATGCTCTTTTACCTTTCTTAAATCTATCCCTATCAATCAAAGTATAAGGCAAGACCAATTTCCCATCACTTATAGCGCCATGCCCAATCCAATCAATTAAAGAGATAAGTGCATCATAATCAATTTCATTCCAATAAAATATATATTTAGGATGAAGAGGCACCTTATACTCATTAGACAACTTAACTGCCTCTTCAAAACTAACATTAAACTTATCTTCTACATCTCCCCCATTTTTCTTCAAATCCAAGACCCACCACTCTTCAACATACCCCGAATTAGGTAATTTATAATTTCTATTAACTACATCGTCCAAGGAAAATAATATATCTCCCAAATAAATAATCTCGGAAACATTATTGTAAATACTCTTTCCTTCAACAGCATCACTTATCTTTTTTACACTTCCATCCTTGAATTTAACAATTGGCCCATCAATTTCATCGCATGCGCTTATAACGCATCCTTTAGTTGGTTTCTCAACTTTCAATTGCGTTCCAGCAGACATAAAACTTCCTGAAATGGTCATAGTCGCAGGATGAACCGAGACTGCACTAAACCCGCTCGTCCTGCTCCTCCCATATCTGAATCTAAATCCTCCAGACCTTGAAGGATGGCTAAACACTGGTCTGCCAGCAACTAAATCTTTCATATAAACCGGTTTGTTGTCCCCCCCTCCAGCTTTCTTAGCCTGTTTAAACTTATCCACGAATTCCTCCAAAAAATCCCACCCAGTTACCTTGAACCCTTTTTCTTGAACCCCTTTAAGCAGTCTATATCCTTTCTGTGCTTTTTGCGCCAATCCTTCTGAAAATATTAAACACATTCCCCCTCTAATTAAATTAGTCTCTATCCTCGGCAAATCTTTATAATTAGAAACCTCTCTCTGGGCTGTCGGTTCCCCAGCAATCTGAATAGGCAGGTTCTTAGCAAGAAACAATATCTCATTCTCAGTAGGTAAATACTGAAGATTATTTACTCTTTCATGATAATCGAAATTCTCAGTTACATACCTCTTAATTTCCTTCTCATCCGGGTCGTACTTTGCAAATCCAAAAGTCTCTCTTAAATAATCAATAAGCATCAAAACAACGCAAGAAGCAGTTGTTCCAGCACTTCTTATAGGTCCAGAAAAATAAACTTTAAAATAATCTTCCCCTTTTCTTGTCTTCTCCAATTTGACTTCTGTAAATCCTTCAAGAGGAGAAGATACAACCCCCAGTGTAATATACGCAAATCCCACTCTTATCCCTGCATCTATTGCCTGCAATAAACTCTCAAACTTACAGAACTTTTCCCTAGCAATCTCCTCTGCTATCTTAAAGGCCACAGCAATATCAAGAGCTCCGTAATCTTTCTCTAGCTCATTAATCCTGTCAATTTCTTCTTTTCCCAATTGAGGATACATAACCGAAATCAATCCTACTGTCTTCTCAGCAAGTGTAGTCGCAATTGGCACCTCTGTCTTACTCACAGGGTCAATTCCTACCGCCCTCGCCAACCCCGCCACCCTATAATGCTCTGCCACTCCTTCCTTCAAGGAATCAAAATATTGTTGTATGTTCATTTTTCCTTTTATTCAAATCTCACAAACCCTTATTATTTAATGATTATTCTTATAAAAAATAATGATAAATCTATTCCTTGACTCTAGCCTCTAAATTAGCATCTGCATCCAACTTTCTATAGTCTTCAATACCAGAATACCATACCTCATTACCATAAGAAGTCTTTTTCCCTAAAGGAGGCATTTCACTACTAATTACAACTGTTCCTGTATTCATTTCAGTGACGTATCCCACATCCTCTCTTTGCCTACGAAGAAACTCAGTTTTATACTTTATCCAGATAATATCCCCTATTTTAACATCATCGATAAAACCCTTAATTGAAATAACCGCCATATAATATTAACAATCGGTTGGTATTTAAGAATTATTGTAATTTTAAGGCAAATAACTCCTTAAAAACATAAATTCTTATAAACAGAATCAAGATAACAACTTACAATGAAACTAGATTTTGGAAGACAACATAGACTATTAGACCTTAGAGATAAATGCTATGTTGATGAAAAGCTTAACTTCGAAAGAATTAAAAGTTTCTGCGATAAAATTGAAGAATACAGAAAGGAAGGATATAAAGTAGCAGTATATGAGATGGTAGTAGACATAATGATAAGCCATTTAGGAAACAATTCTTTAGAGACCCTAGCAAAAAGAGGTTGAAGAATTCCTTAGTATTACATAAAATATTATTTAAGAATTATTATACTGCTTTAGTTCTGAGAATACAGAGCATCTAAAAGACCAGGAAAATACTCTAATTTCCCACGCATTTGTGACATCATCAAGCCAAATTTTAAACCCTCAGGCATTCTTCCATCATTACGTTGAATAGTACCGTAAATTCTATCGTATACATTTGCAGACAAATAATCAGCGACAAAAGCTTCATAATGCTGATTTAATTTCTCAACAAAAGATACAGCACCCTCCACATTATCTTTAGCTTCGCTAGGAGAATAAGCATTCATATTGTTTAAGAATGCAGTTCTTTCATCAGGAAAAAACCCTTCTTCTACTAAAGGCTCTATCAAAATACGATTTGATATATTTAATCTGACAAATTCTTCTAAAGCTCTTGGAGAAGTATTACTAATATGTTCATAACCTTTATCTCCTTCTACATATAACATAAGCCCTCTAGATTTTATCCTAAAAGAAGAAATAAGTCCTTCAAGAGGTTGAAACTTTCTATAAGGAGCTGAAAGTTTATCATCAAGTTCAATTTCCTTAGTTGACCTAAAAATAGCTAAATCTGTCAGCCAATGAGTTATTTCATACAAATCTGTATCTTTAATGCTTCCAAATATATCGTTATATTCGCGCTTGAGAACCCTCATTTGTTCAGCTTGCTGATCTAATAGTTCCTTTGTCATATAAAAATCATCTCCCAAATTATAAGTTACGTAATTAGCTTCTCTTAACTTATTACCCGATTCTTGATCAATTCTCAAAAGTCTATCCTTAGGTATTACTTTTATTTTCACATTTTCTGATATTTCTGAAATAAGATGAGTGGGATGTCTTTCAACATACTTCCCAATAGCCTCATTTAACCAATCAATTCTGCCATCAATTAATTTCTGCCATTCTTTAGACTTCATAAAAATGCCCAATACCTATCCTATCTAAAAGTTGTGATTTCCAGTAACGTTTTTATATTCCCCCAAACATAACAAATTATGCAAGAACTAAAAGGAATGATTGGTCTTGAAATACACGCCTATATTATAACAAAAGAGAAGCTATTCTGTCATTGTGAGGCGTCTAGGAAAAAAGGATTAAAGCAAAATATCAATATCTGTCCAATATGCACGGGACAGCCTGGAGCAAAACCTCTAGCTCCAAACTATGAAGCAATAAAAAAAGCAGTTCATATAGGCCTCATGCTTGGCTGTAAAATAAATCCTCAATCTATCTGGCAAAGAAAACATTATGACTGGCCAGACTTGCCAAAAGGATATCAAAATACTCTGTCTGGCTCTGGAGCAATTCCAATAGGAGAAAACGGGGAATTTGATGGAGTTGGTATTTGGAGCATGCATCTAGAAGAAGACCCTGCATCCTGGAATCCCGAGACAGGAGAAGTTGACTACAATCGTTCAGGTCTCCCCCTCGTAGAAATAATCACTGCTCCAGACTTTACTTCAGCTGAACAAGTTGCTAGTTGGTTAAAAGCACTAATCCACAATCTAGCTTATCTAAAATCTGTAGACAAAGATGCAGGAATCAAAGTAGACGTTAATGTAAACATACCAAAGAAAACAGAAAGAGTAGAAATAAAAAATATCAACTCAATTGAAAACATAGAAAAAGCAATCTCCTACGAACTTGAAAGACAGCTTCAGGAAGGAGGAGTCAGAGAAACAAGGCGTTTCGACCCTCTAAAGAATAAAACAATAAGAATGAGGGGAAAAGAAGAACAGGAGGATTACAGATTCATTTCCGATCCCGACCTTCAAACTATTTCCTTAGATACAAAAACTATCGACCAACTAAAAAAATCTCTTCCAGAAAATCCAAAGAAGAAATTAGATAGAATAATCAAAGAATTTAAGATATCGAAAGAAGATGCATCTGTCCTAACAAAACATATTGATATAGCCGAATTCTTTGAAAGACTAATAGAAAAAGGAATAGATGTAAAATTTGCATTGCCCTGGGTAACAGTTGAACTCCTAAGATTCTTAAACTATAATAAAACAACTCTAGACAAAGTAGACATAAATGTAGAACATTTCCTAGAGCTCCTAAATCTAGTAAAACAAAACAAGATTACAGTCTTGCAAGGCAAGCAAATCCTAAACAAATTCTATCCCAAGAGCTTCTCTCCCAAAAACACAGAAGAGAAGATTACAGATAAAAAACAATTAGAAACAATAGCTCGTGCTATCCTAAAAGAAAATCCCAAAGTATTAGAAGACTACAAAGCAGGGGAAAAGAACGCCTTCAACTTCCTAATGGGATTAATCATGAAAAAGACAAACAAAAGAGCCGATTTTGCTATTGCACGTAAAGTTCTTGAAGAACTCCTCAAGTCCTAGCTCATAATTTCCAGCAACTGCCCATAAGCTTTATATACCAATTTTTTCAAGTTTTAATATGAGACTACATTCACAATCAGCAGGACGCTATCATCATAATAAGATTTATAGAGGAATATCCCTAGAAGATATTCCTACCCTAAGAGCGGAAGCTATTTCTCATGCCCATAGAAAACAAGTAAGCCCAGAAGAGGTTGATAAAATAATCCACAGAAGCTTGTACCAAGAAAACGACAGTTTAACTTACAGAAGACCAGAAACACCTTCAGATACACATATGGAGACTTTTACAGTCAATGAAAGAAGAGCAATGATAATGTATTTTCCATCACATAACGAAGCACACATCGAACTGCGTTAAAATCCTCCAATCAACTCCACAACAGTCCCCGCAACAAATATCAAACTAATTAAAAATATAATAATCTTTGAAATAGGCAAGGAATACTCTGGCTTCCTATCCCCCAAAAACTTAGCATTATAAGCCATTAACAATATCAAAATTCCTGTGAGCCCCCCAGAAATAACTCCCCCTATTCCTAGTACTTTGGTAAAACTAACTGAATTAGTAAAATGCAGCAAAACAAATAATCCTAAAGGCACTAAAACAGTGTAAAACCAAGCCCTATGTTTTGACTTGTTAAAATCTAACTGAAGAATATCTATTAAAGAAATTGATAAAGCCAAATAAGAAGTAAACATAGTAAATATTCCAAGAAGAATAAAGGGCCCTCCAAGAGCAATTGTCGCTATTTGTGGCGTGTCCTGCCCTTTAAAGCCTATAACAATTATTGTAAACACAATATAAATAATTGCAGAAATAACAACTGCTCCAATTATTGATTTCTTCATCCCAAGTTTCTTCTTTCCTAAAAGCTTATTCACTTCAGGAATAGTCGTATACCCTAAAAAAGCAAAAAGAATAACACCAAAAGGAACAAAATAATCTCTCAAACCCCCTATATTGTTATAATTCAAATTTCCCAAGTCTATTTTATTAAAGAAAAACACAGCCATTGAAATAATTAATATTACAACAGCAGACACGCCTATGAACTCTCCCTTCTCCAATGCCTTCAATCCAAAATAACTCAAGAAACTCATAACAATCCAAAAAGCTATTCCCATATACAAAGATCCTCCCGCATTACCAACAAACAAAAAGCTCAAAGACTCTCCTACACCAATAAGATAAGCAAGTATTGCAGAATAAATACCAAAACACATAGCAAAAAGCATTAATAGTTTACCTTTCCTTCCTAAATACTTCTCCGCATATCCAGTCATTTGATGATTATATTTTGTCCTCAAAGTTACTTCTCCCAAATAAAGCATTGTGATAATCATCAAAAGAGCAATAACTAAAATATGCCATAATCCTATAGAAAAACTAGACCTCATAATAACATAAGGAATGCCGAATATTCCAGCGCCCACAATAGTCCCTACAAGCATAGATGTTGCAATTATTGTCTTTCTCATTTTCCTCTTTTATTAGTAGTACCCAATAAGATTAAAAAACTAGATTATTTAACAGTTTTGGGTCTATAGTTCAGTGGAAAGAACGTAAGGCTTCGGAAGGCTTACTCTCTTTAGAAAAGAGAGTTTCCCTGGAAATCAGAGAAACTACAATTCTAAGGAATGGAGAAACCTTGAGACGGGGGTTCAATTCCTCCTAGACCCATTTAAGCTCTCATTATATATCCTGTCTGAACAGCAGCATAATTATCACACCTGTCTTCATCCATCTCGCCTAAAGCATGTGCAATTTCATGATGATAAACAAACTCTTTATCCCTAGAGGACAAATCGTTTGCGACATAAATACTATGCGTCTTTGGATCATACATGCCCAGAGCCCTCCACCCATTACCCGAAGGAAGCGCGTGAGACGGAACATAAAACACATAAGCCCCACTTTTAGAATCCCTATGTCCTCCAGCATTAGAATAATTTTTAAATTTCTTGTAAGGAATTATCTTGCTGTCATAATTATTCTTTGCTCCAATATATCTTTCTTTCTTCTCGCTCTTACTTTTATCTAATTTAACAAATTCACCAATATCAATTATATTGCCTTCTTTTTCTTCCGTATTAACAAGAGTTTCAAGATAACTTTCCCCAGCTCTTTCTATCTCCTTCTCCTTTTCCTCTATAAATTCCCTGCTTTCATATTTAACAATTATTTCAATCCTTGACTTAACCAAATAGCTAACAATATTAACTCCCTCTCCCTTCTTATTCCTAGATCTCGTCTTTTCCTTATTCAATAGCATATAATTTTTAATATCTTAAATAATATAAAACTATTTATATTGTCTATCCAACACAATATAATGGCAATAGACAAGGAACCACAAGTTCAGAATAAAAGTTTAGAAGAACAAGTAAGAGAAATAAAAATATTTTTAAAAGAACATAAAGCTTCATTCTAACTACAAGCAGCTAAAAGAGCAATTGCGTATTCAGATAATTTTAATGATTACAATTATTCTTCAAAGCAAAGATAAAGTTTAATAAACCATCTCCCTAACTTAAGTCATGTCCCACACATCCCCAAAAAAAGAAGAAAAAGACACAAAAGGAATTAGCGTTAAAAAAGAAGAGAACTTCTCAGATTGGTACAGTGAAGTTGTCCTTAAAGCAGAACTTGCAGATTATGCTCCTATCAAAGGTTTTATGGTTATAAGACCAAACGCCTACGCAATATGGGAAAAGATACAAGAATATTTCAATCCCATAATAAAAGCCAAAGGAATCTCAAACTCTTATTTCCCTTTCCTAATCCCAGACTCTTTCTTTAAAAAAGAAGCAGAACATGCAAAAGGATTTGCCCCAGAATTAGCATATGTTCAAGGAACAGAAGAAGGAGAAAGACTTGCCCTTCGCCCAACTTCAGAAACAATAATGTATGACTCATTTTCAAAATGGATTAGAAGCTGGCGCGACTTGCCCTTACAATTAAACCAATGGTGCAACATTATCCGTTGGGAAGTAAAACAAACAAAGCCGTTTATTAGAACTCGAGAATTCTTATGGCAAGAAGGCCATTGTGCTTTCGAATCAGAAAAAGAAGCAATTGAAAATATGGAAGATATCATAACAGAATACAAAACAATGATTCAAGAACTACTAGCTATCCCTGTGCTCATGGGTAAAAAATCAATTGCAGAAAAGTTCCCTGGAGCAAAAACAACAATGACCGTAGAAGCCCTGATGCCGGATGGAAAAGCCCTCCAATGTGGAACCTCCCACAATCTAGGGCAAGGATTCGCAGAATCATTTAATGTATCCTTTAAAGGAAAAGATGAAAAAGAACACAATTGCTGGCAAACATCTTGGGGATTCTCAACAAGACTAATAGGAGCGTTAATAATGGTGCATGGAGACAATAAAGGCCTAGTCCTCCCCCCAAAAATTGCAGAAAAAAAGATTGCTCTAGTCCCCATCATATTTGAAGATTCAAAAGATAAAGTAATGAAAAAAGCAAAAGAAATCGCAAGAAAATTATCAAAGTTTGGAGTTATCTTGGACGACAGAGAATCTTACTCTTCAGGCTGGAAATTTAATGAATGGGAAATGAAAGGCATTCCAATTAGAATCGAAATAGGTCCAAGAGATCTAGCCAAAAAACAACTTACAATAATTAGAAGAGACAATGGAAAAAAAGAAACGATTTCCGAAGAAAAAATATCTGACTATATCTCCAATCTACTAGAAAAAATACAAAACGACATGTATCAAAAAGCCGAGAAATTCCTAAAGAGTAATATTACTGATGCCTCCTCAATGAACGAATTAAAAAACAAATTGAAAGAAGGAAAGATAGTAAAGGTTTACATGAAAGATTCTCCCTTCGTTGAAGAAAAAATCAAAGAAGCAACAGGCGCCCAATCAAGAATATAGAAGAAACAGACAAGAAAGGAAAATGCATCCAATCCGGAGAAGAAGTGAAAACAATAGCCTACATCGCCAAATCCTACTAAAGTTTAAATAGTTAATTTATCTAAAAATATTACAAAAAGATGGAGATTAAAGTAAATATAACAAAGAGGTATTTTTATTCTATACTAGGAATATTATTAATAATCTTAGTAGTACTCTCCGTTACAGCTTTCAATTCTGGCGGACCTGCTTCAAACTTCGGCCACAGTGTAGATGAAGTTGACTGGAGCAAAACCATCATAGGCAATATAGCAGTAACTGGAAAAATAAGTGCAGGAACACAAGACATTGCAATAGTTAATGGCCTTGATATAACCTTAGGCGACGTAGGGTCTTCTGATGGCCCTAGAGGCCTAAAACTTTATTCAAATAGTAATCCTGCAATAGTAATCCCAACAAATGGAAACGTAGGAATTGGCACAACTCCAGGACCATACAAGTTAGATGTTCAAGGCGACATAAGAGTCAGAGGGAACACATACTTTGAAGCTACAAGTAACATCGACGGAGCTCCAGGTACTTATCTTGTAAACAACAGAAGGTATCATGTAGAAAAAACTACAACTGGAACATTCCCCCTAGATGCTAATGTTATGAATGAATTTTGTAAAGATGAAGACGGTTGTACAATTACGTTGGCAGCAAAAGATTGGAGCGGGGCAAGTCCAGGATTAACTACATCTCTAGGACCATTTAAGTTATTTTTATCAACAACAACAAATGGATGGAAAACAAGTTATCTTGACCTTGATGGAACCGATAGCGTTAATGGTATACAAAATATAGTAACAATACCTGCTGGTAGCCCAAGCTGCTACTTTAGTGACGCAGAAATCTACTCAGGAGCAGGAGCAGGAGACAATGCAGTTGGTTTCAGTCTTTACGATAACGGTGCAGGACCTGCAATTAAAAGATGCATCCTAGACATAGAAGACTAACAACACACAATAAATAATTCTTAATCTGCATCTTACAAAGTTTTTTATATCTTCCATCTCTAAAACAATCATGGCAGAACTAAATTTCAGCCCAGGAGATTATGTCAAATTAAGGTTGGCCCTGGAAGAATTAGAAGGAACAATTCTAGAATCTTCCGACCCAGGAATCCTACTAATAAAACTAAAATCAGGATACAATATAGGTCTCCCAAAAGAGAACGTTCTAGGCGGCCGTATCCTAAAGAAAATAAAAGAAGAAGCCGAAGAATTTATCCTCCCAAAAACCCAAAATCTTCCTAATATAGGCCTCATCATAACAGGAGGCACTATTGCAAGTAAACTCGACCCAAAAACAGGAGCTGTTAAGCATTTGATAGGAATAGAAGAATTCGCCAAGTTCTATCCTGAAATGTTCAAAATTGTAAATATAAAAAGAGTAGAAGCGCCATTCATGGTAGCTTCTGAATCTATGAACTCCTCGCATTGGATTAAGATATCTGAGTGTGCTAAGAAAATGTTTGATGATTCCTCCATCTCCGGAGTTATAGTTACGCATGGCACAGATTTCCTAGGCTATACTGCAGCAGCACTATCTTTCTTCCTCAAAGACCTAAATAAACCAGTTGTCCTCACCTACTCCCAAAGAAGTATAGACAGAGCATCAAGCGACGCCAACTTAAACCTTCAATGTGCGGCAAGAATGGCAATCTCAGAGGCTGCAGAAGTAATGATAGTAGGCCACGCATCAACAAACGACGATTTCTGCTACGCCCTAAGAGGAACCAAAGTAAGAAAGATGCACTCATCAAGAAGAGATGCATTCAAACCAATAAACACAAAAGAAATTGCAAAAGTCTGGCCGGAAAAAATAGAATTTATCTCTGAATACAAAAAAAGAAATAAAACTCCCCCCATCCTAGACACAAGCTTCACAGACAAAGTCGCCCTAGTAAAATTTTATCCAGGACAAGATCCATCTATACTAGATTTCTACGCCCTAAAATACAAAGGCATTATAATAGAAGCCGCAGGCTTAGGACACTTGCCGGTCTCAGAAGCAGAACACTCTTGGATTCCCACACTAAAAAAACACATAAGAAACGGCCTAGTAGTATGCGCGGCATCACAAACAATTTATGGACGTCTAGACCCGTATGTCTATTCAAATGGCCGTGAACTCCTCGATGCCGGAGTTATCTTCCTTGAAGACATGCTCGCAGAAACAGCTTTAATCAAACTCGGCTGGATCCTAGGCCACCACGGCTGGAAAAAACAAGTTAAAGAAAAGATGCTCGAAAATGTTGCAGGAGAATTCAACGATAAAATTAGCTTAGAGAACTTTGAATAAATTATTTTGCAAAACTAAGAGATTTTATATGAAATCTCGAGGCGTTCAAGATTCCAAATATAAAAAGAATCTTGACATCTGCAGAGACTATAAAGGCAAGATTTTGCTCTTTCAAAGACTTCAACTCTTAAAGTTGAATGTATCAAAGAATTTATTCTTTGAGTTCTCTTAGAGAAGTTTAGACTATTTTTCAAACTTCTCTTTAATCTAATATTTTATTTCAACCGTTTCTCAATTCTATTCAACTGTGTTTTAATCTGCTCAATCTCTCTTTCCGCCTTCTTATCCACTTCATAATCATAATCTATTCTTATCCTGTCTTTCTCCGACTGTCTATTCTGAGACATTAAAATAATCGGAGCCTGCAAAGCCGCCAGACAAGATAGAATTAAATTAAGTATAATAAATGGCTTTTTATCCCATTCATTCCCATAAGCCAGCAGGATACTGTTTACTGTAACCCATGAAATAAGAAACAATATAAAGAATAATATAAACATCCAAGAACCTATATATTTTGTCAGTAAATCAGAAGCCTTCTCCCCAAACGTTCTTTTATGCGAAATTAAAGGATGCGCCTTTAAAGATCTCAAGTCAAAAGTTTTTTTCTTCATCTCCATACAAAATCAAATGAAAAAGAGATTATAAGGCTTATGGACAACTCTCCCAGATTAAACAGTTATGTCTTAACTCAATTGTAGTCATAAGACAAATATAGAATTATAGTTTATAGTTTTCTATTCTTACTTCCCCTCGCCCATACCCTAGCTTATCATAAATCTCTTCAGGCAAAACTCTGGAGTCAAATATTATAGAAGCCCCTCCTCTTCTACCAAAGGGCTTAACTCCTCTATCGCGCAAACATTTTGCTATACTTTCCAAAGTAGGCCTTACGCTATCCAGCGATCTAGGAGTTATCACATATCTATACAAACCATTCCCTTTCCCAAAACCATCGCCCTTATTTTCTCCACTCATCCTAAAAAAAGAAAATATTGCCTTATAAATCCTCTTCCTTAATTGCGTAAAACTTAATAATCCTACAATCTCTCTCTTTTCATGGACTACGAATCCCTTGGCCTAAAAGCAGGCCTAGAAATACACCAGCAATTGGATACAGGAAGAAAGCTATTCTGCAAATGCCCGGCATTTCTAAGAACAAACGCTCCAGACATCATAGTGCACAGAAAACTCCACAAAGTACCCGGAGAAACTGGGCAAGTCGACGTTGCAGTAGAATACGAAGCCTCATTAGACAAAGATTTTACCTATCAAGGATATTCCGACACAACCTGTCTCCTAGAATACGACGAATCCCCTCCAAACCTAATAGATTCCTCTGCCTTGGATGAAACTCTAAAAATTGCCCTCCTGCTAAACTGTGAAATTTATCCAATCTCCCAAATAATGAGGAAAACTGTAATAGATGGCTCAAACACAAGCGGTTTCCAAAGAACAGTTCTTGTAGCCCACGATGGTTTTCTCGATATATCCTCCGGAAAAGTCGGAATTGCTTCAATCGCTCTAGAAGAAGATGCAGCAAGAATAATTGAAAGAGACAAAAAACAAGTAATCTTCAGACTCGACAGACTTGGCATCCCGCTTGTAGAAATAACAACAAAAGCACAATTCCTCGCTCCAGAACAAATTAAAGAATGCGCTCTAAAAATAGGCGAAGTTCTCAGAGCCTGTAAGGTAAAGAGAGGAATAGGAACAATAAGGCAAGACCTTAACATCTCAGTTAAAGGACATGAAAGAGTTGAGATAAAGGGATTCCAAGATCCTAGAATAATGGTAAAGACTGTTGAAATAGAAATAGAACGCCAACTCTCAGAAATAAAAGAAAGAAAAATCTTAGGAGATGTCCGTAATGCTCTGCCAGATGGCAAAACAGAATTTCTTCGCCCTATTCCAGGAGGAGCAAGAATGTACCCAGAAACCGACCTTCCATTACAAAGAATCTCAAGAGAAAAAATAAATTCAATAAAAAAGATACTTCCTAAACTAAAAACAGAAATAAGAGATGAATTGAAGAAAGAAGGTCTTAATGACGAATTAATAAATCTCGTACTCTCCTCAAACTCGTTAGAAGAATTCGAAACCCTTCTCCAAGTCTACAACAAAGATGCAAACCTTATAGGTAAAATGGTAACTCTGTGGCGCACTGAGTTTGCAACAAAACTAAAGAAATCAATTGAAGAAATAAAAGAAATCCTTACAGAAAGAATACTCGAACACGTCCTAGAAAAAGTCTCCTCAGGTACTCTAGACTCTGCCCACGTAAAAGAAGTCCTCCAAGACATCCTAAATGGTAAATCAGTTGAGCAAGCAGTTAAAATTGAAAAAGCAGGTCACGACGAACTAGAAGAACAAATCCAAACCATCCTCAAAGAAAAGCCAGGCCTCTCCGAAAACGCCTACATGGGCCTCATTATCCAGAAACTCGGTGCAAAAATAGATAAAAGAAAAGCTTTTGAGATAATTAAAAGATCAATTAAAAGTTAATCCAACTCCAACAATTCTATTATATCTCTCGTATTTACTATTTTCACCAAATTTTGATTTTTTAACAATTTATCATTTGTCCATAAGGGAATATTTAGTTCATTAGCTAATGCAATATATTCTATATCTTTTTCGTCAGAAATAACATTCCTGCATTTACCTATTTGCCCTTTATATTTTTCCAAATTAACAAAGTTTACTCTAGTATTTAATATGTTCATAAAAGAATCAAAATCTTTTAGATTTGCCTTTTTTATTATATCTTCCCTATACTTAATTATCTCGGTTTTTGCAAATTCTGGCGAAAATAAACTCAAAGGAAAATTAGCAATTAAATATCTTGTTTTTGACAAAGGATTTGCTATTGAAAATAAAATATTAGCATTTATTACTAGTTCCATCGGTAAACTATACTAAACCTTTCTTTTTTAGCTCCTTTAACCTTTCTGCTTTCATTTTTCTGCCCATCTCAACTGTCCAATTAGTAAACTGCTCTTCTCCTTCCAATTGTTTAAACATTTCTTCTTTCCAAGACAATTCTCGAACCTTCTTTTCAATCATTTTCCTAACTAGAGCAGACCAGTTTACTTCATCATATTGCCTCATTTTTTTTCTTATATCTTCTGGAATTGAAAGTGTTATGCTTACCATTTTTCTAACTTTATTAATTTATGTATAAAAACATAATTACGTTTTAATATTTAAATGTTTCCATCTAGGAATAGTGAAAGAAGAGTTGCCAATAAAACAACAAAATTAATATATGACTAAATAATTACTCTAATATGAAATACACATTCATTTTTGACTTAGAGAAGAATCTCGAACATACAGACAGAGGTAAATCTTTTGGATGGGAAATATTCTATGGAATAAGGTACTATAAGACAGATGAAGAAATAATTGTTGAGATTGGTGATGGCTTCAGACATGAGATATTTTTAAAAGCAGAACACTGGAATAGACTTATAAAAGTAATAAGAAATAACGAATTGGACGAATCTGGCATTAATGCAATAATAGGCCTTTTAAGAGCAGGATTAAGAGAAGAATTTAAAGATAATTTTATTTCTGCGATTAAGAATGGAAAAATAAAAGAAGCAAGATAAAAACAACCAAACTACTTCTTAACTCTTTTCTTAAAAAAGAAATATTCCCAAACGATAGGGACTAAAGATAAACCTATAATAATCAATATAACAGTAGAAAAATTTTCCTCAATAATAGGTATTCCGCCAAAGAAATACCCTCCAAACAAGAATAAAGTAACCCAAACGAATCCTCCGATAATATTATAAGCCAAAAACTTGCCATAATGCATCTTACCTACTCCAGCAACAAAAGGAGCAAACGTCCTTATAATTGGTAAAAATCTTGCAAGTATTATCGTCTTTCCCCCATATCTATTATAAAATCCTTGTGTCTTATCCATATACTCCTTTTTGAAAAATCTACTCTTCTCAATTCCTCTTGCAAAATAATGGCCTACCCAATAGTTCACAGTATCCCCAAAAATAGAAGCAAAAGAGAATATGAAAAAAAGCAGCCATATATTCAATACTCCTTTAGCTGCAAATGCCCCTGCAACAAAAAGCAAAGAATCCCCAGGCAAAAAAGGAGCTATCACTAACCCTGTCTCCAAAAAGATAATTGCAAAAAGTAAAAGATAAGTAAAATCATGATAATTCTGAATTATAACTGAAAGATACTTGTCAATATGTAGAATAAAATCTATTGGATTAATTTTAACCATTAAAACCTAAGAAAAACTAAGTTTATAAAATCTAGCTGTACAAGTTACTCCGTAGCGAGTATTTCGAGCAAGATCCGAAGGTTCACTAACCGAGGATTTAAGATTGTAATCAATCTCAAGAGAGGAAACTTGCAGTATTTTATAATCAACCCAGCCATTTCCTCTTCAATTCTGAAAAATTTCCATTAATAATAGATTCTCTAATTTGTTTTACCAAATCAAGTATAAAATGAATATTATGTATACTAGCCAGACCATGGTAACTCAATTCCTTAGCCTTGTAAAGATGATTCAAATATGCCCTTGAGTAATTCAAGCAAGTATAACATCTACATATTCCATCAATAGGCCCTTTATCTTCCTCATACTTTGTCTTGCTAATTTTAATTTTAAATTTATTTTTTAAATTGCCCTCGGGTGGAGAAACATACAAATTCCCATGTCTTGCTATCCTCGTCATCTGAACGCAATCAAATGTATCCATTCCTCTTTCTATACATTCAAACAAATCATCCACCCATCCAATACCTAGCATATGTCTTGGCCTGTTATCCTCTCCAAGACATTCCATTATGCATCCCAATAATTCATTCATCTCCTTCTTCCCCTCTCCCAAAGAACCTCCAACAGCAATCCCGTCAAATCCCTGCGACTTAATAAAATCAGTAGATTCCTTTCTCAAATCTTTAAATGAACCTCCCTGAATAATTCCATATAATGCCTGATTCTTATCATGATGTTCCAAAGACTGAATAGCCCACCTATGCGTCCTCTCCATTGCCTTCCTAATATACTCCTTCTCCGACCTCTGTGAAGTACACTCATCAAAAGCCATTATTATATCTGCTCCCAAATTAGATTGTATCTCCATCGATTTCTTTGGAGTCATTAATTCATAGGACATATCGTAACTTGACTGGAAAACAATTCCAGAATCATTTACTTTAGCAAGTCTCTCTTTTCCTTCTTTCTTTCCGCTATCTTTAACCTCCCTCTCCTCAGGAAAATACCCTATTTTCCTACTCCCATGCACCGCTCCTAGTCCTAATGAAAAAGCTTGAAATCCCCCAGAATCAGTAAAGATAGGTTTATTCCAATTAATAAATTTACCAAGTCCTCCCATTTTCTTTATCAATTCATCCCCAGGTTGAAAATGCAAATGATAAGTATTAGCCAACATGCACTGTCCCCCCATCCCCTCTAGCAATTTAGGATCAACTCCCCTAACTGTCCCACAAGTCCCCACAGGAACAAGATAAGGCGTCTCTATCTCTCCATGCCTTGTCTTAATAACTCCTGCTCTAGCTCTGCTCCCCTTATCCCTAGCAACAATCTCAAAACTAAAATCTCCCATAATTCCCCACATCCAGCATCCTAATTAAACCTTATGCGCAAGCATGAGGTCTCAAGATTTTACTAAATCTTTAAATCTTCTTATCTCTTACCAAAGAATCAATAAAATAAACTCCTCCCAAAACTCCCAAAATAAAGCCCAAATAAAAAGAACCTAAACCATACTTTATATTCTCTATTCTAAAGCGGCCAGACACCGATAAAGTTAGAAGAAGAAAGCCAGTAACTACCACAACCAAAGAAATATTCTTCTGAATTCTCTTACTCTTAAAAGGAAATAAAACCATTCTTAACCTATTGATAATTAACGTTTGTAATCTTTAAACCTTTCTGATGGAAAAAGCAAATACTTAAAAATAAAGATTTTCATTGATAATCATGTTAAGAACACATACATGCGGAGAACTAAGGAAAAAAGACGCAGGAAAAGAAGTTACTTTAACAGGATGGATAGATACAATAAGAACCCATGGAAAACTTAATTTTGTTGATCTAAGAGATCGTTACGGTAAAACTCAAATTGTAATTATCGGACCAAATGAGTTGAAAATGGAATATTGTGTTCAAATTAAAGGAAAAGTTCAAGAGAGAAAAAAAGGAACTGACAACAAAGACCTAGAAACAGGAGACATTGAAATCTTAAGTGAAAAAATCCACATACTAAACAAATGTCCTCCAATGCCTTTTGACATTAATGATAATAAAGTTGGAGAAGATGCAAGACTTCAATATCGTTATCTAGATCTCCGTAGTGCCAAAATGCAGAAGAATCTCTGGCTTAGACATAAAATGAACAAAGCAATTCACGACTATTTAGACAACTTAGGTTTCATTGGAGTTGAAACCCCCATCTTAGCGAAAAGCACCCCAGAAGGAGCAAGAGACTATATTGTTCCAAGCCGTGTAAACCCTGGAAAATTCTACGCACTACCTCAAAGTCCGCAATTATTCAAACAATTACTAATGGTAGCAGGTTATGACCGTTATTACCAAATTGCAAAATGTTTTAGAGATGAAGACTTAAGAGCAGATCGTCAGCCAGAATTCACTCAGTTAGACATGGAAATGTCTTTCATTGAAGAAAAAGATATTTTAGAAATAATGGAAAGGCTCTGGGCACACGTTTTCCTAGAGGTCCTAGGAATTAAAGTAAAAACTCCTTTTCCAAAAATGAGTTATGAAGAAGCAATGAAAAAACATAATAGCGACAAACCCGACATGAGAAAAGATAAAAACAATCCTAACGAACTAGCTTTCCTTTGGGTAACAGACTTTCCTGCATTTGAATATAATAAAGAAGATAAACGCTGGTACTCCATGCATCACCCATTCACTTCCCCTCAAGATAATGCAGATTTCAACAATCCAGGAAAAATAAAAGCAAAAGCCTACGACCTAGTTCTAAACGGAACAGAAATAGGTGGAGGAAGCATTAGAATCCACGACCCCACCATCCAACAAAAAGTCTTTTCCATACTAGGAATAAACGAAAAAGAAGCAAAGGAAAAATTCGCTTTTCTTCTTGACGCCCTCTCTCACGGAAGCCCTCCTCACGGAGGAATAGCCTTCGGCCTAGACCGTATCGCTCAAATCATGACTAATTCCGAATCCATCCGCGATGTAATCGCCTACCCAAAGAACAAGGCCGCAGAAGATATGATGCTCGACGCTCCTTCCCACGTCTCAGATGCTCAATTAAAGGAAGCCCACATCTCAGTTAATTTGCCTAAAGAAAAAGCTAAAAAGTAAAATGAAAATCCTTACAATTGGAGATCCTCATGGGCAGCTTGACAAAATAAAAAGAATGCCATTGAAAGGAGCAGATCTAATTCTTATAACAGGCGATATTGGAAAAGCAGATTTAGCACGACAAAGATATTTCGAGAATGTAGAAAGAGAGAGAAAAGGACTACCAGAACTTGAAGATACTCCAGAATTTGATAAAAAATGTTTTATGGAGATATATGACTCTTCTATGAGTATTTTAAAATACACTTCAAAGTTTGCTCCAGTTTATTTTATATTTGGAAATGTCGAACCCACAAATAAAAAGACTAGAAAAAGAATTAAAGAAATAGGAGAAAAATTACCATTTTTCCCTCAAGAAGCGAGAAATATTCCAAATGTAAGGATAATTAATAACAAAATTGCTAACTTTAATGGGGTACGTATAGGCGGACTCGAATACTTTTTAGACACGAATTGGGTTGTAGACTTCAAGCCTAGAGAATATAATGAATAGACGCAAAGAGCCAAAAAGGAAACAGAGAAAGCAAAAGGGATATTGAAAAGTTTTGGCCACGTAGATATATTATTGCATCATCAACCACCTTATGGTATTCTAGACAAAGTAGGTGGAAAAGCTCCACAACATTGGCATGGTAAACATGCAGGAAGTAAATTGATATTGGATTATATTAAAAGAACTCAACCTGAATACGCATTTTGTGGCCATATCCATGAAGGAGAGGGAGAAAAAACAATAGGAAAAACAAAAGTTTATAATCTAGGCGTTTGCAACTATAAAGTAATTGAGATACATTAGATTTATTAAACATATTCTCATTAAATAAAAATGATCTCCGAAAAACAACACGAAGAAATAAGACTTGAAGCGAAAAAACTCCTAGATAACTTCGCTCGCTCCCTGTCTTCAGTAAAGATTGAAGAGAAAGGATTAAAAAGCGAAATTGGCGGATTTAGAGAAGAAAAAGACCCCGAGTGCGACCCAGATTTCAGAGACGCAATGTTCCAAAATGCTCCAGAAAAGAAAGGAGATAGCATAATCGCAGAGAAAAAATGGTAAAATCAATAAAACCAACACCTGTAATGAAAAAAGAACCAGTAAAAGAAGCTGAAGAAGAAATCGAATTAGACGAAGTAGAAATAAAAGCCTCAAAACCAGTTGAAAAACTAAAAAAGGGAGATAAAATCAAAGTAGATGGAAAAGAACTTGAAATTGATGCCCACTATGTTCTAATAGACCATAAAACAACAAAGGAAATGGCCCTTGAGCTCTTCGACCCAAAAACAGACAAAGACTACCAAATCCGCTATTTCTCTGATCAAATAGAAAGAAGCCTTGAATTCTACGAACTCCAAGAGATTATGTATGTTAGAAAAGAAGTCAAGAAAGTCGAGTGGTAATTGTATTAAACTACCAAAGCGAAATTTTTAATAACACCTTTTTCCTTAGTATTATATGAAAGTAGAAGAAAAAGTCAAACTCTATCTAGATAAGATAAAGTCTAGTGATAAGAAAATAAATGCATTCTTACACCTAAATCCTAATGCTTTAGAAGAAGCAAAGGAAATTGATAAAAAGAAAGTTAATGGAAGACTATATGGCCATGTCTTCGCAATTAAAAGCAATATCAATGTAAAAGGCTTAATTGCCAATTGCGCATCAAAAACTCTAGAAAATTACAAAGCGACTTACGATGCAACAGTTATTGAAAAAATAAAAAAAGAAGACGGAATAATAATCGGAATGACAAATATGGATGAGTTTGCCTGTGGTTCTAGTGGCGAGTCATCCGCATTTGGCCCTACAAATAACCCTTCAGCTTCAGGAAAAATCCCTGGTGGCTCCTCAAGTGGTAGCGCAGCAGCAGTAGCTGCAGGATTCTGCGATATCGCTTTAGGAAGCGATACAGGAGGAAGCATAAGAAACCCTGCAAGTCATTGCGGAGTCATTGGTGTAAAACCCTCCTATGGTCTAGTATCTCGTTATGGCCTTATAGACCTCGCAATGAGTCTAGATCAAATAGGCCCATTTGCAAAAACAATAGATGAAGCCTCTCTAGTGCTAGATGTAATAAAAGGAAAAGATGAAAGAGACACAACTACATTTGATTCCCCAACAATAAAACTTTCTTCTCCAAAGCAAATAACTCTAGGTATCCTAAAAGTAAAGGGTATAGACAAGAACATTCAATCTCTAATTGATAACAAAGTTCTATCTGTACTAAAAAAATTAAAATGGTCTTCAAAAGAAATAGAAATAAAGCACATTGATTTAGCAATCCAAACATATTACCCAATAGTCTACACTGAATTCTTCTCAGCAACAAGAAGATTTGATGGAAGAAAGTACGGGGCAAAAATAGAAAATTCCTCTGGTCCTGAAGTCTTAAGAAGAATCCTAGGCGGAAGCGAAGTTACAAAAGCAGAATTTAAAGGAGCATATTACAAGAAAGCCCTGCAAGTAAAAGAATTAATTAAAGAAGAATTTGAAAAGGCTTTTGAAAAAGTAGATTGCATAATCTCTCCTACTGTCCCTTCTCTCCCATGGAATGTGGGACAAGGAGCTAAAATGAAACCCGAAGATATTTACGCTGCAGACGCCCTAACAATCCCTGCAAATCTAGCAGAAATCTGTGCAATTTCTATCCCAGCAGGAAAATTAACTTCTATACCTGTAGGTCTCCAAGTAATGTGCGCTAAAGGCCAAGAATCAAAGATGTTATCTATAGCTAAAGAAATAGCTAATCTCTAAAACTCTAATAAAACCCAAATTCTAAAAAGGCTACTTAGATTTTACCTTACCAACTATCCAACCAATAATTGCACCTATAACTAAATAGAGAATAAAATTAATTATATGATAAGGAAGATAAAATTGTTGATAAGTCGGTTTAATCGACTCTAAAAACAATATACCTAATAAAAAAGGAGAATAACCAAAACAACCCAAATCGTTGCAATTTAATATACCTATCAACCCAACAATTGGAAATATCAAAAATATTAATGCTCCTCTCAAAGAGTAAGGTAAATCTTTCCAACCCATAAAGATAATAAAATATTCAATTATATAAACCTTCTTCAATAATTTAAGTTCTAATTTATATTTGTGCGAACTCTTAAATCCCCACAATACTTAACTTTAAATCACCCAATTGTGAATAATTTACATGGAAATTAAAGGAACAAACATCGAATTTCTAGGACACTCAGGATTTCTAATAACTCATGGAAACGGCAAGAAAATAGCTATAGATCCATATAATATCTCAGACAATATACCAAAAGTAGACTTAATCTTAATAACTCACGGGCATTACGACCACTGTAGCATCAAGGATATAGGAAAAATAGCAAGGGATAAGACAATAGTGGTAATGCCTCCTGATGTTCAAAGCAAGATAACAAAAATAGAAGGAGTTGAAATGCAGATAGTTGAAGTAGGAGATGAAATAGAGTTTGGCAATGTGAAGATAGAAGCTCTCCCCGCATACAATTTAAACAAAGATTTTCATCCAAAAAGAGAAGGCTGGCTAGGTTACCTAATAAAAATAAACGGCCTAGTTATTTATCATGCAGGAGATACAGATAAAATTCCTGAAATGCAAAAGTTAGCAGGATATGGTAGGAGAGATAAAGAATTCATTGCACTCTTACCTGTATCCGGAAAAACCGTTATGAATGCCGAAGAAGCTGCAGAAGTTGTCTCAATTATTAATCCCAACTTAGCAATTCCCATGCATTACGGTGCCGGAGTTGTAGGAACAAGAGAAGACGCAGAAAGTTTTGTTGAATTTTGTAAAGAAAAAGGCGTCCATGCTCAGATTTTAGAAAAAATATGAAAAACAATAGTTTTGAAGAAATATGGAATAAACTAAAGAGTTTCAAAAGAGTTGTTATGTCTCTACACGCAAAACCAGATGGCGACTCCTTAGGCTCGTGTACTGCATTGAAATATGTTTTAGAAAGAGATTTAAAATGTCGCATCAAACTAGTCAGTTATGATACTTTAAGTGAAGATTTAAATCAATTCCCATTCGCTAAAGAAGTTGAATTTGGCACAGACATATCAGACCTTGACCCTAATAAGTTTGACGGAGTTATCTTCTTAGATTCTAGTTTAGATAATCAATCCGGAAAATTAAAAAAAGAGTTTAAAATTCCTAAAATCTTTACCATTAACCTTGATCATCATAATACCAATACATTTTATGGAAATATGAATTATGTAGATAAAGAAAGTCCTTCAGCTTGTTCGGTATTAGTTAATTTCTTCAAAGATAGAAAAATAAATTTTGACAAGGAACTATCAACTAGATTACTTCTAGGCATCTGCACAGATACAATATTTTTTAAAACACAATCTTCAGATAAGGCATTAAAAGATGCCGGATTCTTGGTCGAACATGAAGCAGAATATTTTAATAAAATAGTTAGCCCACTAGAATTGAATATTCCTCTAAAGTATAAAAGATACATAGGGGTGTTGTTCAACAATTTTAAACTGGTCCCTGAACAAAAATTTGGCTATAGCATTATTACCCAAAAAGAAGTGAAAGATTTAGGATTAAATGAAACAGAAATTAGAGGTGGAGCCAACGAGCTGCAATATATAAAAGAATGCGACTTCATCTTTACACTAACCGAACTTGAAAATGAGATTAAGGGTTCATTTCGATCTAAAAAAGAAATCGATGTCTCTTTATTTGCAAAAGAGCTTGGAGGCGGAGGACACAAACTTGCAGCTGGCTTTGTCCTGCCAAAGATGTCACTAAATTTAGCAGAAGAAAAAGTCTTAGAAGCAGTAAAAAAGGTCGGAATACAAAAAATTTAATAGTTATTGTAAAGTGACAGTACTTACTTCTTAGAATACATTGCACAATAATCAAATATTTAAACTAATTCTTCATGCCACCATCATGTTCCCAATAAATGAAAGGAGGTTTACAATATGGTATTAGATTTCGCAAAAGAAGCTTTGGCAAATTCTGAAAATTACAGCATTAATTTTGATGAACTAAGAGCTGGTAAAGCAAACATTAAAGTTTTTGGTGTAGGAGGTTGTGGTTGCAATGCAATAACATGGCTATTCAACAAAGGAATTAATGGAGCAACAATTTACGGCGTCAACACTGACGCCTTGCACTTAAGCATTACAAAAGCTGATGAAAAAATTCTTATCGGAAAAGAGTTAACACGTGGACTTGGTTGTGGTGGTTTCCCTCAAAAAGGAAGAGAAGCTGCAAAAGAGTCCCTCTCTGAACTGAAAAGAGCTGCGAGCGGTGCGGATATGGTTTTCATAAACGTAGGTCTTGGAGGAGGTACCGGAACCGGTGCTGCCCCAGTTATCGCACAGCTAGCAAAAGAATCAGGCGCAGTTGTAATTGCAGTTGCTAACATGCCTTTTGATTGTGAGAAAGCAAGACATGAAAAGGCCGAATTTGGATTGCAGGAAATAACTGAAGTAGTAGATACAGCGATTCTTATTGACAACAACAGATTAGTAGATATTGCGGGTAACTTGCCGATGGAACAAGCATTTGCAGTTTCGAATGAATTAGTCAGCACAATGATAAAAGGAATTGTAGAAACAATTACCTTGCCTTCATTGATCAATCTTGACTATGCAGACGTTTCTGCGATTATGAAGAACGGCGAGGTTGCAGTTATAGGAGTTGGTGAATCAGACACTACGGCAAGAGTTGACGAAGCAGTAAGGCAAGCGTTAACGCATCCTCTTCTAGACGTCGATTACAAAGGAGCTACTGGTGCACTTATCCACATAACTTGTGGCCCAGATTTCAAGCTTGAAGAATTCGCAGGAGTTGGAGAATTAGTAACAGAAAACATTAGCCCTGATGCACAAGTAATTATTGGAGCGAGAGTCAATAAAGAATTCGCAAACAAAGTACGTGTCATCACAATAATGACTGGAGTTAAGTCCCCATACATCTTAGGTCGTCACAAAGAAGAGCATCGTGTTACTTCAACAAAGCCTCAAATGTCTGATTTAGGTATAGAATTTTATAACTAAATCCTCTTTTTTTTCTTTTTTTTCTTTATTTTTTAAAAGCCTTTTATTTGTTTTTGTTTTTCAGTTGTTATATTTTTATCTAATTTTCTTTGAACAAAGGCATCTACGTCTTTCACTAAAGAATTATAATTTATCGCTTCCCCTACTTCTTTCATAGAAATATTTGCGCGATTCTTTAATGCATCTATAAGGGTAAAATATCCTTTTGATTTAAGTAATTCTGTTCTTACATGCCCTTTATAGTTTCTGCAGAACTCTTCTATAAACGCTCCCTGTTCTGCAGGAGTTATTTCAGCAAGAGTAAGAAACTGTTGCCCATTTAAATTATCTAAAACCTTATATTTTCCTAAGAAATGTTGCCATAATCTAGCTCTTTCTTCCACTTTTGGATAATCTATAAAGAAAGTTGCCAATCTTCCTTCTCTTGTAAGCGCCTCTTCAAACGAATCAGGAGAAAGATTTGTAGATACAGACAATACTAATTCTCTATAATTTCCTATATATCTTTTTAATATATCTATTGCTTCCTGATAACCCTTTGAGAAAGTTTCTGCTCCTTCCTCTGCTGCTTGAACTAAAATTGAAGCCTCATCAAAAGAGACGAATGATGCTTTCTTTCTT
>Ga0209542_10002785_pt1 | contig 38592 bp, 41 predicted proteins | sample RifCSPhighO2_01_FD_184028 | JGI IMG/M metagenome (GOLD analysis project Ga0209542, IMG submission 184028) | Soil microbial communities from Rifle, Colorado - Rifle CSP2_plank highO2_0.1 (SPAdes) (version 2) | ecosystem: Environmental > Terrestrial > Deep subsurface > Rock core/Sediment ... | reverse complement strand
ACCTTCTTTTTGCCTGACCTTTTCTCTCTCTATGATTTTATAAATCTCGGGATCTTGTTTTTGTAATGTTTGCATTGGTATTTCTTGTCATTCTGATCCGCCTAGGCGGAGAAGAATCTCAACTGACTTGAATCCTTCACTTGAATTCAGGATGACAAAACGAGATTAATATCTTTTAAAGAAATAGGACCTTGTCTCAAAATTCTAGCACGCTTTTCGGTAAGATCCAAAACTGTGGAAGGTCGTACGCGCGGAAGACTGCCGGCGTCAAGAATCAAATCCGGTTTTAGACGACGATGAGTAAATTGTTTTTTTATCGCGGAAATATTGTACGTGCCTGGTTGACCTGAAACATTAGCGGAAGTCGCGGTAATCGGACGGCCAAGTTTTTTTACCAAATCATGAGCAATCTTGTTCTTAGGCATCCTGACGCCAATCTTGCCGGTACCGGCAGAAAGCAACTTCCATGTTGTGCTTCCCCTCCCCTTGTGGGAGGGGTTAGGGAAGGGGTTTGATTTGAGAGGCAAAACTAAAGTAAGAGGCCCCGGCAAAAACTTTTTGAATACTTTTTCCGCTCGCCTATCAAATTCCGCGATCTTTTTTGCTTGCGCGAGGGAGGCGACTATTACATGAACAGGTTTTCTGAAACTTCGGCCTTTCAATCGATACAATTTCCTCACAGCGGAATGGTTGGTAGCGTCTACTCCTAATCCGTAAGCTGTATCAGTGGGCAATACTACTATGCCCGAGTTTTTCAAAACTCTTTGAGCATCTAATAAAACTTTTCTCCCTGATTTTAAAACTATCATCTTGTTAATTCCAAATCTTCCGGCCCTGTCACTTTGTGCCACCAGGAGGCTTTTACAATATCAATTCTAGAACCGTTTTTGGCAAGCTGTAACATAGTTTGTGGCAAACCAAACTCTTTGGTTTTATTTCCGGCAAGCACAAGTGGCAGATCAAAATACCGCTTATCCAAAACATACGCGCCACAATTTGAGTAACTTCCCGCTCTCACCGGCTGTCGTTCTATTATATCTATAAGTTTCCCGGTATCATCAATCGCGACCTCTGCCTGAAAATCGTTGGTGCTATCCTGACCGACTTTTCGCGCCAGCAATCCCATGGGATGTTTTATCAATTCATCAAGATCAGAAGTGGCATACAGGTCATCTCCCATTAAAACCAAAAATTTCCCTTTGATCAAATCCTTGCATATAGACAGAGCGTGGCCGGTCCCAAGTAGCTCTTTCTGTTCAATATACGTTATCTTTCTTCCACCAAATTCACGGCCAATCGCCTCTTCTATCTGGTGAGCCAGATACCCCACTACCAAAACCACCTCGGTTATCTCCTTGGGTAACGCCTCAAGGCTATGTTCTATCAAAGATTTATCGTCAATTGTCAGCAGAGGTTTTGGGCGATCTTTGGTCAGCGATCCCATCCGTGTTCCCAATCCTGCCGCGAGTATTACTGCTTGCATATTTGATATAATACGAAACTACGAAAACTTATGCGAAAACTACGAAAGATACACCAAAAATTTTGCGGTTTTCGCAATAATTTCGCAATTTTCGCATTACTTTACTACAAAATTAACCAATCTACCCCTAATATAAATAGTCTTTACAATAGTCTTGTCCTTCATAAAAACTTCCACTTTTGCTGAACTCAACGCCAGATTTTCTATTTCATTTTTCTCAAGGTTTGCCGGTACATCAATTTTATCCCGCACCCGGCCGTTGACCTGCACGACTATCTTAAGAATATCATCAGAAATATATTTTTCATCCCACTTGGGCCATGTTTCGAACTGAATGGATTTTTTGTGTCCCATCTGCGCCCACAGCTCTTCAGTAAGATGTGGCGCGAAAGGCGAAAGAAGAATTAGAAATTTTTCGGCCGTGACTTTGGAAACCGATCCAAACTCCTCAAAAGTATTCACCGACTCCATAAAGCTCGAGACTGACGTATTGAATTTCATATCCTCTAGGTCTTGTGTGATTTTTCTGATCAGCCGATGAATGATTTTTTGCTCTTCGGCGGAGTCGGTGGATTGTTTGATATTTTTCTCAAAATCAGTAAAAAATTTGTAAGTCCTGACTATAAATCGCTGTACCCCTACCACTCCACGAGTGCTCCAGGGCACCATTTGGTCAAAAGGCGCGATAAACATTTCATACATTCGAAGCGCGTCTGCTCCATACTCGTTTACCAGATCATCGGGATTTACAACATTACCAAAAGACTTGGACATTTTGCGCCCATCTTCGGCAAGAATAATCCCATGAGAGGTGCGTCTCGCATAAGGCTCCATCCCTGCCACCAAACCCTGATCATACAAAAATTTATAAATAAAACGAGAATAAAGCAGGTGCAAGGTAGTATGCTCCATGCCCCCGTTATAGAGATCCACTGGCATCCAATGATCAATTTTTTTCCGATCGGCAAAAACCTTGTTGTTTTTCGGGTCAAGATAACGCAAAAAATACCAGTTTGATCCGGCCCAATTTGGCATGGTGTCGGTTTCTCTCCTTGCTTTACCTTTGCAATTCGGGCATTTGGTCTCGACAAATTTTTTGATCGCGGCAAGAGGCGACTCACCGGTGTCGGTGGGCTCGTAATTTTTGACTTTTGGAAGCGTGACAGGCAAATCTTTCTCCGGCACCGGCACCTCGCCACACTCATTACAGTAGATGATGGGAATCGGTTCTCCCCAATAATGCTGACGTGAGAATACCCAGTCACGAAGTTTGTAACCAATTGATTTTTCTCCTGAATTTTTCGCGGTGAGCTCCTTGGTGATCTCCTCGCGCGCTCTTTCCGAATCCAAACCGCTGAACTTTCCGGAATTAACAAGTTTTCCTTCCCCGACCCAACAATCACTTTCCAGGTCGACTTTGAGATGGCCTACCGCCGAAGCAGGTGGTGGTAAGTCGTCTCCCGTAGCTACGTCAGGCGGAATAATCACTTTTTTTACAGGTAGCTTGAATTTTTTGGCAAACTCAAAATCCCGCTCATCATGAGCGGGCACTGCCATAATCGCGCCTGTGCCATAAGAACCAAGCACATAGTCAGCCACCCAAACCGGTATTTCTTCTTGTGTTAAGGGGTTGACCGCTTTGATTCCGGTGTCCACTCCGGTTTTTTCTCTTTTCTCATCTTGCCTTGCGATTTCTGTTTTTGCCAGAGCGCTCTCGATATACTTTCTCACCTCTTCCTTGGCCTGCCAGCCGACAGCAAGCCAGCTTTGCGCAAGCTCCGGAGAGACAACCATAAAAGTCGCGCCAAAAACAGTGTCCGGACGAGTGGTAAAAACTTCTACCATATGCTTGCTGTCTTTTTGACCAGGAATGAATTTGAGGGAAAATTTTATCTTTGCACCTTCCGATCGCCCAATCCAATTCTTTTGCTGGACTTTTACTCTTTCCGGATAGTCCACTTTTTCTAAATCGGAAAGCAAACGGTCAGCGTATTTGGTGATTCTGATCAGCCACTGCTTGAGTAATTTTTTGGTCACCTCGGTCCCACAGCGCTCGTGCTTGCCGTCTATCACTTCTTCATTGGCTAGTCCTGTCTTACAGCTTGGACACCAATTGATAGCCACTTCATCTCGATAAGCAAGCCCGGCATTGTATAGTTTCAAAAAAATCCACTGCGTCCATTTGTAATATTTTGGATCGGTCGTATCGATTTCACGGCTCCAATCAAAGGAGAGGCCTAGCGACTTCATTTGCTTACGAAAATTGCCGACGTTTTTGTCGACGGCCTTCCGTGGATGAATCTTGTTCTTGATTGCAAAATTTTCCGCGGGCAGACCAAAAGCGTCCCACCCAATCGGGTAGAGCACTTCATAGCCGTTCATTCGCTTGTAGCGCGCGATAACGTCCAGGGCTGCGTAGCTTCTGACATGACCCACATGAAGTCCGTCTCCGGAAGGATAAGGAAATTCCACTAACGCGTAAAATTTCTTTTTCTTGCCAAAATCCTTAGCCTGAAAAAACTTCCTGGATTCCCAAGTCTTTTGCCACTTCTTTTCAATTTTCTTGTGATCGTACTTTTTCATTTCATAGTTTCTCCCCCATGCGAAGGGGGAGATTAAGAGGGGGTAGACTTCAGCTCATCTACTTCTCCAAGTATAACATTACAAACTCCATCCAGATTGGTCATTATTTCATAATTTGTAAACCTCAAAACTTTAATTCCTATTTCTGAAAGCGCCCTGTCTTTCTTTTTATCATTAGATCTTGCGTTACTGTCACGATAATGCGAATCTCCGTCAATTTCTAAAGCTAATTTTATTGTCGGGGCGTAGAAATCAAGAACGTAATTATAAACAGAAAATTGTCTTCTGAACTTAACTCCTGTCTGACGGTTACGTAATTTTTCCCAAATTATTACTTCCGGGGCGGGCATTGCGCGCCTCAAACGTGATCGAATTGTCTTTAAAATTTTTCGGTTCCGAATCTGCATTGTCACTTACCCCCTCTTCCGCTAAAGGCGGATCCGCCTCCGGCGGAAACTCCCCCTTCCTTTCAGGAGGGGGAGAATAAATTATATCCCAAAAACCAATCGCGCGTTTTTGGTTGTCTGCTCCTCAACGCTACCTTTCTCCAGTCCTTTGACTTCCGCGATTTTTTCCGCTACGTATTCCACATTTTTGGGAATATTTCTCGTCCCTCGTACTTTTTGTGGCGCAAGGTATGGACAATCGGTTTCCAGTAAAGTCCTCTCCAAAGGTACCTTCTCTACTGCTTCGAAAAGTCCCGGATCAGATAAACCAGGCTTTTTTTCTTTACTCGGTTTATACGTAATTATACCATTAAAGCTGATATAACAATCCAAATCCAAGAATTTTTTCGCTTCCTCATAGCTACTAATAAAAGAATGAATCACGACATTTGCAAGCTTGTTTCTCGACTCTTTTAAAATCTCATACACAGCCTCATAAGCATCGCGCGAATGAATCATGAGTGTTTTGCCAACATCAGCGGCCAGATCAATCTGCGCCCGAAAAATTTCTTCCTGTTTTTTCTTGATCTCATCTTCTTTGCCTTCGATCAAACGGAAATATTCCAAACCGCATTCGCCAATCCCCACCGTCTTTTCATCCAAAGCAAGCTCCTTATACTTATCATAGTCAAATATTTCTTCTCGCGAGATGAAGCTATCTTCTTCTTCGTCTACTTCGTGGGCAAAAGTATGAATCGGATGCAATCCTATGACTGCGTATACTCCTTGATCGAACTTTCCGGCCATTTCCACCGCCCGCTTACTGGTACGGTACTCGCTGCCCACATTGATGACCCAAGTGTTATTTTTCAAAGAATCCTCCAATACTTCTTTGGAGTCTTCCTTGAACCTATTAAAATTCACATGCGCGTGAGTGTCGATAAACATAACTACTATATCTTAAAAACTTATTCGAACTAATAAGGATATCTCATAAACTTCGATACGTCAAAGTATCGAAGTTTACTTAAACTATTTGCTCACGGACTTTCTTTTTCGATACTTCTTATATTTTTTATGAGCTTGCAGGGCACCGTATATAGTAGATCCTACCAGCAGACGAGCGGCGGGATCTCTTTCCCATAATTTTGGGAGTTTTTTCTTCTTGATGGAAGAGGATAATCTTTCAATCGCTATCCTGTAGCCATCGCCTGCCTCGTGTAGCCATCGTGAGACAGTTCCAATGGTTCCATCGCTTACACCTAATTCTTTCTTAATCTCCTCATACTCTTTACCAAGATACAAAAGCTTGGCGATTTGCAGTCTCCTTGCAAGCATTCCTCTTTCAGTATGTGTCAGAATATCCCGAAAAAATGCCCGGACTTCATCTTTTGATTCCAATAAGGTAACGGCTCGCCAAAATTCTTCAACGTAAATCCCGGTCTTTCGGTTGTAAAATTCTTTCTTTGACAATTTTGTCATAATAATCCGCGAGATTTATCTTTAACTTCGATACAACTTAAACGCCTGCCTTTCGGTGAGAATTACCTTCAACTTCGATACGTCGAAGTATCGAAGTTGACCGACTATTCCATTAAAACATAACCGGTTAAGGGATTCGGGGAAAGAGTGGCTCTGCTTTTTTGATATGATCCGCGGAAAGAATTTTATCAATTTTACTGGCAGTCTCCGGTAAAAAAGGCGCGAGTTCCAGTGATACTTGCTTGAGAAGTGCGGCCAAAGAAGAAATTGCTTGCTCGAATAATTTTGGATCTTTTTTTGGCAATTCCCAGAGCTTGGATTTGTCTACGAACTGATTGGCCCAAGAAATATTTTCCCAAATTTCGGCCAGAGCGTCATGTAATCGAAATTCAGTGATATGTTTTTCCAGGTTCTCCGCTGTCTTTGGACTTTCAACAATCTCCGGGATCAGTCCATTTGCGTTTTTTTCTATCAAATTGGTCACCCGACTTACCAGATTGCCCAAGTCATTGGCCAGATCAGCCGAATATCTCCTCTCAAATTTTTCTAAAGTAAAATCCCCGTCTTCTCCGGAAGGAATTTCGCGAAGTAGATAATATCTGACCGCGTCCACTCCGTATTTTTTTACCAGTTCTTCCGGATCAATAACACTGCCCGATGACTTGGACATTTTTTTACCGTCCACATTGATAAAACCGTGAACCAGAATTTGCTTGGGTAACTCTATACCCGCAGACATTAGCATGGCCGGCCACAAAGCCGCGTGAAATCTAACGATGTCTTTGCCAACCAAATGAATGTCTGCCGGCCAGAACTTTTTGAAAGTCCCATCTTCTTCATAGTACCCAATCCCGGAAAGATAATTTATCAGCGCGTCAAACCAAATATATATAATCTGTTCCTGGTCATCCGGCACCGGTATACCCCACGACAAGGTTTTTTTTGATCGAGAAATACTGATATCCGTTAGTCCTTCCGCAATAAAAGCCAAAATTTCGTTGAATCTTTTTTGTGGTCTGACAAAGTCTTTATGTTTTTTAAAATACTCCTCAAGCGGTTTCTGGTATTTTGATAGCTTGAAAAAATAATTTTCTTCCGACAACTTTTCGGGAATAGTTCCGTGTATCGCACACTTGCCGTTCACTAATTCGGACTCGGTAACATATTTTTCACAGCCAATGCAATAGAGTCCCTCGTAACGACTTTTGTATATATCTCCGTTTGCTTTGGCTTTTTCCCAAAATTTCTGGACTGTATTTTTATGTCCCTGCTCAATGGTGCGGATAAAGTGGGAATTTGATATATCCAAAGTTCTGGTCAGCGCGCGGAATTTATCAGAAATTTCATTGACAAAATCCGGAATCTTTTTCCCCGCTTGCTCCGCCGCTTTTGGCACCTTTGAGCCATGCTCGTCTGTGCCGGTTAGAAAAAAAACATCCTCGCCTGACAAATGATGAAAGCGAGCGATGGTGTCTGCTTGCGCCAGCTCCAAAGCAAACCCAATGTGAGGCTTGGCGTTCACATAAGGTATTGACGTTGTGATGTAGAATTTCTTCTTGGAATCAGTCATAGGCCACTAAAATAAACCACTTTTCAATAAGCTGCGGTTACACCGCAGCGCAAAAAGTGTTTATCCGCCTTTGGCGGAAGCCATTTCTGGCTTTTTTATTATACCAATTTTCTTTTTAAAAAAAAAGGTGTCCTCTTAGAGAGAAGGACGCCTACTTAAGTTACCGGCTCGAATATATAACTACGAATTCTCCTTGGATCTTCTTTTCTTTGAAGTGATTATAGACAACTTGCGGCGACCCGCGGAAGATTTCTTCGAATTTCTTCGTCAACTCACGTCCGACTATCATGTGGCCGGGAGACTTGGAAAGTGATTCCAAGGTCTTTAGTATCCGGTGCGGGGATTCGTAGAAAACCACGGGGATGTACGATGATTTGATTTTCTCAATCATGGTCTGCCGGCCTTTTTTGTGTGGCAGAAATCCCAAAAAAGAAAAGCGATCCATTGAGATACCGGCCACGGAAATCAAGGCGGTCAAGGCGGATGCCCCGGGTATTGGAGTAACTCCTATACCGGACTTTATTGCTTCAGCCACCAGAATGCCTCCCGGGTCAGAAATCCCCGGGGTTCCCGCGTCGGTTACCAGAGCTATGCTTTTTCCGGATTTCAGCTCGGTTATCAAAGTTTCGATTTTTTGCAGTTTGGAGTGCTGGTGAAACGAAATCAGCGGTTTCTGAATTTTGTAGTGGTCCAATAAAATCTTTGTCCGCCGCGTATCCTCGCACGCGATAAGATCTACGGTTTGCAAAACACGCACCGCACGGTGCGTGATATCATCCAAATTGCCAATTGGGGTTGCTACGATGTAGAGAATACCCATAAATTCCAAGCTACAAGCAACAAATAGATTACAAATCACTATAACCAATCTTCAAAAACGACATTGTTTAGTATTTAGAATTTTGATCATTGGTGTATATTAAAAATTTGATACTTGTATTTACTCCAATTGTTTTCTATGTCCTGTATAATCCTCCAGAATAACCGTAATCACTGCCACCAGTGGCGCGGCAATCAACATTCCCAGTATACCCGCGATACGAAAACCGATTAGCAATGCGATTAGCACCACCAAAGGATTGGCTCCTATACTTTTTCCTATAATCCTGGGGACCAAAAGATAATTTTCCAGTTGCTGGATCACAACATATAAAATGAGTACCAAAAGTCCCAAAATCGGAGACTGAATAAACGCTAAAATCACAGCAGGAATTAATGCGAGAAATGGACCCAAGTAAGGCACAATCTCCAGAAGCCCCGCGAACAATGCCAAGACCAAGGCATTTTCTACTCCCAAAATTGTTAGACCGATAAAAGTCAAGATAAAAATTACTGCCATGAGGGAAATCTGACCAATTAGCCAGCGACCAAGCTTTTGTTGAACTTTTTGCACAACATTGTTGATGCGATCATGGTAATTTTTAGGCGCCAGGGATTTGACAAAGTCCTTCAAAGCATTTTGCTGTGCTACGAGATAAAAAGAAATTACCAAAACGCTAATGACGCTGAAAATACTCCCAAAAAATCCTAATGATTTTTCAAAAAGTGTGGAGGTGAATTGGGCAACGCTTGCACCTAGAGTGCGCAAGGATTCTGCCAGGCCAAACTGGCTGAATAAAGTACCCAAACGGGAACCTTCATTTTGAAAATCAGCCCTGAATATTTCAATACTCCCGCCCAGCTCCACAAGCTCGCTAGCCAGACGAGGTACCAGCAAAATTAAAATAAGCGCAACTAAACCTATAAAAAGTAAATAAACTAGTCCAACGGTAAGCGCTCGAGGAAAGCGAACGCGCAAATACAAAGACTCAACAAGCGGAGTAAGGGCAGAGGCCAAAATCATAGATACAACCAGAAGCAAAATAACATCACGGATAAGAAAGAAAAAATAAAGTGCCAAAAGCACTCCGACCACCTTTATCACAGCGGATGTGGCTATATTCCAATTATTGTTAGTATTTTCGTTTTCTGACATGTTTGTTTACGATTTTATTATATCTTAGTTCCAATTTTTTGACAAAAATTAAAGAAACACTTTATCAAAATCTTTTTGAGCCCTAAGTATAGTTTTTACTTTCTTAACGCTTTCAAAATTTCGATATCCTTTTTTACCGCGTCATGTTCTGTTTCTAGATAACCGTTCATTTTTCGAATTTTAGGATGATTGATAAAAGCAGACAGTCCGGCTTTGCCAATCTTGCCTTTGCCAATATGTTCATGTCGATCGCGGTTCTCACCTAGACCAAATTTGGAATCATTGATATGGATTACTTTCAGTTTGCCAAGACCGATTTTTTTATCGAATTCTGACAAGGTTGATTTTACTGCTTCAGGAGTGCGGAGGTCGTAACCGGCGGCAAACGCATGGCAAGTGTCAAAACATACTCCTATATTATATTTTTTCAGTTTCGGATGCTTGATGGCTTTTCCCAGATCATCAAAAGTCCCGCCAATCTGTTCCCCCGCGCCGGCGGAAATTTCCAAAAGCAGTTCCGCGCTACCCTGATAGTCTTTCATGACCTTTTCTAATCCCGCGATAAACTGTGAGAAGCCTTTTTCCCGTCCCAAATCTTTGTAGCTACCAAGATGCGTCATCACGTATTGCGCGCCGAGTAATGTTGCGCGCTCCAATTCTTCGCGGACAATCGCGATGGTGCCATTGAAAATATTCTTTTTTGCGGAACCGAAATTTACAAAGTACGGAGTATGGATAACGCAATCTGTAAATTTAAAATTTTTCATTTCCATTCTGAATTTCTGAAGCGTTTCCTTGTCAAGCTTGGGCGCGGCGCCTCCGCGCGGCGACCGTGAAAAAATTTGAAAAACTTCGCAACCCAAAGACGCGGCGCGAGCTGGCGCATTGTCCACACCTCCTGCGATAGATACATGACAACCTATCTTCATTGAAAATTATTTTGTTAAAAATTCAACAGTCGTTCGAATTTTTTTTCGCGCCCTTTATAAGGCCCAATTATGGCTAGTTTAAAATTCTTATTATTAAATAAGTTTTTCGCGAGCTTTTGAATATCATTCGCCGTGACTTTGTCAATTTTGGCGAAGGCTTCTTTGGGCGTAGTCATTTTATTATGAAAGGCGGTCTGCTCCAGATACCATTCCAGCCGGCTCTCCGAGTCTTCCAAGGCAAGAGTCATCCGGCCCTTGAGATTCTCCTTGGCTTTTTTCAATTCGTCCGCGGGAACTTTTTGACTTTTAATCTTTCTTAATTCATTGGAAATCACTTCCAACACCTCTTCCAGTTTATCAAGCTTCAGTCCCGCCGTAATGACCGCTGCTCCGGTGTCTTGGAAATGTTCCGCTCCCATGCGAACATAGTACGCGAGCCCTCTGCGCTCCCGAATCTCCGCAAAAAGTCGCGAGCTCATCCCGCCACCGAGGATATTGGCAAGTACCGCGAGCGTGTAATTCTGTGGATGATTATAATCAAAAGCATAAAAGCCAAGCCCCAGATGCGCTTGCTGTGTTTTTTTTTCATGAATTTTTACCAAAGCCCGCGTGGTCGGTTTTGGCGCTTGAGAAAACTTGGCTTTTACCCCATTGCGACCGTCTGACCAATATTTACCAATCAGCTTGTCCAATTTTTTGTCATCATATTTTCCTGATATCGCGAGGATCAAATTTTCATTGACGTAATTGGAAGCAATGTACCTAGTCAAATCCTCTCGGCTGGTGCTCTCAACGGTCTTTTCGTCGCCAATAATCATTTCCCCGATATCAGAACCCGACCACATATGTTCTTCCAGGATATCGCCAAGATATCGCATTGGAGTATCTCGGTACATATTCATCTCTTCAATGATCACGCCTTTTTCCCTTTCAATCTCGGCCTTATCAAGTAACGGCTGCTGTAGCATCTCGGAGAGCACGTCGAAGATGAGCGGAAGATGTTTACTTGCTGCCTTGATGTAGTAAACCGTGTACTCTTTGCTCGTGGCGGCGTTGTAATCAGCCCCTATCGTTTCCACTTTGGAGGAAAGAATTTGCGCTGTAGGATATTTTTTCGTGCCTTTGAACAGCAAATGCTCCAAAAAATGCGACATTCCCCTCCTGGAACGTTCTTCATTCCGCGACCCGGTCTTTACAAAAAAATTAACCAGCACTGATTCGCTATCACGCATCGGGACTTTCAGCACGGTAATTCCATTTTTCAAAACCTGTTTTTCGTATTTCATAAAATATTATCTTCTAATTTCGTAGAAACAAAAATAAATTTTCTAACCTGCTTGCCACGTAAATATACCAGATCTTCAATGCGTATGCCACCGGTACGGGGGAGATATACCCCGGGCTCTATGCTAAAAACATTTCCGGCTTCCAATTTTTCACGCGATTGAGGCGAAAGATTCGGCAACTCGTGAATTTCAAGCCCTGTCCCGTGCCCCAGATTGTGAACGAAATATTTGTCTAAATTTTTTTCGGCTAATGTCCGCGTCGCGATATTATAGAGCTCACTGGTCTTGATGCCTGGTGCCACCGCGGAAAGTGATCGCGAATAAGCAAGTTCTGTCTGTCTATAGGCTATCTCCAGACGTCTTGGAACTTTTTTCAGAAAAACAGTGCGGGTAAAATCACTGCAATAATTGTTGTGTTTGAAGCCCATATCCAGAATTATCGATTCTCCGGGTTTCAGTTTTTTGTCACTAGGTACGTGGTGAGGCACGGCGGCATTCCTGCCTGTGGCGACGATTGGGTCAAAGGACACGTCCTCGGCGCCGAGTTTCATTCCGGTATTTTTGATAAAATCGGCAAGCGCTTTTTCTGTCCAGGACTTTTTCCTAAGCGTTGATTTCACTTGCCGGAAAACCTTCTCCACAATTTTCATACTTCTGCCGATGTCTCGTATTTCCGCGGGTGTTTTCACAGAGCGCGTTTTGTCCACCGGACTGGTAACAACTTTGTATTGCAATCCGGGAACTTTTGCCTTCAGGTATTCTACTTCAGCGTAAGTTATGACGTTTTCCAAAACTATTTTTTTTTCACTCCCAAGGTATTTGCCAATGTTTTTAAGTCGGTCGACATATCTGACACCTTCGGCTTTCTCCAGCCCATCACCAAGAAATATCGCTTTGTCTTTTTTAACAAGCAAATAACCATTTAAAAAAGAACGACCTGTCAGATACAACAGGTTCTCTTTTTTCTTTACCAGAAGAGGCGTGGCGATGGAATTTTTCAATTTTTTGATTCGCTTTAAATTCATGGAACTTTCATTCTATCTTCTCTGTAGCCCGCCGATTTATCGGCCGGACTTTTATAAAATTTTTCAAATTTTAGAATTTCAGCCAGCGGATTGTTTATTATGTACTCTCGAATTTTCTCTAACGCCCTCTCACTTCTTATAACGTGTTCATAATAATTCGGTTGCCAGGCTCCAATGCCCAACTTATGAGATATTTTGGCTTTAAGCCTTCTCACTGTCTCTCCTAAAGCCAGCTCACAATCGCTTAGAACAAAAATCAAGTGGATGTGGTTATCCATGACAGCATAATAATCAACCTCTAATCCTTTGGTTTTCTTTATCAAATCTTTTAGTTCAGCTTCTATCAAGCCCTTCTTGCCCGCAAAAAGGTTTCTTCTATGTCTTGAAACTATCGTAACAAAATAATAACCATTCGCTTTGTAATTATATTCTCTATGTCTGATATTTTTTAAACCACGCATTCATTAGGCCCATAAATGGGCAAGCTACAAACTAGCTTAGATTGCCTTTTAAATAACCGGGTAACGATTCTATTTCCACCCGCTCCTGCTTCATCGTGTCACGGTCTCGCACCGTGACTTTTTTATCTTCCAAAGAATCAAAATCCACCGTTATACAGTAGGGCGTACCGATTTCATCCTGCGCGTAGTATCTCTTTCCCACATTACCACGATCATCCCAAGCTGTAGGAAATTGCTGACGAAGATCATCATAAATTTCGCGCGCTTTCTTAACCAATTCCGGCTTATTTTTCAGCAGTGGAAAAACAGCCACCTTATACGGCGCCAAAGCCGGCTTTAGCTTGAGCACCACTCTTTTATCTTTATCCGATCCTTCCTCATGATACGCTTCAAGCAATACGGCAAGCAAGGTTCGTTCCACGCCCAACGAGGGCTCTATCACATGCGGGACGAATTTTTCGTTGGTTTCCGGATCTGTGTAGCTCATGTCTTTTCCCGAATGAGACGCGTGAGCTTTTAGATCATAGTCAGTTCTGTAGGCCAGACCATACAATTCTTTCTGGCCAAAAGGATATTTGTATTCTACGTCTACCGTGCGTTTGCTATAATGCGCTCTCTCATTATCCGGCACGTCAACGAACTTTACATTATTTTCGTTTATACCCACTGCCGCAATCCAGTTTTTCATCTCTTCCATCCATTGTTCAAAATGTTTTTTCCAATATTTTTCCGCGATAAAATATTCAATCTCCATCTGCTCAAATTCACGGGTCCGAAAAATAAAATTGCCCGGTGTGATCTCGTTGCGGAAAGCCTTGCCGATCTGCGCGATGCCAAAAGGTAATCTCTTTCGAGACGTATCCAGAACGGCTTTAAAATCCACAAACATGGCTTGGGCGGTTTCCGGTCGAAGATAAACCTCGTTCTCCGCTGTTTCTACAGGGCCGAGATTGGTTTTAAACATTGTGTTGAAATTCTGCGCCTGGGTAAACTCTTTCCCTCCGCAACTCACGCAAACTTTTTTCTCAAGATCGTCCTGCCTATATCTTGCGTGACATTTCTTGCATTCCACCAGCAAATCATTGAAATTCTTCAGATGCCCGGATGCCTCCCAGACTCTTGTGCTCATAATAATACCAGCATCCAATCCCACCATGTCATCGCGGTCCAGCACAAACTTCTTCCACCACAATTGTTTGATATTATTTTTAAGCAACACTCCCATCGGACCGAAGTCGTAGGAATTCGCCAGTCCTCCATAGATCTCACTACCGGGAAATATAAATCCCCGTCTTTTACAAAGCGATATTATCTTTTCCATCAAATTATCATTATTCATCATATAATTTCTTGCCTACAAACTATCAACTACTACCTACAAACTATATTATATCATTTTTTTCATTTTTTGCGAAAAAAAATCTGGACAATCTCCCGTGATGTTACGGAAGGTTTACCAGATGAGATAAAGGACAAACGCGCCTGCTAAAATGGCGAGCAAAAGCGATACCCTAAGAATCGCGGTATCCTTCTTTGTCCATGCTGTCGAGTCAACATCGACTTCAATGCATTCGATGCGCTCGATCATAAGACGCTCCTCACGCAGTAGTTGACGAAAATTGCAACTGTCAGCAGAGCAAGCGCTATCAAAGAGCCCTTGCCAAGTATTTCGAGCCGACGGCTTGTTTTTCTACTGTCAGCTAAAGTGCTTTGAATCCTCTCCGTTTGAGTCATCTTTCCTCCTCTTATCAAACATCTTACTCTTTTTTTTTCATTTTGTCAATAAAAAAAGCCCGTCCGAAGAAGGGCAGGTAAAAGTATATGCTCGAAGCTACCGCTTCGGCTCGGGCGATGTCTTTGTTATGGAAACTGTCAGCCATCCACCTTTTCCGTCTGGACGGTAAAGCCCGACAAATCGTGTCCCCGGCTTGATAGACTCGCAAGCCTTCTGACTACTGTAGTTCAGCACAATCCGCACCTCGCCGTTCCCGCACTTTTCGGCAAGCTCGCGCTCCAAGTTGTCAGAACAGAAGTCTGGAATCATGTACTTGAAGCTCACGCGGAGCATGTGAATGTCAGAAACCTCGACAATGTCGTTGTCGTAGGTCTCGGCGCAGTCGCCGGCAAAAAGCGGTATGAAGGCAAGTAAAACCAAAAACACTACGACAGGTAACTTTTGCACTCAGTCCTCCTTTACGCGAAACCACAGACATCATACATCTAAAGCAAATTTCGGTCAAAAAAAATCGGCGGCCTGCTGGTACTCACAGGCAAGCCGAAGACGAGTCTTATGTCAAGCTACTCATCTCTTCCGTTCTTTGTAATTCTTAACCATTTCACCGAAGCTTTCGTATTTCAGCGCTCGATGAATTTTGGCCATCAAATTCAGATAAAATTTTAGATTATGCATTGTGGCCAGCCGAATACCCAAGAGCTCATTGGCCGCGAAAAGATGACGCAGGTATGCCCTGGTATGATGGGTGCAGAGATAACAGTCGCAAGTATTATCTACCGGCGTAAAATCCTTTTCGTATTTTTTACGGGAGATATTCATAACTTTATAACCTCGTCCCAGCTTGGCGGAAACAAACAGCTGACCATGACGCGCGTTACGAGTCGGAATCACACAATCAAATGTATCACATCCCTTGGCTATCCCGGCAACCAATTGTTCCGGTGTGCCCACGCCCAGCAGATGGCGTGGCTTGTCTTCTTCCAAATGCGGTATGGTAAAATCCAAAACCTGATACATCTTCTCTGCCGGCTCACCCACCGACACTCCGCCGATCGCGTAGCCATCAAACCCTATGCTTTTCATCTGCTCTAAGCTCTTCTTCCTCAAGTCTTCATAAAACCCGCCTTGGATTATCCCGTATAGTTTTTGCCCGGGATTCACTGATTCGGCTGTAATCTTTTCGTGATGTTTTCGGGCACGTTGGGCCCACCCATAAGTTATATTTATGGATTTTACGATATGCTTGCGGGTAGCGGGATAGCCCGGCACGTCGTCAAGTATCAGCGCGATATCCGATCCCAAATTTGATTGAATCTGGATTGATTTTTCCGGAGTCAGTACCTGCTTACTGCCATCGTCACCTGCTTGAAAGCTCACCCCCTGCTCGCTAACTTCCACACTAAAAGGCTTGCGACCCTCGCTGTGACCTGCAAATTTTCGATCTGGCTTTCCTAGCGAAAAAACCTGAAACCCGCCGGAGTCGGTCATGATCGGTCCGTCCCAGCCCATAAATTTGTGCAAACCCCCGGCATTGTGAATCAAGGTATCGCCGGGCTTGAGCCAGAGATGATAGGTATTGGCTAGAATCATTCCCGCTCCCCAAAATTTCAGCTCCTCGCTCGTGACAACTTTCACGGTGGCTTTGGTCCCGATCGGCGTAAAAGCGGGCGTCTGCACCTCACCATGCGCTGTACGCAAAACCCCGAGTCGCGCTCGGGATTTCGGATCTTTCTTTTTGATTTGGAAAAAGTTATACATTTATTCTCAAATTAGGAAAACGATTTCTAAGAGAATTAATTTCGTCAGAAGTCAGTCTGAAAAGGTAAAGATAGCCACTGACGGTTTCCGGGAGTTTGAGGCCTTCGGCAGAAGTAAGACCGGAAAGGTCAAGATGGCCTCCGATGGTTTCCGGGAGTTTTAGACCTTCGGCAGAAGTGAGGCTACGAAGGTTAAGTTCGCCACTGACGGTTTCCGGGAGTTTTAGACCTTCGGCAGAAGTGAGGTGGGAAAGGTCAAGAGTGCCGTGATGATACACAATACCTCCTTTTAGGGCTCCGTAGAAGGTGGTGCTGATTTTGTCTTTAGATACGCCAAAAACTCTTGATAAATCTTCCTTTTGATCACGACTTGATAATATCTCCTCGATACGAGGATCTGTATCATATCCGAAGCCTTCTATAGTTCCGTTGATTTCGTACAATAAGATAAGATCGTCTTTGGTGAAGGGTTCTTTGTTTTCACGCTTTTTTTCAAGTGCGGTGAGCATTCGCATGTCTTCGCTCTTCTTTTTGAATACATTCGCCTCGGCGCCAAATTCCTTCAATTTGTCATCCAAAATATCTACCATGTTTGGTTCAAGGTTCTGCTGGGAATCGAATACACCGCGAGGATTCTCGGCAATTTTTTTGTCACCTTCCATTCGTATAGCTATGCGAGGGATTGTCGGATTGCCAGTAGTATCCAATGTGTAATACACGTAAAAATCGCCGCCTTTAAGTTGAGTTTTTGCGGTCGGATACCCTTTTGTACACCATGCGGTGCCCTTGTTTTGAAGCGAGAGCCATAATGATTTCGGGTCTTCTCCTTTTTTGTAGCGTACCCATTCTCCGCGTGTTTCCGCTCGCAGTTCCGGCAATATTTCTCCGTTTTGTTTTATGCCTTCAGCGTATTGTTTGGCAAAAGAAAGATTGGTAAACGCTTTTGCTTTTTCTCTGGTGAGTAAGTCTTTTTCTGGGGTGTCCCAAAGAGTTTTTTGCGCTTCGCGCATATCATTCAGCACCGTATTGTCCTGCGAAGCCTCAATCATTTGTTGCACGTGCGCAAGCGCGCCACGGTCAACATCGGGAAAAAGCTTGAATGTGCCTTTTGATCTCTTTGGAAATTCTTGTTTGTCTTTGTCATATTCTCCGAGGTTGAGAATATTTCGGAATACGTAATAACGAAACCATGTCGGATATGGCTCGTCTGGATTAGAAAGATACTTTATCCATTCATCGAGCGAGCTTTCCAAGTCGCCTACGGCAATTTCTCCCCGCTGCTCCAGGGCATCCTCGTTGTATTCGGCTTGTATACCCATCTGTCGCGCCGCTCTTTCTTCCACTTGCGCCGCCGCCTCGGCCATTCTTTCTTTATTCGGCCGGACATATTCATTCATCACCATATTGCGAAGCGTTCTTAAAACGCGCGGTCGCTCTGTATGCAAAACGTCTTCCAAGTCCTCTTTCTTCTGCTCGTGAGCAGGATCAAGAACCAGTTTTTCTAAACGTTTTAGATACGCTTCTATGCGTTCGGCCGGGTCGTTGGGCACCTTTTCGCCTGTGCGTTTTTCCGTACGACGTGCGGCGGCATCCGTTTCTTGCGAATTATGCAGGCCATATTTTTCTTTGAGAAATCTATTTCCTTCCATAAGATGAGTTATTTGCTTGTAAGTATATTTTACAGGATTATTCAAAAAATGTCTTTTTCAAGAGCGTAAAAGCGGGCGTCTGCACCTCACCATGCGCTGTACGCAAAACCCCGAGGCGCGCTCGGGACTTCGGGTCTTTCTTTTTGATTTGGAAAAACATGAGGTTATTTGAACTCCAACTTACCGGTTACCGACTAAAAATTATTTAGTATCTTCCCTGTCCTCTGCCACCACCGTGACCAGACCCGCCTCGTTGCGGTCTTCCGCCGCCTGCCCCTCGTCCTTGGGGACGAGTTTGATGCGGATGCCCGCCGGTACCTGGTCCATCCAGCGCGGTCATGGAAAGATTAATCCTGCCCATGGCGTCAATCTCGGTGACAATAACTTTGACTTCGTCGCCAATTTTCACCACATCTTCCACCTGTTCTACTCGATGAGGTGCCAGCTGGGAAATATGCACCATCCCATCCTTGCCAGGCAAAATCTCCACAAACGCTCCGAAATCCATAATCCTTACAACTTTGCCGGTAAAAATCTCTCCGGGTTGAACTTCTCTCACCAAGTTTTTGATCCAGTCCACGGCTTTTTTCATTCCTTCCGGGTCTTTGCTGGTCACCGCCACCTGACCGTCGTCTTCAATATCAATCTTCACCCCTGTTTTTTCGATTATTTCATTGATAATTTTTCCGCCGGAACCGATCACGTCTCGGATTTTCTTGGGATCGATCATAAAAGCCACTATTCGAGGCGCGTGCTTGGAAAGTTCTGCTCGTGGGGCAGGCAACACCGCATCCATTTTTTCAACGATATGCAGTCTACCGGCGTAGGCTTGATTCAAAGCATCTTCCAAAATTTCTACTGTCAGTCCTTTCGATTTTACGTCTAACTGAATCGCGGTGACTCCTTCTTTTGGTCCCGCGACTTTAAAATCCATGTCACCGTAAAAATCTTCGATTCCCTGAATGTCTGTAAGCACTTTATACTTTCCACTTTCGATGTCCAAAACCAAGCCCATGGCCACGCCGCCGACTTGCGCGGAAATAGGCACCCCGGCATCCATCAAGGATAACGAAGACCCGCAGGTCGAGGCCATAGAAGTGGATCCATTGGACGAGAGCACTTCAGAAACCAGCCGCATGGTGTACGGAAACTTTTCTTTGTCCGGCAAGACTGGCATCAAGGCTCGCTCGGCCAGAGCTCCATGGCCAATATCTCTTCGGCTAGGTCCTCTTACGGGACCGGTCTCTCCTACAGAAAAACTTGGAAAATTATAATGGTGCATGTACCGTTTTTTTGTCTCAACAAAATCTTCCATCCCGTCCAAAATCTGCGCGTCACCCGTGCTACCCAGCGTGACAATCGTTAGAGCCTGGGTTTCGCCTCTGTTAAAAAGCGCGCTACCGTGAGTACGAGGCAGCATGCCCACCACCGCGGAAATTTCCCTGGTCTCGGTAAGCGCTCGTCCGTCAACTCGGATTTCATTTTCCAAAATATTTTTCCTCACAATCTTTTTCTGCAATTTATAAAAAGCATCCATAACATGCTGTCTTACCGATCCAAAATCTTCAGATCCTGCGACTCGAACTCCATCTTTTTCAAACTGCGCCAAAATTTCCATCTGCAAATCGGAAGCGGCCTGTTCACGATCTTCTTTTACCTTGATAGCCATGACTTTTTCTGCTTTGGCTTGCGCAAACTCTGAAACCTTTTGAATAATTCCTTGGTCAGTCTTCATCGACTCGTAAGTGGCCTTTGCTACCTCACCCACTTGTTTTTTCAGCGCCAATTGCAAATCAACCAGCTTGACTAATTCTTTTTGCGCGATTTTTATAGCCTCGATTATATCTTTCTCCGGTACAATCTTTGATTCCGCTTCCACCATCATAATATGATCGCGAGTACCCGCGATAACGATATCCAAATCGCCTTTTTCGCGCTCTTCGTAACTTGGATTGACTATAAACTTACCATCAGTCCGTCCGATTCGGACAGCGGCCAAAGGCCCGTCAAAAGGAATATCAGAGATTATAAGAGCGGCGGAGGCGGCATTAATACTTACCACATCAGGATCATTGGCTTCATCAAAAGAAAAAACCGAAAGCATTACCTGGATATCGTTTCTCATGTCATCCATAAACAAAGGGCGTAGTCCGCGATCGATTAGCCTGCCGGATAGAATAGCCTCGTCAGTTGGCCTGCCTTCACGTTTTATAAATCTGGATCCTTTTATTTTTCCGGACGCGTAGAGCTTTTCTTCATAGTCAACCATCAGCGGAAAATAATTTATTCCCTGCCTTACACCCCCGCTCATTGTCGCCGTGGCTAGCACCACGGTTTCGCCCAGCCGTCCCACCACCGCGCCGTTTGCTTGGCGAGCCAAATCACCCGTTTCCAAAGAAAACGGCTTTCCGCCAAAATCGGCCATTACCTTTTTATTCATTTAAATTTTTGTTTCCAAGTTGGCGTACAGGATAACAACGACTAAATAACTTTAGTCATCGCTCATTCTAGACACCAAATTAGAAACCTTAATTATTATGACGCTTTAATTTTAAGCTTGTCGGTTATTTTTATATATCGTTTTTCATCTTCGCCTTTCAGATACCGAAGCAGTCTTCTTCGATTACCAACCATCTTGAGTAAACCTCGTCGAGAGTGATTGTCTTTTTTGTGCTGTTCCAAGTGCTTTTGCACCTGTTCAATCTCTTTGGTCAGCACGGCAATCTGTACTTCCGGAGAGCCGGTGTCGTCTTTGTGAGTCTGAAACTTTTTGATGAGATTTTCTTTTTCCTTATGTGTAAGCATCTTTATATATCTTTCTTCGTACAGGGCAGACGCTAGCCCGGTCGAATGATCGGGTACTCCCTGCCGAAATTAATGACGTGAACCTATTATACAAAGTATTTTGTATCATTGCAAGGCAAAAAAAAGAAGGGCAAACGCTTGCTAATTACGTACCCTTTTTTGAAAAAATCTGTCCTTTACAAACACCGCGAGTAGCTCCCCAACAAATGCCCCAATTACCCACCCAGAAAATGCGCTTGTTGAGATCAAGATCCGCATCGTAGAGTTTGAGTGCTCCGGTTCTCCTGGCATAAAAGCAACTCCTGCCGCAACTATCCCGATTAGAAATAGTTCCTTATGAGAAAACGCGGAATCTGTTCCTCTGGCGCATTGAAACGAGTGGATCAGAACTCCCGCGCTGCCCCAGAACCAGAAAACTCCATTCAAGAGTACGGTCGACGAGTGGAGATCTAAATCTGAACTTGGTGCAAGCAGAATCCAAGCAAGCGCTACTAATGCGATAGCCGACAGAAAAGTTAAGACTCGCACAGCTACTCGTGTCATTGTAGTCCTCCGTTGAACTAATTATAAAATAGACTAATTTTATCCTTTTGTACAGCTAAACCTTCTCTAGAATTAGATCAAATGACACTCCTGGAAATCTTTATCGGAATAATAATCATTTATTATAAGGCAAACAATCTGCTATACTAATTATGTCGTACAATATATCAAATGGAGTCACTCTCAAAACTCAAAACTCAATTTCTCGAACATCTGGAAATCGAAAAAAATCGCTCACATCTGACGATCGCGAATTATGACCATTATCTCGAGCGGTTTATTAAGTTCGCAAAAAACTCGGGAGTCTCCTCGCCTGAGAAAATCACTCAAGACTTGGTCAGAAAATTTCGCCTGGCGCTAAATCGGATGCAAGACGAACACGGTCGGTCGCTAAAACTCATCACCCAAAATTATCACGTCATCGCGCTTCGATCCTTTCTCAAATATCTAGCCAAGAACGACATCAAAACCCTGCCGGCGGAAAAGCTGGAGCTGGCCAAAACTCCTTCCCGTCAGGTGCAATTTCTGGAAGGAGAAGAGATTGAGCGACTGCTCAACGCGACCAAACAAGAAAAAAATCAGCTTATTGCCTTGCGCGACATGGCCATCCTGCAGACGCTTTTTTCCACCGGTCTGCGAGTCTCGGAGCTGACTTCTCTGACAAAATCAAAAATTAATCTCAATAAGGCTGAATTCTCCATCCGTGGCAAAGGTGACAAGGTTCGCGTGGTTTTCTTGTCGGCAGAAGCGATCGACTCGATCAAAGACTATCTCGCGGCACGCAAGGACAAGTCTCCGGCGCTCTTCGTGGCTCATAAGCAAAAAAAAACGGTGGAAAAACAAATCGCCGAAATGGATGAATCCGAGGCGCAGAGCCTGACGCCAAGAAGCGTGCAAAGAATAATCAAAAAGTACGCGCGGTCAGCCGGCATCACCAAGGACATAACTCCGCACACCTTGCGACACAGCTTTGCCACTGATTTGCTGCAAAACGGAGCCGACATCAGGGCGGTCCAGGAAATGCTCGGACATTCATCCATTACCACAACTCAAATCTATACCCATATCACCAATCGCCAGTTGCGCGACGTTCACAAAAAATTTCATGACAAGAAATAAATTCGAAATAAAAAAACCGGCGCGCCCCGAAGGACACAGCCGGAAAGAAAACTCCCTATGGCATCATCGGCCGAGTAAAAAACTGGTAGAAGTGCGGATCAATGTATGGCCAGAGGAGATGAAACCAACTCCAGCAGAGGCCAAACCAGATCATCGCGATCGGCACTGACAACCGCATATAATCCCACCACTCTCGTCGGGTTTTGAAAAGCATGACTCCGACCAGGCTGGATAACGGCGTGATCAGCACGGCTGTTGAGAGTATTGGCACCTCTTGCCAGATATTGCCGGCAGCCGGATAGATCGCGCCGGTTAGGACGCCGTTTACGACGGCGGGGAAAAAAGCTTTGTAGCCCTCAAAATTGCTCATCAGTGGCGCGACCGGTTCGGCGATAAAGGCGGCCACGACCAGGAGAGTCATTACCGCGACTTCTGTCTCGGTCTTCATGACCTCGATTAGGTCTTCACCCTGGCCTGTGACAAAGCTATAGAAAAACAACACGCCCAGACAGAGCAGCGCGTTGTGGGTAAAAAGCAGTATGGCAACCGCGACCGCAAACTCAAGATAGTCGCCTTTGTCAGCCACCATCTTCTTGCCGTGATTGTTGTCTGCAAGCTCAACCCCGATGATTTTAATCGCTAGGCGATTTGTGAGAAAACCCAGAATGAGTAGAAATACAGCCACCGGTGGTATCACCGGCAACATGCTGTGCCATTCGCGCATATTGTATTTCAGCGCCAAGGGCAACATGTAAACCTCGCCGAAGTACGTGATCAATCCCCCAATCAGCGCGGCGATCATATTGATTGCCTTGAACTTGAACTGATCCTGCTTTGGCCCTTCGAGCTTCGCTTTCCCGATCAGCAAAAGCACCAGAAACGAATCCATAAACCCACTGATGAAACCGCTGACCAAAGGATATGCCCATAGTGGCAAGGGCTTGCCTCGGAATGTGCTGACGAACGGTATACGAGTGATTCCCATGAGTCCCGCTAGGAAAATCACGAGAACTATGGTTTCTTCCACCACAGACCAATGATGCAGTAAATCGCGCATCAATATGAATACAATCCCCAGCGTTCCCACTAGCGCGGTTTCCAGATTGTATACCCGGCGCTCCGGATGAGGCAAAAGCGTAGCTATAATTTCCCGCATCAAATTCCTCCTTGAAATCCCAGACAGGGATTAGTCATTTAATCAAAAAATGCCCGGTTCGTCAATGTTAATAAAAAAAGCCACCGGAATTCCGGAAGCATAGTTTTTTTTTGGCCCTCCTAAAAATGACCAAAAATCACACAAAGGCCTGGGTATTACCAATAACCCGGCGCATCACGTAAAATATCACGATCGTGACATTTTGCGTTACAATGAGTTTTCTGAAAAATCTCGCTGGAAGAAAATAAAAAAAGAACCATCCGAAGACAGTTCAGCGACGCGAGGCTTTACGCCTCAATAATAGGTCGTGAAAGGTCCTGTCACGGACTTTTTTGACCAGAAGAGGCACAGCACAGCAAATATAAAACCAAAGACATGGCCGAAGAAACCTGAAAGCAGTCTCATTTTTTCCTCCTACGAATAGATCGAGGTTACCTGTATGATGGGCCATTGAAGGGATCCTGGTAATCTCGTTCCATAAGCCTTTGAAACACGTATTGGATCCCGGCAAAGCACAACACTAACGCAAAGAGGACAGTACCGATCTTCCTTTTCATTGATGATCCCCATACTTATAACCGGATCCGAAGTATCGATCCAGGCATCTTAAGGGATGTCGGACGCAGAAAAATAAAAAACTGACTGCGGCGCCTACGACAAGGCAGATATCTTCAAAGAATTTCATGTAAACCTCCTTAAGTAGCGCTTTTATTATACAGAAACCAATGGAAAAGTCAATATAAAAAGGTCAGGAATCCGATATGGTAAAATTAGCACTTGACATGTTAGAGTGCTAATGATACAATTTTTTCACGGTCGATAATTATTCCCCTATATAGCAACTGGCTAAATCTTAACTTATGTTTCCATTAGATAAATTTACTCAAAAAGCTCAAGAAGCGATCGCGACAAGTCAGGCCATTGCCGCGGAAAAACATCAACAGCAAGTAGACACGCTACACCTGCTACTTTCTTTGATCATACAAGATGGCGGAGTGGTCCCCTCTTTACTCCAAAAACTTGGTATAGATCCAAAGATGGCTGAGCAAAAAGTAAATCAAAAAATGCTGGAGTTACCGCAGATCGCCATTGCTTTCGGAGGCATTGGGCAGGTTTATATCACCCAAAATTTAAATGAAGTGCTAAATCAAGCGATAAAAGAAGCCAAGAAACTAAAAGATGATTACATTTCAACAGAACACTTACTTTTGTCCATTATGGAAAAAGGTAAAATGGCAAAGATGGTCCTGGAAAATATTGGGGTGACTCGAGAAAAAGTTCTCTCTTCTCTCAAGGACATCCGAGGCGGTGGTACGGTTACTTCTCCGGATCCGGAATCATCTTATCAGGCTTTGGAAAAATATACGATCAATGTTACCGAACTAGCCCAGAAAGGAAAACTCGATCCGGTTATCGGACGAGACGCGGAAATCCGTAGAGTCATGCAAGTCTTGTCTAGAAGGACAAAAAATAATCCCGTACTTATCGGAGACCCTGGCGTAGGAAAAACCGCGATAGTTGAAGGCTTGGCGCAACGAATTATCGCGGGCGATGTACCTGAAACCTTGAAAAACAAAAAAATCTACTCGCTTGATATGGGATCCCTGCTTGCTGGAGCCAAGTTCCGGGGGGAATTCGAGCAAAGATTGAAATCTGTACTTCGAGAAATTGAGCAATCAATCGGTAAACTAATTCTCTTTATCGATGAGCTTCATACAGTTGTGGGGGCAGGGGCGGCGGAAGGTGGTCTTGACGCGGCAAACATGCTAAAACCAATGCTAGCTCGAGGTACGTTGCATGCAATAGGCGCGACAACATTAAAAGAATATCAAAAATACGTGGAGAAAGACGCGGCTTTGGAAAGACGGTTCCAACCAGTGCATGTTGCAGAGCCGTCAATTGAAGATGCTATCGCCATTTTACGAGGTATCAAAGACAAATATGAAGTTCATCACGGAATAAAAATTACTGACTCGGCGATTCTTTCCGCTGTAGAATTTTCAGCACGATATGTTTCCGATCGGTTTCTACCCGACAAAGCAATTGATCTTATAGACGAGGCTTCGGCGAATTTGCGAATGGAGATCGACAGTATGCCCGAAGAGCTGGATAAATTGAAAAGAAAATCCCGTCAGTTGGAGATTCAAAAAACTGCTCTAAAAAAAGAACCGGTCAAAGAGGTTAAAAACGAGCTCAAAAAAATCCAAAAGGAATTGGGAGAGATTTCAGAACAATCTAAACATTTGGAACTGCACTGGAAAGCCGAAAAAGAAGTGATCACCAATATCAGATCGGCTAAATCTGAGATTGATAAGTACAAAATGGAAGCGGATCGGGCAGAGAGAGAAGGTGATCTAAACAAGGTTGCAGAAATAAGATATGGGGAGATCCCAAAACTAGAAAAACAAATTTTGGTCCATGAAAAAAAGCTTGGGCAACTTCAAGCAAAACACGCTATTTTGAAAGAAGAAATTTCTTCGGAAGATATCGCGCACGTCATTTCCCGAGCCACGGGAATACCGGTTGATAAAATGTTGCAATCCGAAGGAGATAAATTGAGAAAAATGGAAAACGAGTTAACCAAGCGGGTAGTCGGGCAAAAAGAAGCTCTAGAAGCTGTTTCCAACGCTATTCGAAGATCCCGATCGGGTATTGCCGAACCAAACAGACCAATCGGAAGTTTTATCTTTATGGGACCAACCGGGGTCGGAAAAACCGAGACCGCAAAAGCGCTTGCCGAATTTCTTTTCGATGACGAAAAATCCATCATCCGAGTAGATATGTCTGAATATTCCGAAAAGCATTCTGTATCCAAGTTTATCGGCTCTCCGCCAGGATATGTTGGATACGAAGAGGGAGGCCAACTAACGGAGCAAGTCAGGCACAAGCCATACTCCGTTATATTATTTGATGAAATAGAAAAAGCCCATCCGGAAATCTTCAACTCATTGCTCCAGATTTTGGACGAGGGTCATCTTACGGACGCCAAAGGAAGAAAAGTGAATTTCAAGAATGCGATCATCATTATGACTTCAAACCTGGGTTCCGAATTGATGAAACAATATTCAATTGGTTTTGCAGAAAAAAAAGATGAAGGGACTGCGGATGAAGAAGATATGAAAGAAAAAGTTCTGGAAGTGCTAAAAAATGCGTTCCGTCCAGAATTTCTAAACCGGCTAGATGAAATTGTGGTTTTTCACCCTCTCTCAAAGGATAACATCGCAGAAATCGTCAATTTACAACTCGAAACTGTTCGTGAAAGACTGGCGGTACAAAAAATCAAACTCCTTGTCAAGGAAAATGCTAAAAGTCTCCTCGGCAATATTGGCTTTGATCCTCTATTTGGAGCAAGACCTCTTAAAAGGCTGATCCAAAAAATGATTTTAGATAAGCTGGCGCTGATGATTGTCAGCGGTGAAATCACGGAAAAAGATACTGCGATTCTTGACATAAAAAATGAAGAAATTGTTATACAAAAAAAATAATTTCCATTGATATCAAAAAACTCCATAATTTAGCAAAAATACTCCCCTAGCATTGACCGCTACACCCTCTCTAAATAATAATTGAAGTGAAAGGAGACTAGTTAATGGAAAATTCATGGATCGAGAAGCATAGCTTCCTTTCGATCGACACCCCAAGAAAGATCTGCATACAACTGGGCGGTATAACAGCCCTGCCAATGAGGCAAATGGTCAGAACTTTCTTGGGGCGATCGGATTGTTGAAAACGGATCGGTGACTCTCGCATGTTTCAATATTGTGCGATGCTGGTACTCATATCTTTGTATGTGGGATCTCTTGAAGGAAACGCGACTAATCAGATCCGTTTTTGTATCAAAAAACAGCTTTAAAGTTAAAGCTGTTTTTTGATACTCTCAACTTATTGAGTAACTACAACTGTCATAAAAACTCCTGGGTTTAAATGATCATGCATTTTCCAGGCACCGACTTCTTCAAAGGTAAAGCTGAAGGTTTCACCCTTACCAAGCTCTCGGCACGCATCCAAGGTACTGCCCAGACACCCTCCGGTTGTCGGATATACATTGTGAGTAGGATGCACGGCAGAAGCTGGCCAAGTCGACTTACTATCTGATTCGTTACGCCATAACACACTGTCCCCCACTTTTATATTTACAATGTCCGGAGAGTATGCCTGTCCGGTAAAGACTACGGTAACACTTTTAGAAAGTTCTTCTACATCCGTCACGTCCTCAATTGGCTGATCTTCGGCTTCAGAGATTGCGTCGTCGTCGGATGCGCCGGTATCAACAATCATTTCGTCAACATCATCTTCATAACCTGGAACTTTTTGGGTCATCTCTTCAGAATTTTCCTCGGAGTCAGAATTACTATTTTTTGAATTATATTGTGTTGAGACTACATAAACCACAATAGCTATCGCAACTATTATAACAATTGTAATAATATTTTTTTTCATATGATAATTTTAATTTACTTTCAACAAACGAGGGTTCCTCCACAATAAAGAAGTAAAGGAAACTCTCCTTTAAATATCAAGTTATTATGAAAAAAACCGTTCCGACCTAAGTCGGAACGGAATTCCATTAGAGGATAGCCTCTTTTGCGGCCTTGGCTACGCGAAACTTGAGCACGACTTTTGCAGGAATCTTTATCGTCTCTCCGGTAGCTGGATTTCTGCCCATGCGCTCTTTTCGGTCTTTCTTCACAAGCTTGCCTAAGCCTGGAATGGTGAATTCACCGGATTTCTTGGTCTCTTCGTGGGCCATTGCCACGATGACATCCATGATCTCCGATACCTCTTTTCGAGTCTTGCCTAGCTTTTCGGCTAAGGCATTGAGCATCTCTGACTTGGTCATAAAATAGCTTTAATTAATTATATATTTATTTCTAGATATTACGCTAAATATTTACTCAAAAAGGATAACGCAAATCGACACTGAATGCAAATATGATAAAAACTTTATCCACAGCTCAAATCTAAACTTGATTCACTTTTGCTTGACCTCAAATAGTATAGCAAAATCAGTTAAAAAAGTGAAATTTTTACTTTTTACCAATATAAGCAACCATAGCCTCAAGAGGATCGACTTGATCGCGACGATGGGAAAAATATGTCTCTTTCTCTTCAAAAGTGCATGCGGGATCGGTTTCAATATTATCCGATTTTACTCCTAGAACCGTCAATTGCGCCTTAATTATTGCTTGTAAATCAATTAGTTTTTTACCCTGTTCAAGCGATACAAAATCCTCATACCCTTTAACTAAAGACTTGTCATATTTACTAATATCGTAATTCCGTTTTTTGATACTTGGACCCAGTCCCACCAAAAGATTATTAGCGGATGTCTGAAATTCACCTTGCAAAAGTTCAATGGAATTTTTTACAATACCGGAAAGAATCCCCTTCAAACCAGCGTGTACGATGCAAACAACTTGCTTTATGGAATCATAAAAATATATCGGCACGCAATCAGCTATTGTAATTGAAACAAATACCTTACTTTCAGAGGTTGCCAGTCCGTCAGTTTGAGGAATAATTTTCCCGCGGTCTTTTTTAAAAACCGAAACTACTCTATTAGAATGTACAAGGCCAGCAGTCACTACATCGTTAGGGTCAATACTCTTCGATTCAAAAAAGATCCTTCTATTTTCTAGAATTTTTTGATCAATTTGTCCTTCTGCGCCGAGCCTCATGTTCCCGTCTCTTCTTTCCGAAATACCATAATAAAGGTCGGGGAAAATAGAAAATTTGGAAAAATGCATAAATTCTTTCTTAATACTTTTACTGAATTATACTATTTTTCAGCGCTTTTTGAAATATTCAGATTTAAGATTGTAACCTGACAAAAATTTCGAAAATCCGGTAAAAGTTTTTTTATCTTCTAGTTGAGATTTATGGAAACGAATGGCCTTCATTTTTACTCTGGGATCTATCAAAACTCTAATGTCTGGTTTTTTAAATAATACCTTATCAAGGTATATATCCGTTCTGGCTTTTGAATTCAGAAAAGCTTCGGCAGATTTAATCAATCTCGGCGGCAAAGAGAATGCGTAAAAAGGGATTTTTAATCTTTTGGCGAGCGATTCCGCCACTTTTCCGGAAGTCTCGTGATCGTGGTGACCAGTTATACCATCTGGGCCAAATCCAAAAATTACATCTGGTTTTATTTGCTTGGCAATGTTTAGACATTTTTTATAATAAATTTTGAATTTGCCCTTTAAACCTCCGTCTGGCAAATTCAAAGTATAAATTTTCGATATACGCAAAAATCTACCGGCTGAAAGTAATTCTTTCTTTCTTCTCTCCTTCAAAGCTTTTTTTGTAGCTGGACGATTTAGATGTGAATCACCCTTTTCTCCAAGCGTGGCGCATACCAGATACGTCTGCCCTCCCGCGAAAAAATTCTTATAAATCGTCCCTGCGCACAAAAAACTCTCATCGTCCGGATGAGAGGTTACGATTAATATTTTTTTTCCCAGAAAATTATTTGACATCAAACGACTAGACAAGCAATTCAATTTTGCTGGCTAAAACAAAATCATTTTCGGAAAGGCCTCCAATCACGTGTGTTGTCAACTCGATAATCACCTTATTATAGAAAATTTTGATATTTGGATGATGTCCTTGCTTCTCAGAAATTTTCGCCACTTTATTCACAAATTTCATTGCAGTCTTAAAATCTTGAAAAACAAACTTCGCGCTGATTTTCCTATTATTATCTAGCTCCCAAGTCAATTTAAGCTCCTTCAAAAAATCACTAACTTCGCTTGGCGTCAAAGGTGGCGTTTTTGCATCACAAGCCTGACAATTTTTTTTCGAAAGTTCCATACTAAAATTTAAAACCAACGGTTTCTCCTGAAAACCAACAGCAACAGCAAAGAAACCATTGAACTAAATAAGATTACACCCCAAAAAGCATGTGGTGAATGAGCAAAAGGGAGCGCGACATTCATTCCGTAGAGTCCGGTGATAATCATGGATACGTTTAAAATAATAGTTAAACCGGTCAAAATTCTAATAACTCTATTCAAGTCATTGGTCAGAATAGTAGAATAGGATTCTCGTACATTTACAATACTTCTCATGGTCGCTCTGGATTGAACGATTAACTGTCCAGTCGAGTGAGATAAATCTTCCACAATGTCTTTGTCGCTCTCATGCAACGGTAAAATTTTCCCGGACACTAGTCCCTCAAGTATCACACTGGCTGGTTCCAGTTCTGTTAAAAAATCATTTAAAATTTCTTCAAACCGGATAAACTGCATTATAACTGTATTATTAATCTGGTTTTTTTCTACACCGGAAGTCCTGACTTTTCGTCTAATATTAGTAAGGAAAGAATTATAAGACGCCGTGATCTCCGAGAATATCTGAATAATCAATTTCGCTTTTTGTGTAGTGTTTAGATCTACTGTTCCCTTTAAAATTCGGTTTAAAAACGGTAAAGAATACTTTGAGACAGTCACCACAAAATCTTCACCAACTACCACCAAAATAGGCGTGGTAATTACTCTGGTGTCGAGTTCATAAGGCGCTCTCCGATAAAAATAAAGAGTCTGATTTTCAATTTCCAGTCGAGGCACCTCATGAGGGTCCAAAGCATCGGTTAGATGTCCCAGTTCAAGACCATAATCTAACGCAATCTTTTCTAACTCATCTCTGCTAGGATCTTCTGCGTATATCCATGTTCCCGGTCTAAAGTCCTTGAGGGTCAGAAGTTCCTTATCGTTTATTGATTTGAAATAATATCTTATCATAACTAGACGACAAAAAATTCCATTTACAAATATATTATACGCTTAAATATTAAAACAAGCCAGTGTAATTTGGGTGGAATTAAAAAAACTTATTTGGGATCCTCTTCAAAAATTTTTCTGGCTGGATATATTCATTGGTTTTTCCATTCTTTATTTTTATTGCTTCTGAAAAATATAAATTACAAAATGTTGATTCCTTCTTCTTTTCCAAATATTTTTTTTACATGTCGTCCCATTTCCCGAGCTGATGACTTTAATTTTTCCGGATTATTTTCAAACCTTGATAAAACCCAACCTTTGTCAATGCAAATTTCAAGTATTCTGGGATCACCACCATAATCCTTTCGTCTATGGTAGTAAGAATTATACATTACCACAATGTCTGTCGCATCACTTGATACCACGCCACCCAAATACTCTTTTAAGTACGGCCAAAAGTTCGTGTCTGTGTACATTTGATTGCCTATCTTAACCGGTCCGTGTTTAAATGCCGGTGGAGAGATCGACGCTTCCAATAAGCTAACAAAATTTTCCTCGCCTACTTCGTGTGCCTCAAGATACTCTCTATGTTTGGTTTGATCGTTAACGACTCTTACAAAAAATTTAGTTTTTTGTTGAAAGATCTTGCTAATATCCAAATGGTTTTTATTTTTTAGTAAACTAAGAAAAGGTTGTAAATCAACTTTCTTAAAAATAAATCCATTTTTTATCATTTTTCCCTCAATTGAATCTTTATAATAAACCTGCAAACCTTTACTTATTTGACCTGAAAGAAAGTAAGCAGTATTCGGCGCTCCAATTGAAAATGAGTATATCTCATCAAAAGATTGCCGTAAGCCCATCTCCTCCAAGGCGACTAGACCCGCGGCATTCCTTATTCCCCGCATAATTCCACCATAAAGAACCAGGACTATTTTTTTACCGTCGTTTATGGGTACGGATTTATTTTTACGCTTCAGCAAATGTTGAACGACTGGGTGCATAATTTAATGTCCCTAAGGTCAAAAAGCTTTTAAATTATTGGCTCTTCCAACTTTAAAAACTTTAAACGATTAACTGATATTACACACTGCGTGAGCTTCAGCCAAAACCGCGGATTTGTCCGAAGTTCCTATGCCCATACTCTCCCATTTTGTCTCATTCAGTAATAAATCACTACACAATACCTTATCTCTTCTGATCAAACTTCTCTTCTGCGCGGTGGTCAAACTCTTGAGACTGGTAATCGGGGTCAGTTGTGATTTTTCAATAATTTCCTGCAGGCTACCTGATGAAGGATAATCCCATCCGATTAAATTCATGTCATTGCATCTTCCATATTTGATTGCGTCCTGGGAAAATTTCGTATTCGTCACTAGCCAAGCTTCGTGGATATGTTGCTTCCTGTCAGAACTTTGCAAAATATCATCAAATCTAGCTTTTACGTAAAGCGGAATTTTTACATCACTTTTAAAACCATGGCTGTTGTGAAATTTTGTTTCAACCATGATATGTCGATTCCCTTTTCTTGCCACGACATCAACTTCGTGATTTACGCACCGTCCTTTCAAAGTCTGTCTAAGTGAGACCTGGTAACCCAGAGTTTTCATTATTTCCCCCACCAAAGCCTCAAAAGGATGTCCAGAAGGACCCATCTCCATCAGAGCCTCCTTCAGGCTATAACGAGCAGCGAGAGGAACTTTTTCAGCGCCCAAAAGCTCAATTGCACGTGAATATATATCTCTAGTCTTCATTCCGTCTTTTAACCCATCTCTAATATGTCTAACGATGCTTTCTGTCAATTTTGGTGAAGAACCGGAACGACTTAAAGACCGAGCTAATTTCAACTCAGAAAATGGTTCTCGTTCTCCGTTTGCTTTTTGTACAAAAATCTTCTTATGAACTATCACGGCGGCGATTACAAATTGGATATTCCTAAGATGTTACCCTCCGAGTTATCTAACTGATCTGAAATAGAAAAACCATGAGTCGATTACTTCTTTTTTGCGTTTTTCTTTGCCCTCGTGGTCATAAATCTTGCCAGGGCAATTGTGCTGATAAATTCCGTAAATTTTTTTATCTTGTCTCCCTCCTCTTGCATAAAATTCCGCAGTCGGTGAACATCACTCAAAATCACGGTGGTCTCTTCGCTAAACTTTCTAGTCACATCTCTCACATCTTTCATGATTTTGATCAAGAACACAAAAAGCACAGCCATAAGAATAACTAATAAAACGACCGCGATGCTAGTTATGAAGAAAAAAATATCAGCTTGGATGAATGAACTCATGATTCAGTTGTTATTTAATTAAGACTTACGGGACTGCTTGCTCCGGTCGGGCAGAGCCCGACCTCTGGCAAGCATTTGGCCGACTTCTTCGTCAAAATCTGCGGTTTGACCTCGAAGTAGTTCTACTACGCCTTCGGCCAAATCCTCGATTTTTCCTCGAATTCGGCTCAAACCCGTAACTCCTATTAATATTTAAAAAAATTCCTTTTAAGCTTATTTTTCACATAGATATAATCCCACCAGTGTACCCCTTGTTTGAAGCCAAAAACCAAACCAGCCACTGCAAGGATTATTCCTAAGTATCTATGGATAGTATACCATTGTGCCCAGTCTAAACCCAAACCCCATTTGTGAAAATCTATAATCAAAAGTCGGATATAGGCTATCTCAAAAAAAAGTGCACCAAAGAGGAAAAAATAAATCCCAATAAAGTAAAAGAAAAGATATAAAAATACTTTTTAGCCATTTTCTAAAATTTTACTTTTTGCCAAATCGATTATGTATCTTAAGGATTTTTTTGTTTTCCTTGCAAGGCGAATACAATCATCATACTCGGGCGCGACCGAAACGACTGCGCCCTTCCACGCGCCTATCTTTACGCGCACTTTTGACCCACCAATGGTTACTGTTTTAATCTCTCGAGTCAGGACTTTCCTTTTTTTTTCTATGTAACGGAAACCAAACGTTGATGAATTACGAAAAATCTCTTCCGAAATCACCTCAAAATTATTGGGGTCGCACAATACGGTAAAAGACTGCCCCGGTCTGTTCTTTTTCATAATCACCGGGCTTGCGGAAACATCTATAGCGTCGGCTTTTGCAAGAATCTCAAAAAGCGCGCCCATTTCCTCGCCGGTCATATCATCCACTTCAAATTTTATTTCGATGATATTTTCTAGCATATATTTATATATACGACTTGGTATATTCACTGCCTGAATCATTTTCCACTCATCCGATTCCCAAGCGGAACAGTGTGAGAAAACTAAACTCCTACTTCTAAGATAATTTTTCCCATATGCTCTCCCGCTTCCATTCTTTGCTGGGCTTTTCGCGCGTCTTGTAAAGGAAAAACTCTATCAATAATCGGCTTTAATTTTCCTGTCTCAAAAAGTTTCAAAACCTTCTCAAATTCTTCTTTTGTACCCATCCTGGCTCCAATAACTGAAAGCTGGCGAACGTATATATCGCTCAAATCATGAGAGACCATGTTCCCACTCGTAGTTCCCGCGATTACAACCCGTCCGTAGGGTCTCGCAATTTTGAGGCTCGTGCTCCAAGTTTTCTCTCCTACACTTTCAAAAACGACGTCAATATCTTTAACCAAATCTTCAACTTTGTTTTTTGTGTAAATAATAACTTCATCAGCACCTAATTTCCTAATTTTCTCTGCCACAGCATCTGACTTCGCTGCGGCTATTACTTTGGCTCCTAAATATTTAGCAATCAAAATCGCAGAAGAACCAAGCCCTCCAGAAGCTCCCCAGATAAAAACGGTTTCGGTTTTTTTCAGCATTGCTCGACTGACTAACATATGCCAAGCGGTGAGAAATGTTAGAGGGAAAGCCGCTGCCTCTGTGAACGATAAACTTGCCGGTTTAACATAAACTTGCTCTACTGGCGCTATCGTGTACTCTGCGTAACCACCTTTTGAATCCTTCCCGAATATTTTTACTAACTCACAACTTTCAGATTGTCTACATCGATAGCATTGACCACAGGGCATGGCCGGATTGACTACAACTTCTTGCCCGGCCTTTAACTTACTATCTCCATTCACTTTCTCCACTACACCTGCCACGTCTGATCCCAAAATATGAGGCATGGAAAGTTCACGCTGTCCTTGTCTAATCCAAATATCAAGATGGTTCAAACCACACGCTTTCACTTTGATCAACACTTCGTTCTTCTTAGGTTCAGGTGTCGGGAAATCACCATACTTCAAAACCTCTACTCCTCCCAGTTTCTCAAAATAAATAGCCTTCATTTTCTTTGTTGTTAATATTCTGCCAAAATTGCCCTGAATACGCCTGGCAAGTCCCCGGCGCCTTCTCGCGATCCGGCGCCCAATCCTGTTTTTAGTATTCTAATATCTTTTGGCAAATCCTCAAAACTTTCCGCCAAACCAACAAGCAAAGCGGCGCCGGTCGGCGTACACAGCTCCATTTCCACGGGTTGCGGACGGATTGGCTTGCCTGACAATATATTCAGTGTGGCGGGTGTGGGTACCGGCATTCGGCCGTGTGAGCAGTCCACAAAACCCCCGGACCCTACCGCCACGGGCGTGGAAATAATCTTGTCAGGTTGCAAAAAATCAACCGCGATACATGTTCCGATCATATCAACCAGGCTATCGGTGGCGCCCACTTCATGGAAATGCACGTCCGCTCGGGCTACGCCATGCGCTTTTGCTTCGGCCTCGGCCAAAAGTTCGAAAGCCCTTAAAGATTTCTCTTTTGTGGAATCAGGAAGACGCGAATCTTTCAGCAACTCTCGAACTTCTTTCCAAGTCCGGAATCCTTCGTGGGTATGATGATCACTTTTATACGAATGATTTTTGTGACTATGTACTGATACTTTATTCTTCGGTTCTTTCAGGGTTATTTCTATTCTTCTTGCGGATAAAGATTTTCGCGTTGTCATTGACTCGGCAATTTTATAACCGGAAAAATTTATTTTCTCCAGCTCACCAATTACATGCTGAAGCGGGATGCCGCAATCGATTAGAGCGCCCAGAATCATGCAGTCAATTGACTATGCAAATGGGTTCAATATCAATAGTTTCTTCATAAATCGATGCTCTCTCCCGCTTTCAAAACTTTAAAATCAATCCCGGCTTCTCCCAAAAACTTTTTTGGATGAATGTCGTAAGGACCACGAATTCCCAACATTCCATCATGCACAGGAATCGCGATTTTTGGCTTTATCTCCTTAGCATAGTCAATTGACTGACCGATGTTCATCCATGGACCACCTAAAGGCAATGCCAAAATCTCAACGTGCTTTCTTGGATTGGTAAAAGCATCACCGGGGTAAAAAAAATTATTAGCAATAAAATATCCGACATTTTCCACCTTCGGAATTCCCGGATAAATATCCGCATGCTCTTTACCAAAACCTTCAATCAAAATATTCTTTTCTGTAACAGATCTTCCATGAGAAAGGATTTCTGCTTTTAATCCTTCTTTCTGAAGCAGTTTGTTTACCGAACTCACCGTGAATATTTTCGCCGATGGATTATTTCTTAAAATTTCCTTAACCGACTCGATGTGCAGATGGTCAGGATGTTCGTGGGTAATTAATACAACGTCAACGCCTTTGACTTCATTCTGCTTGGTCGTCCACCCTCCCGGATCTGTAAGCACGGTCAAGTCACCAACCTTTACGACCATGCAACAGTGTCCGATTTTTAATATATTCATAATGCTGAAAATTAAGTCCGACCAGCTCAAAAAAATTTGAATATGTCTCAAATGAACCCAAAGACGAGATATTTTTTGCTCCTTACATGAATTATAGCAAATTTTTTAAATCAGCGCAGGCGCAATTACCGGACAATCCCCGGAATCCCAAGAAATATTACTAAAACATAAAAAAAATTGACGAAGTCCCCAAACATGGCTAGACTATTATGAATACATGAGGAGGGATGATGATACGAATCTTGGTCGCACTGCTCTTGGTGGCATCGTCCGCGTTCGCGCAGAAACACGGAGATTATTTCTTCGTCAGGATAACCCCGGAGGGTTTCGACGAGTCAGCTGTGGAAGCGATAAACGACTTGATGGATGACCTGAAGCCGGAAATCAAAAATCATACCGAGTGTGACTGTTATATCTTTCTGGTTGTCAACCAAAAGGATACAGATCTGGTGGTTGCTGTGGGAAAAACAGCAAACCCACAGGACCCGACCATCACTGTCACAGGGATTACCGAACCTTACAGGCTTCCTGATCATCTTCTTACAGAACTTGCAAAAATGATCGAGAATAAAGCTCGGCTCATCTGTAAGTTGGAGGACCCGGATAAAAAACTGAAAGCTGATTAGCCCCTAGCAAATTTGACTGCCAGCTCGCTGACAGTTTTTTTTACGAAAAAATCTTAAATTCCACAAAATTTGGATATTTTGACATCTGCATAATCTGTCAAGCCGCGCGTCGGGTCTGGTCGTCGCCTACCTGCCTCATCTCATAACTGTCAGGGATCACATCTTGCAACTGCTTCACTAGATCCTTTATTCCATCCTTGGTTTTGGGTGGCACATTCGATTGTAGCATTTCTGTCAAAATTGGAATCTGATGCGCCAGCACATCATTACAACGTAAATCCCATACTTTTGAGCCGGGAGGATTGCCGGCAATATCCTTAAGGCTCATTTCTGCCAGTTCTATTTGCTTGGCTATATCATTATCTGTAAATCTTTGCTCTTTATTCGCCTCATGTAAATTATCACCTTCTCTTCCAACCATATTATTTCAGATTATTGATTGAGTTTTTCGCGGTCTCATGAGCCCTCTGCATTACACTTCCCAAAATATCCAGAACTTCAGCTTGAATCTTTCCATAGTTCAGACTCAAGGTTTCCACCGGCCTGTCATCTGCTTCTGCTTGAGAGCCGTTGTTTTCAAATGCTACCA
>Ga0209542_10002783_pt1 | contig 38604 bp, 13 predicted proteins | sample RifCSPhighO2_01_FD_184028 | JGI IMG/M metagenome (GOLD analysis project Ga0209542, IMG submission 184028) | Soil microbial communities from Rifle, Colorado - Rifle CSP2_plank highO2_0.1 (SPAdes) (version 2) | ecosystem: Environmental > Terrestrial > Deep subsurface > Rock core/Sediment ... | reverse complement strand
CTCCGCCGCAGGCGTTCCACTCAACCGTTCCGCCGATGCAGGAAGTTAGGGTGCCGCTTGAGCAGCTTCTTACTCCATTATTGCACTGAATATTACCTCCGAGATCGCAATAATATCCGCCGTTTCCGATGGCAATGCAATTTCCGCCGCAATCAGAATCTTGGCTGCAAGGATTGGAATTATTGGAACAATATCCCCTTTTCGCGTCGCACTGCTCTCCGATCCACGGCTCCCAAAAACCATTATTTATTTCCGCGTGAATCGGCGTACCGCCGGCGCAAGAAAGATTGCAATTCACAGGCGAGCAACTTACGGTTTTTAAAAAAGTATCGTCAATCTTTTCGGCCGTGATTGCCGCGTCATCCAAATCATTGCCTGCCACACCATCGTCATAACAATAATATTCATTCATCAAGCCTTTTACGGTGTTGCAAGTAGCCGGATTATTGAAATCCGAACACTCGCAATTTTCAACCGGCGATTCTATTTTGCCGTTTTTGCATACGGCTTTAACCACCGGCGCGCCTTCGCAATACGGCTGGCAGGCAGCATCGCAAGTAGGCGTGTCAGGCGTGCAGACCCCGCCAGGGCATTGCAGATTATCTGTGCATGTTTTTGTATTATCATTACTGCATTTGCCTGTCGAACATATCCGGCTTCCCAGACCATTTAAATTAGGGTCCGGTATAGATGTTTCGCATGCCTCCCCAAAAGAACTGTCCCATTGCCCGTTGCCGCATAATCCCAAATCAGTGGGAATTACCTCCTGCTGTCTGTAATTATAGCAAGCGCATTGCGAGTCGCCGACTCCGTCGCAGGGATTGAAAGGCGCGCCTAGTTGCCGCCAGGTGGAACCGTCATTTCCCGCATATTCCAGCGCCGCGTAAATGCCAAACTTGTCGCCATTTGATTCATTTTTGTAATGATAGATATGCGTATCGTAATCAGCTCCGGCGATGCACGAAAAAGCGTTTTTGGTCTGATCCCAGCCCGAATCTTCGGACGAGCCGAATTTGGCCGCGTTGCTCTTGAAAAGATTGTTTATTTCACCGTCGGACAACGGCGTGTTCCAAATCCTCACTTCGTCAATTGAGCCGTCAAAATATTCAGAATTATTCGGCGTAGAGCCAATATAAAGATTGCCGCCCGTAGTGTCAAAGTCTCCATTTGCCGGACCGGCCGCCTCAAATACTCCGTCAATATATAATTTCATAACCAAACCGTCATAAACCGCGGCTACGAAATGCCATTTATCGTCGTCAATCTTTTTATTACTTTCTAACGGCTTCATATCCGTTCCAATATTATCAGTATCTCCGCATTGATCTCCCATAAATAACGAGCCGCTATAAAGCGCGAATACAAAATTGCCGCATTCGCCAGCCACAATAGCGTCCCAATCGGCATTTAGCTTTGTCTTTATCCAGGCCGCGACGGTTAATTTATTGGAATACAGTCCAGCGAAATTTCCCGTGTCAATAAAATCATCCCACCCGTCAAGCTCCATACAGTTGCCAAATTTGCATTGAGAACCGATCCGCCATCCGTAAGGATCGTTAAAATTTTTCGGCGCTCCGTCAATGCCGTACGGCCCGTCATCGGCGGTTACATCGCCGCTCCCTTCATCCAATTTCCACCACCCGATCAAAGAGCTCATCTGGCTGATCGGGTCGTGCGGCATTGGAGCTCTTACCTCTTGAGAAAGCGTCCCATCCCAAGACGGCCAAGTGCTTACGGAGTGGCCGTTGAGATATGTCCCCGCGGGCAGAAGCGGATATTTCCCTTTGCCCATTTTATATTCATACAAATCAACGGCCGCGTCGTACAAATCAGTCAATCGCTTGGTGTCGCGCTGAAGTTTTCTCAAATGATTCTGCGGCGCGGCCGGATTGAGCGCCGTGCCGTCCGTGCCGTCATCATATTCGGTAATGGCGAATTTCCAATTTGATTTTAACTGATTAAGAATGTTTTTCAAATTATTGCTGATTTTGTCAGAATGCGACATCAAGTAAATATTCATCGCGGGCGGAGCCGCGCTTGTATGATTGGCTGCGTTTACATAAATAGTGCGCCCGGCCTGCACCGCCCCCCAGCCGTCAACAGTTGTTGAGCTTGGCGCGCCTTGCCTGTTTGGCGCGCGTTTTTCATACCAATTTTTGGCAGACCAATGACTGGTATTATTGGAGTAAACGCGCAGACCCAAAGCGTCATTGGGATTGGCCGCGTCATAAAAGAATAATTCTTTAACCAATTCTCCGGTTCCATTTTTTGAAATAATACTTAATGCCGGCAAATCATCAGCCGGGCCCGCCGCTCCGGCATCTCGGCAATACCATAAGCTAAAATTGGTTGGATTGGCTCCATTATCTCTAAAAGGATAATCATTTCCCGGCCAGGGATTGTCGCACGGCGCGACTGTCACATTTGTTGAGGCAGTTTTAGTTCCGGCCAATCCCCCGTCAGCTTTTACCGTAAGAGCGCCTATGCCGGATTTCGGATCGGCTTGAACCAGAGTCGCGTTGGCGTCTGGCGTCAACATTGTAAACGGCGCGTCTGTGCTCTTTGTCCACGAATAAGCCACGCCGCTTAAAGTCAAACCGGCCGCGTCTTTGGCTTCGGCTATGGCGTTGTGCTGGTTTTCATTCGTAGCTTGCGCGTAATCGTCCGGGCAGCTATCTTTTCCGGCGCAGGTGAAAAGATCAGGGCCAATATATGATTGATTATTTTGTATCGTTGGATCAGGATTAAAATCTTTTTCTAAAATAATTGTCACTTTGTCAATTTTGCATAAGTTAGTACCAGTTGTAAAATTAGACACCGAGTCCACGGCCAAAGGTATTCCGTATTTTGACAAAACTCCTGTTCCGCCCTCTTTTATCGTAAAAATATAATCTAAATTATCACCCAATTGGCTATTCGGATAAAAAATCGCTTCAGTATTTGTTCCGATGTTGGCAATTTTTAAACTCCCGTCAATATAATTTATGTCCTGCATAAGCGAAACAGTGCCGTCGTTTCCTGTATTAATCTTAAAAGACGACGGGTCCATTAGAGCAGAAAATTTAACCGTTATAGCCGTATTTTTACCGGCTAATCCCCCGCCATCCTTACACCAATCTATTGCCGTAATCGTCGGGATTGGCTGGCAGGTACAAGGCGATATTTTTAAGGCGCAGGATTGAGTAGCCGGAGCGCAAGTTCCAATATCCGTGCCATCGCATTCTTCCGGGTCTTCTCTGACATTATTATTATTACAACTAATGCCGCCGGCCACTCCTGTCCCAACTTTCAAAATACTGCTGTCGGTCAATATTGTTCCGTTTGAATCAAGAAACGCGCTGATATTGGCCGTGCCGTTAGCAACGCCCGTGGCTGTGTCGGTATTTGCCGGCACACCGATTACTGTCGCGGCGGCTAAATTGCCTGAAACCCACGATTGCCAAGCCGCGGTGGACGGTTTCAACACATTGCAAGTATTGGCGTCCAATTCATTGGCGCTAAAATCTTTCGTGCCGAGGATGGCAACACTCGCTGAATTCGGCAAAACATCAATCGCGTTTGTCTGACACTCGGCTGTCGAATCGCGGATATGAAATGGGTACGCTTTATTCTCGTTCATTGTTAATCCGCCAGATGATCTTACATTTCCGGAAATGCGAAATTCGTACCAAGTGTTTTGAGTCAAAGGTGCGGTCGGAGAGAATCGCGTTTCATCAGAAGACGGGCTTATATTTTGGACAGTAAGCGTTCCCGCGATCGCGGCGCCGCACGAAGCGCTGTCAAATATCGATCCGATATTGCATTGATAAACACTAACATTAGCCGGATTTGTTAAGTCAATATCTGTCATATCCTGATTAAACCGCGCGGAAACATATTGGAGATTAATGCAATTCTCCGTTGAATTTGGCCGCGGATTTGGGCTTGATCCCGGACAAGCATTGCTTAATAAAACATTTGGCCTACCTTTGCATGGAACATCAAACGGAATTGAGTTGGAGCGTCTCTCATCAGCCGCGCCTTTATCCAAAGCCGCGCGTACTGAATAATCATTATCTGTCAGAGTCGGGGTATCACCTGTAATTTGAATATCTGACCAATCGTTTACTGGATTTGCGATAGTCGCGTTATTAATATTATCCGATGAATCAACAAATTCCACATCGTCGTCCGCGCCTTTGTCGTCGCCTAATCTTTTGCCGGTCGCTGTAAAATTAACCGGACCTCCGGATGAGCAAAAGTCGGCGATCGGACAAAGCAGAGGCCCGGGCGGATCATTGGTGACTGTCAAACTGCCGAGATTTGAATGCCGGCCGCTTGAATCAATGACTTGAATGGTGTAATTTCCAACAGGCGTATTTAACGGCGCCTCCGCGACAATGTAAGAGTCAGTCCAGGAATTATCGCCGCAGGGTAAAACAAGAGGAATCCGATTAACCCCGTCAATCAAATCCACTGTTCCGATAGCATTGCCAAATTGCTTGCCAAATATTCCCACCGGCGAACCGGCGCCCAAAGTTGTAGGCGCTAGTTTTTTAATATATGGAGATAAGACCTTAATAGTCACCCCGGCTGATTCCGCTCCCGGACAATCAGTAATGGCGTCGCAACCCAGACCAGAATTGGCACCGCCCTCGCATGAACCGTCATCGCCGCAAAGCGATCCCGGACAATCCAGATCAGCAGTGCAAGCCAACCCTTTATTTACTCCATCTTTGCAAGTGGTTTGTCCTCCGCATTGAAATTGCCCCACTTGCACTTTTATCGGCCCGGAAACGGCGCCGTTGGAACTGCCCTTGCCGGCCGGCACTTTGACAGTAATTGAATTAAGCGGAGACACTCCATCCCAAGTTAATAAGCAAGCCTGATCGGTTTGAGTATGAGTGCCATTGAAACAAGCCGGTGTACCGGAGCCGATTGGTAGATTATCAGAAAATAAAACTGTATCGGGAATATCGTCAAAATTCTCGCCGGTAATTGTCAGAGTGTCTCCCGGCGCATCATAATAAGAATCGGCTGGAACAATACTATCAATCTTCGGCACGCATTGGGTGGTCTCGCCGGTGGTAAATTGCCATGTAGAGGTGGTGCCGATGGGAACGCCCGGATCAGTCGTGGGATAATTATCTTTCGCGGCGCCTTCGGCAACGCCATTTTTATTACCGTCCAATTTATTCCAGCAAGTGTCCATAATGACATCCGCATTAAGTAAGGGGGTATAAGCAGTATTTGAGGTATAGGGAGTTTTTGGCGATTCCCGCAAAATTTCAAAAGTCGGAGCCGAAGGAGAAAAAATGTGCGCCGGAGTAGTGGAAAAAGAAGTTGGTTTGGTCAGGGACGGTTTATACATTTTCTCGGAAAATTGCGCGGCGATTGATTTTAGACGGCAAACATTGAGAGCGCCGTCTTGAGGCGAGACCTTCAACACTTGCGGCGGAATATTATCGGAAAAATCGCCGGTTGTAAAATCCCAATCTTTGCAAATATCATTGGCGCCGTTGCAATCAGCTCCGCTATCGCTCTGGACGCCGCCAGCTCCTCCATCAATCAGTACTTTATAATCCATGTTTTTTTCCAATTCATTGGTTGATTTAAAGCCGACCGTATTGAGGTCGTCATAATCAAAAGCTCCGGCGATATCTTCATCGCAAAAAGTGCCGGTTAGACCGGTGATATTGCGAACACAATCTCCAAGCCCGATAGTATTGCATTGATTATTACCAGTGCAATATTTCATTAAATGAAAAGTGCCAGCCGCGCCGGAAGTAATACTGCCGGATTGATATTCCCTATTAAAGGTCGCCTGAATGGCGCTGCAAATCGCGATGCCCGGCCCTATTGGATCGTACTCGTCTACTCTAAAACTAATCGAACCTCCGGGCAATGGCCCAGGTCCCGGTCCGGGCCCCGGCCCTCCCCCACCGCCGCCATTCATACCATTGATAATAAAATTAACTATAGCCCAGGAAGTGAGGATGATGATTAGACCGATGACAGCCGATATGAGGATTTTTTTGGCCAAGGCGATTCTTTGGGGGATGCCGCCCGAAGTCATCCAGACATAGCCGCCGTAAATGATGACGGCCAAGGCGATAATACTGACAAAGCCCAAAGCGATGTTTATGATATTAAGTATTGTATCCGGCAAAGAACGATCAGATAATCCGGTACCGGCGACATCGGGCGAGGTGAGGCCTTGGGCGAGAGCGGAATGAGTTAAAAATGCAAAATTAAAAGTTAAAAGTAAAACGAAAAAAATTAAGGAAATAAAAATCCCTCCCGAGAAAATATATGATTTGTGTTTTTTTGAAGAAAGCATGGGGATACTTGAAAATTTCTAATAACAAATTTCTAATCAATATCTAATGTTATTATTTTTAATTCATTACTTTTTAAAATCCTAAAACCTTGAACTAAGCTCAAAAATATAGCCGCAATATCTTGAATACTGGTTGATCGCGTCGCCGACTGTCTTATAAACAATTTCTTTATCCAAATTATTATATTCATGAACAATGGCGTTTCTAAAACCGGCGCTCCTTGCTATTTCTTTGGCGAAATCATCCGGTAAAACGCCTAGCTCGGCTAATTTTACAAATGTCTCCCTATAGGTTTTCGGAACATCGGCTCCCGCCGCGATCAATTCGGAAATCAAATGTTCGTTTATATCAATCGCCCGTCCGATAATTTCCATTAAAATATTTTTCAGAGCGGCGTATTTCATAAAATCCTGCGCCATTTGATTAATCGTAAAATCAGAAAATATTTTCAATCTTTCCAGATCGCGGGCGATTAAATTGACTTTTTCTTTAAGAAACTCTTTATCAATCATAAGCTGCGGCGGGTCAGATTTTCCAGCCGTTTTTTAATTATAACATCTTTCAATTGAAAAAGGTCGCGGCTGTCATTATAATCCCGAAACGCGTAGGCTTTAAAACGATTGTAAAATCTCGCTTCGCCGTAAAGCAAAATTCCTTTTCGCGCGACTTCGTATCTGAATAAAGGGTCGGTAAAATGCAAGGACTTGACATCAATATTTTTTGTTTCAAAAATTTCGGCAAATTCATTATTCAAATCAACCAATGCGTCAAATTTTATCGGTTCTTTCCCCAAAACCGCTATATCAATGTCGCTCTCTTTCCGCTCCTTACCTGTCGCGTATGAACCGTAAAGAATCACCAATATTAGCCCGTACTCTTCGGCAATATTTGAAATCTTCGGCTTCAATTGTTTATCAATTTTCTGTTTTTCCATATTTATGTTTCACGATTCATGATTGATATTATACCACAAACATCCTACCTCTGTCATTGCGAGCGAAGCGAAGCAATCCAGAAGCATCGCGGAGATTGCTTCGGTCGCTACCACTCCCTCGCAATGACAATTAAGATTCATGTTTCATGTTTCAATTCAAAGATATTATACCACAAATGAGTCAATAAATATGAAACTCAAGATTTATGCTTAATCTTGCCCAGTATGAATTCTTTAATTTTCTTTGCCGCTTCAAAAGCTTCCGCAGCTTCTTGCCAAGAAAATTCCGGATAATCGCCGGGATAGCGCGTCTCAAAATAATATGTGTTGAGCAAGTCCAATTCATTATCAAGATTTCTTATTTTTGGTTCAATATTCAAAATAAGAGTTTGCAATTCAAGGAGATCGTGAATTTTGGGAAATTCTTTTTTATAAAAAACAAGCAATCCTTTTAAAAGCTTTTCCGCCATTTGCTGTGAAAGAAAACAAACGCCGCTTGGAGCGCCGTCGCGGTGCGTCAAAATTGAATTAGCGTTCAATTCATCGTCGTGGGATTTTTTTACCCATTCGTTCGCGTCCAATTCCTCAAGTGAAAACCTATTTTGCATAAAGTATTTTTCCTTTGTTTAAAACATCTCTGATAAAGAAGTCTCCCATTTTTTTCCTCTTTTCCGTCTGGCCCGGAGTATAGACAATCAAATCAATCGGAAAAGGTCTTGGAAATATCAAACGACTCGCTTTTCTCGCCGAGACGCGGGTATTTTCCGTTTCTTTTATGACAAATAAATCCACATCGCTGTCCGGCCCGGGCTTTCCCCACGCATAAGAACCGAAAAGTATGATTTTTTCCGGCTGAAACTCTTTGACGATTTTGTCAACGACTTTTTTTAATTGTTCGTTCATCTCCTTTTTTTTCAACATAGACTAACACCTGACTATTTAATTGTAATTTTTAAATAATTAACCAAAACTACAAGTTTCAAGATTCAAGATTCATGATGCAAATTGCAAGATACGAGATATATGATACAAGTTTTATGTTTCAAGATTCACGATTCATGTTTCAAATTTCAAGATAAAGATATTATACCACAAACCTAATTTTCTGCGCAAATCCTCGCCCGCCGCCTAGACAATCATCAAAATCAAATAATACGGAATAAAATATACGGCCTTTCCGCGAATAATTTTTTTGTCCAATTCGCGCCGCGTTACGACCACGCCGTATTCCAACGCATTTTTACTCATATACCGAATCATTGTTTCCGTCTCTTTTGTATTTATATTATTTGAAAATTTAACCTCAACCGGCAGGCGCTTGGCGCCGCTTAAGATGATAAAATCAATTTCTTTTTCACCCTGCCTCCAAAAACTTAAGGCATTGGGATATTCCGCGATTTGATATTTCAACGCTAAAATATTGTAAATAACATTTTCAATAATTTTGCCAAACGCTTGCGGCGCCTCAAGAACATGACGCTCCGTGTAGCGATTTAAGGCGCAGATGAAATTCACGGAGCGGGCGTAAAGTTTCTTTGAGATCCGGCCTCTTTTGACGGGGCTTTTATGATATTTATACAGAACCTCGACAATATAACCGTCTTTGAGATGTTCCAAATATTTTTCCAATGTCAATTTGGATACGGCTATTTCCCGTCCGATATTTTTTAACTCAAAAATTGAACCGGCGTTATGCAATAACTGATAAGCGAATAATTTAAATTCATCGGCTTTTTCTATTTTAAAGACGCGGATGCAATCTTCAAGCACCTTGCCCAACACCGATTCTTTGATGTATTCGTGCCGCTGTCCCGCTTCCGAAAGCTGGCGGATTTCGGGAAATTGGCCGACGGTAATGTATTCCCGGCTTAAATCGGCGATGCGCCGGCCGTAATAAGCGTCGTATTGGCTTAACAAATTAAATCCTTGCGGCAAATCAAAAAGATCAAATTTCTTTATCGGTTTTATTTCTTCTCTGTTGATTTTTAAAAATTCCAAAAAAGACAGCGGGGGAAGATAAAAATCAAAAATCCGCCCGGCCAAACTTTCTTTGCTTTTACCTTTCAGCAAAACGCTTTGCGAGCCGGTCAGGATGAATTTTATTTTCTTGCCGGACAAATCGTAATACTTTTTTATTACCGCTTGCCAATCGTCAATATATTGAATTTCGTCCAAAAAAACATACGATCTTTCTTCCAGCGAAAGATTCGGCTTTCCCAGTATTCCGCTAAAATACGCCGATAAAACTTCATCAAGAAATTCCGGTTTTTTTATCTGACTGGCGTAATCAAATAAAAAATAAAAAATATTTATCGGCTCAACGCTTTGATGAAGCAATTTGCCGATAAGCTGTTTCAATATCGTGCTTTTCCCAACTCTTCTTAAGCCGACAATATTGAGCATTAAAGGGTGTTCCAAATTGGCTTCCAAAACAGAGAACAAATCGCGCGCCGGCCACATTGATTCGGCCGGTTTATAATTGTTATTGATCCACCACTCATTTTTAAGCTGCAATTCCTGCCTCAAAATCATAATTTATAAGTAAAACATACTATGCTTATTTTAGCAATTTAAATATAGCATACTTGCCTTTATTGTCAAACCTTTTTGAGGCGCCAATTCGCGTCCGCGCCGATAATTTTATAATCCGCTTAATTGGCCATTCATCTCCCTTTCAAGCGTTGCTGAAAAATCTCGTATAATCCCCTGTTGGTCAATCGGTAAAAACGCGCCGAGCTCCGTTTTAAAATTAATTTGTTTTGCGTCCGCGACAACGCCGCTTTTAATCGGACCAAGCCTTTTTTTCTGATCCACGGAGAGCATCCCTTTGCGCATAATAATGTAAAGATCATAAAAATCCCGCGGTTTTTTGCGCTGAATAAGCGCGTCAAAAATCTTTTCTTCCACTATCTCGGCTTGCGGCAAATGAATTAAATTATATGCCGGCGCAAAATCATTAGAGATGCTGTCCACTTCGCCGACAACTTGCCGCCCATTGCGCGCCGACACATTTATTTCCACGCCGACCGGCGGAAATTCAAACATACGAAATGCGGCAACGCCAAAATATCCTCCGCTGGTAGCGCCTATTTTATTTCCGAGTTCAACTTTTATGCCAGCCAATTCCGCCTCCGCCAAAACATGCACAAAAATCCTCTCAACAAACGATTTAATCTCTTTTTGAGCGACTCCAAAAAGAGAAAAATCCAAATCTTCGGAAAAACGCGGACTGCCGTAGATTATTCGCAAAGCCGTACCCCCTTTGAAAAGCAATTTCTCGGCGTCGGGCAATTTATATAATTCCGCCAAAAAAACATGCTGAAAATATTCTCGAACGATATTCGGGAATACTCCCATTTGACATTGCCGGCTTAATTTTTCAAGAGCTTCCATTGATATCATAATAGCGCGAATTTAACTATGTTCGCAAGCGGCTCATTGCCAAACAATTTTGCGCAGCGCAAAGCTTTTTCCGGATTGATTTTATCCTTATTAAAGCGGGAAATCGGCTCCTGCCCGTTTATTAACCGCAAATAATTCGCGTCCGCGAAAGCTTTTTCGGCGCAAGCTATATAAAAACTAAACCCTTGCTGTTTTTGAATTTCATAGCCGGCATAAGCCGCTTTTTTTATTTTCCGATAAGAGAAGACTTTTCCCAATGTTTCAAAACGGCGAGTGGCTTTGGCGGTAATTGAGGTAATTTCATAAACCGTTTCCGGAATGACTCCGTGATACGACAAAGCGAATTCAAGCGATATATAAGACGGGCTGTAAAGTTTATTGGCAATATAAACATCCGGCGGCAAAGCGTCCGGAAAGGCATAGAGCCCCCGCTTAAGCTGTAAGATAAATCCTTGTTTTTTATATCTATGGAGCAGGGCGGATGCGGCAACGGCAGATATGCCAAAAAGCAAGCGAACATTGTTTGCGCTGAATATGCAGAGTTTTTTTTCCTTTATTTTAGAGGCAAAGATTGTCTGATTCACTAATTTGACCATATTGTCAATATACCAAACCGTGTTAAAATAGTCAACTTGGGTTCAATAATCTAACGCAAAACCAAACTTGCAGGTTAATTTGCGATCGCAAGTTAAATAGCAAATTTACGCGACCTGCTAAAAGTGTTTTTAGATCAACGACGGCCGCATTTGAGATAAAAACATTAGTGGTTATCGCGAGCTATTCGCGTTCGCCGGCGGGGTGGTATTATCGGCACGATTGATTCATTGCGGAAATTATTTCTCCCTGCGTCAGGGCTTTGTCCCAAATATAAACATCATCAATGAGACCACTAAAATAATTATTGCAATTCCAGCCGCTGCATACGCGGCCAAGCCACCAGTGACCACTTGTAGGGGGCAAATCTTGATCCAATGTTATGGCATCTTTGATAATACCGTCTACATAAGATTTGATTGTATCTCCTTTTTTCGTATATGCCACATTATGCCATTCGCCGCCTTCAGTGTTAGCGGCTGGATAATAATAATCAGAAACAGTATCTATAAATGTCCATTCATTGCCATACAATCTTCTTGACCATTTATTTTGCTGAAATAAAATATTAGTGCTGTTATCATGCTTAACCCATAATGAAATAGATTCGTCGCCAGCTCCACTCAAAGTAAGTGAAGAAGATAGCGGTATTTCTACATAATCATTCGAGCTCGGGCCGTCAAAACTCAAACATCCGCCAAACTTACAGCCGGTTGAAGTCCATGTCGGACTGTTTTTAAGCTGCCCATCGTTGTTGTTTAAAGAACTGTCTGTCGCCACGATACCGGAATTTTCGTCCAATTTCCACGCGGCGACGAGATTGGGATCGGAGCACGACAGCGGCTCAACTTTATAATTATAACAACTGTACGATGTTGGTGGCTGCGGAAATGGAGTATTGATGTCGGTTTGCCGCCAGGTGTTGCTTGGCGGCCAATTTGGACCAACATATTCCATTGATGCGTAAAGATTGTACGAATTCGCGTTGTTGTACTGATATTGATAAATATGCGAGTCAAAGTCTGTGCCGGCATCGCATTGGAAAGAATTTGTATCTTGATTCCAGCCCGTGGCGTCCGCATTGCCATTCGCGGCCAGAAGGGCGATTTCGCTGCCGGAAAGCGCGCGGTTCCAAATGCGCAGTTCGTCAAGAAGACCTTGCATTGATTGACCCGCTTCAAACCCTCCGCCTACGGAATCTTGTTCTTGCCCGATGACTAACCCTCCGGACGCAATATTGAGCGAACCAAGAAAATTAGTATTAATTTCCGTATCTTTCAAAATGCCGTCAATATATACGCGTGAAGTATCCCCTGATTTTGTCCAAGCAATATGATGCCACGCGCCGTCAAGAATTGTTTCATCTGACTCATGTTCCTTACTATGAATTATCGGATTAATCTTACCGCCATTCTTACCCCACTCAAAAATCGCTTCATTGCATAAAGGGCCACAACCCGATAAAACCGTTCCGGTAATATTTGTTGTCTTTATCCAAAAATCTTCTGTAAAATCATTCAGCCCGTTTGCGGCTTCCGACGGCACGCGGATGACATTTGTGATTTGATCAGCGTTTCCAAAATCCAGACATCCGCCGAATTTGCAATCGCTTCCGTTTAATCGCTGGATAGATCCTTCCATTCGTCCGTTATATCCATTCAACCCGGAATCAATAACATCCATTCCTGTTGTTTCATCAAATTTCCACCAAACATTGAGATTCCCGAGTCTATTTATCGGATCTTTGGGAATTGAAGTTTGCAAAGTATTGCCAAACGAGGCTTGCCAGGAGGGCCAGACCGAGGTGGACATTCCGGGCAAATATGTTCCGGCATCCAATTTGGGATAAGTCCCATTTTTGGTTTTGTAATTATCCAACGATGAAGCGATTGTTTTCAAATCCGCGATTCGCTTTAAGTCTCTTTGCAGTTTGGCAATATCCTGATCAGTAATGCCATTAACCATAAATTTCCAATTGCTGATCATCTGATTATAAATTCCTATCAGAGTACCGCTGGCTTTATCGCTGTAAGAAATAAGATACACATTCATATAAATTCCGGAGTCGACATCATTGGCCGCGGAAACATAGAGAGATCGTCCGGCTTTGACCGATTGCCAGCCATTGAATGTGCCGCTTTGTCCGCCGCTGATATTGGCGTTTTGGTCTAACCACTCACTTAGAGGCAGGCGGCCGGGATTTGAATAAACTCTTATACCCATCGCATCATTGGGATTTCCGGCGTCGTAGTAGAAATATTCAGCCATAGGTTTCGGGCTTCCTGGTGAAGTCGTCACTCTTTGTACAGTTAAATTCGGTAAATCATCAGTTGTGTCCTGTGCTTTTCCGCTATCACGGCAATACCAAGCGCTGAAATTTGTGGCAAGTTCAGTAGGAAGAGGCAACGCGCCGACATAGGCGGAATCATGTTTCCAAGGAACAGATGCCTGATCCCCCGCCCACGGATTTTCGCAAAGCTGGACGGTAATGTTGGCTGATGCTTTGGCTGTACCGGCATCTCCGCCGTTAACATCAAGATACAGAGTACCGCTTCCGTTATTCAAACCGGCTTTTATTTCCGCTACCGGATTATTTAATGTTTCAATATTTTCAGGATTGGATGAAAAAGGCGCATCAGTACTCTTTGTCCATTTATAAGTCATAGGTCCTCCCAATGGCCCGCCGTTCACGGAAGATACTATTGCCCCGACCATATGTTGATTTCCAACCGAGACATTCATATCATCAGTACAGCTATTTCCGGCGCAGGTAAATAAATCCGACCCTTTGTATGAAATGGGTCCAGCGGTGGAATTTTTCAAAAACTCAATCTCCGCTTTGCCGATTTTACAAATTTCCGTACCGGTGGTGAGGCCCGACCAAATATAATTTCCCGTAACATCTGTTCCTTCAAGCGGAGTGCCGCTAGTGGAGCGAATCACATCAGTCGCGATCGTGTAAGGGTCGGTTGTTCCGCGCAAAGTGAGAGTATAATTCCTGTCCGCATCCAAATATTGTTTTGGAGAAATTGTCAATTGACTGCCGCTTACCGATGTTGAAATATCCACGGGCAGATTGCGCTCAATGGTCACGGAAACATCGTCTATGTAGAATTCACTGTCTTTAACTTCCCCATAGGTAGTAAATATAATCTCAAAGGGGGAACCAAAAAGAGCACTAGAATCTAAAGTAAATTCTTTCCAGTCAATTGGGCCAATTAATCCACCGCCAAAATCGCCCGCTCTTGATATAATAAAATTACCCTTTATAATCTTTACCCATCCGTGAATGCGAACTATATCTCCTTGATTAACGGTTCCTACTGACATCGCAACTCCCTCATTGCCCATATACTCCCCATATCCGCAAGTATCACACACTGGATCATCGGTTACAATATGAAGCGATTGCTTGCCTCCGCGTTTTTCTTGAATTGATTTTTCAATAATTTTAGGCGTGGCATAAGTTTGCCATACATCAGTATCCATCCTTTCCATATCCCCATCAGCTATTAGATTTCCGGTAGCGGGCTGAAAAGCGTAAAGCTCCACGGTGCCCGGGGTGACGGTTGGGGCGTATTCGGTAACAACCAAATTGTCGTAAAATATTCCGCCGTCATTGTCGTTGGTGTAAAAAGCGATTTTTCCGGGAAGAATGGGCGGCGCTTGCGAGTCATTATACGACAAGAATGTTTTAGTATCATTAGAAACAGTTATTTTCGTTCCGACAACATCAATGTAAAAATGGTAGGATTGATTGATTTGCGCGACGGGTCCGTCTGCTTCAGCAAGTCCGCGGCCCACTATACTGCTATCGGCCACAGACGCATTTTCTATCAAATTACCGTTTACCCGCTTTTGCAAAACAAGCCGAGTCGGAAAAATACCGGCATACGAATCGGTCGGATCTTCCCAGATCAGACGGTAATAATTATCTTTATCAATATAATTCCAGGCAACGCCTATCGCATTATTTCCATCACCAAGCGATCCGGCATCAAATGAAATGCGGTAATTCGTAGTTGAGGACAACGCGTTCGGGCTCACGAACCAGCCGATAGCGTTATCGCTATTTTCATACAATTGATTAGCGCCTCTTTTCCACACAAGCGCATCTGTGCCGCCGGTCTGCGTCGTTGTCCATCCGGCCAATCCGATCGGGGAGCTATCCGCTCCGTCAAAATTCTCGGACAAAATCGGCGGAGATTTTGCTTCAACCGTTGTTGTGGCCGTTTTAATAGTTGACGCGTCAATATTTTCATTAAAATTAACCGTAATGGCCGTATTGCGGCAGGCCAAAGCGCCGCCAGAATCAGGCGTAAAAGTCGGATTTGGTGGCGTGGGATCTACGATAAATTTTTCTTGGCAAGTGCAGGATGTGATACTGCAGCGCAAATCCGGATCTCCGCCTTCGCAAAGACCCACATTGGGCTGGCACTGGGGTGCGGTCAAATCCAAATCGCACGCCGAGCCCTTTTGCGGAGCAAGGCATTGTTTACCGTTGTTGTTATTCCAAAGATCATTAATCTGATTATCCGTAAGGGCTTTATTCCAAATGCGAAGCTCGTCAAGCGAGCCTTTGAAAGGACCGCTCCATAGGCCGTCAATACCGCCGTTACGATAGACACCAATAGACAGACGATAATCAGTATTCACATTTACAGGGAATGAACCATTGACCTCATTAAGCGATACACCGCTCACATCTTGACCCGCCCGCACTCCATCAATATACATACGAACAGCCGTCCCCTCCCGCACCGCGGCAAAATGATGCCATTGATTATCATCAATGCTGGGAGAATAAATCGCGCGGTTAACTTCGGGATTCTCATCCATACTATCCGCGTTTACTCGAAAGTACAATCTTCCGTAATTTGCGTTATCGATATTTTCACTGGTGTGAATGACAAATCCCTGCCCTGCACCGGAAATTTGGTTTGTAACGAGCGTTCCTGAGTTATCAACGCCGCTTGTTGGCGTTTTTACCCATCCGTCAATGGTAAGGGGGCCTGTTCCGAAATCAAGCGCCGGAGAGTCGGAAACATTGATATAATCGCCTTGAGTCAAATCGTTTATTCCATCAAACTCCAAACATTTTCCGTTCGTAAATTTGCAATCCGCGCCGGATTTCCAGCCGGTGTTATTCAAGTCATTTTTCAAAGCCCCGTCCAAATTATTTTTCGTGCTGTCGCCGGCCACTACGCCAATCCCCTCGTCCATTTTCCATACGGCGGTCAATTGCGGATCAGAACACATCAGAGTCGCCTCCACGCATTGAGTCATTGATTTTTGGTAATTGGATTTAATTTCAGCTTCAGACAAAACGCGATTCCAAACGCGCAATTCATCAATTGAACCATTATACCAATTTGCTGATGCATCATATACCACTCCAACAGCCGCTCCGTCCAGCCTCTGGCTAATATTTTCCGGCCGGCTATTTATAAATTCTCCATCAACATATAGTGAAGTCGTAGATCCATCGGTCGTAGCCGCGAAATAATGCCAATTCCCATCATTATAATCTCCCCAGCCAGGATCTCCGGTGGAATTATTATCAAAAAATGGCAGCAACGAACCGTCCGGTTGGCCGCCTCTGTTTATATAAATACTGTAACTATTGATACTAAAGAGCATTGATTGCGCCGCTGTCGTGGTCTTAAACCAGCCTTCCACGGTAATCGCGCTTGGAGTGCTTAAAAAAACATCCGGTAATTTTACATAATCATTCGCTCCATCAAAATTCAAGCAACCGCCAAATTGGCAAGCATTCGTGCTCCATCCCGGATTATTTATCAAAACTCCGTTATTTTTATTGCGCGAACCGTCGGCCGCGAGAGTTCCCGATCCATCGTCAAAATTCCACAATCCCACCACATCATTTGTGCATTGAAGAGTCTGGCCGGTACCCCCTGCTTTACATTCCTGGCTCATCGCGGAAATAATTTCTTCTTGCGTAAGGGCTTTTTTCCAAATACGCGGCTCGTCAATGAGGCCATTGAAATACCTTGTATCATCACTTAGTTGACCTATGAATAAATAATCGGCTACCGTGGATGAAATATTATTCACCCATGAAGTAGTTGATTCCAAAAATCCGTTATTATAGATCTTTATATTCGCCCCGTCAAAAGTGGCGGCAACATGATGCCAATTGCCGTCTGCGGCGTTACTTGTCCCAAGAGCTGATATATAATCATCCGCCAAAGGCCCCCTGCGAAATTCCGCGCGAATAATTCCTCCCGTATCAAGCAGTAGAGTATATTCATACTCATTCGGAACGCCGGATGCTTTGTGTTTTGAAAAAATATATCGCTGATCCGCATCGTTAGTTTTTATCCACGCTTCCATCGTAATGGCGTTTGTCATACTAATACTGTCTGAATCAGAAAGTTTTATGTAATCATTATTCCCGTCAAAACTTAAACAACTGCCATATCCAGGCTTGCAATCCGCGCCCGTTTTCCAAGTCGGATTATTATTCAATTGTCCGTCATTGTTATTCGCCGTGCTGTCATTGGCGACAATTCCTGAATTTTCGTCTAATTTCCACACGGCGGCGAGATTGGGATCGGAGCAGGAAATTTTATCAAGCGGCATGCAAGCCTGATTGTAAATTGATTTGATTTCGGAAATATCCAGGGCTTTATTCCAAAGGCGGACTTCGTCAACTTGGCCGTCAAGATAGGTTGAAACCGAACCATAAGATCCAATTGAAGTAGATATGCTATTGGTCGTATCTACTGTCGAATTAATAGGTTCTGTAGCCGAATCCTCCAAATTTCCATCAACATAAAGTCTTATCGTGTTTCCTTGACGCACACCGGCAATGTGGTGCCATTTATTATCATTAATATTATACGCACTTATCACATCTCGATTAGTATAAGTGGTGCCATCTTCATTAACGCGAAAATAAGCTTTACCGCCATTATTAATGTGAATAACATAACCCTTTTGATCGCCGCTGTTTTGCTTAGCAATTAATGTCGCTTCATCGTCAGTTGTTTTAATCCACCCCTCGGCCGTAAAATCATTTGTTCCGAAATTTAACAAATTAGAAGGAACTGCCGCATATTGAGTGGTTCCATTCAGATCGAGACAATTTCCAAACTTGCATCCGGCGGAAAGCCGCGCGGGGTCATTGACGAGCGTCCCGTCGTTTGCTCCGCTTGAGCCGGAATCCAGCGCCACGGTTCCGTCTTGCTCGTCAAATTTCCACACGGCGGTGAGACCGAGGTCATTGCAAGAAAGAGCATTCGTCACCGTGATATTGCTTGTTCCGGCGGGAATGGTCGGTTCAGTGGTAATATTGGCGCTTACTGTGGTCGCGCCGGCCTTTATGCCATTGACTGTCTGATTTGGATCTACGCGGGTATTGGAATCTGAATCAATATTGGTCACGGTCGCAATAGTCGCGTCCGCTTGTGTCCAATTCCAGTCGTACGAAGCCGCGTTTAAGGTATTGCAATTTTCCGCCTGCGGTATGGCGGTTATCGGTTTTGAACTTCCGACTGCGACCGACATATTCACTGGCGATGTTGAAATGCTATTTACTTTGCACGAATCACTGCTTGTTTTGAAAATCCAAGAGTAGTCGTCGGCCGGCGAACCGTCTGGCGTTCCACTAAAATTTCCATCAAGTCCGTATCCATTTGATTCTATAGTCTCATCTAAAATGACGCGGTAATAAGTGTTGGCATTTAATGGGGCGGGTGGTATTAACGCGATTCCTTCTTCGCCGCTAGTCCCCCAAACAGTAAAGCCAAATATCCATGCCACCGGATTTATGTCTATATTAATCGGCGTTGAACAGGCGCTGTCAGATCCGCAATTCTCAAGCCGCATATTTGCTTTTATCAATGTCGCGTCATCCATATCTTTATTAAACCGCGCTCCGATTATGGCATTCAGACAAGCGTCAGTTTGATCCCGATAAGGCGACGGGCTTTGTGTGTCTATGGCGCAAGAATTTTGTTCAATCACTTTTGGAAGAGGATTATTCTCGCACATACAAGTCGTGTTATTGCATGAATATGTCGGGCCAAGCGCGGCGCAAGCGGGAGCGTCTATTTCGCAAGCCGGAGTGGTTGTATCAAGATCGCAAGGCGTGCCGGAGCAGGGTTTGTTAAATCCTGCGCCGTTTGAATCGCTAAGCGTCGGAATTCTGACAATTATATTATATGAATTATCGGGCAAGGCGGTCGGCACCTTGAGATTATTAATCGCTTCATCGCTCCAAGAAACCGGAGATGTGTAATCTGCGTTGGCTTCAAAAACGCCGTTTTTAAATATCACATTGCTTGCTCCTTGGGCAGCCCCGAATCTTTTTCCGGCGATATTGAATAATGTCCCGGATTCTCCGCATGATTCAGAAATTGCGCAAATCCCCGGCCCCAAAGGATCGCTATTGACCGTAAATTTCCCGAAGTTGCTATGCCGGCCGTCGGTTCTTTCAATCTGGATTTCTAAAACATCGTCAGCCGCAAACGGCGCGTCAATGGGCAATTCTACGATGATTTGCGTATCGATCCAGCCATTTGGTCCGCACGGAAAATTACCATTAACGATTGTATTGTCCGATCGCCTGATGAATCTGACTGTGCTGGCCGTTGTTCCGAAGTCAGTTCCATTCAAAGTAACCCATTGGCCATTGGGGCCTTGGGTCGGCGACTGGGAAAAGATATGCGGCGACAAGACATCCAGATTCACCACATTGGACGATCCGCCCGGACAGCCTTGAGTTGGAAAATCCGGATCAATTGGACCGTTTGTGTTTACTATCACATCGCAAGATTCGCCCGATCTTGTGCCGCCCACGCAAACAGTAGGCGCTCCGACGCAATCAAAATTATCCACTAAAACATAAACTCCGCCGGAAATGGCGCCATTGGAAGATCCGCCGCCTCCGGGAATTCTGGTTTTGATCTGACTATCCGCCCAGTCCGTGTCCGGACTTACGCACGCGTCAGTAGTCTTTGTGTAAGCCGGAGCGCCTTTATCAAAACAGCCTTGAATACCGCCTGTGCTGGCGACAGTATTTTGATTAAAAACAATATTCGCGGCAATGTCGTCAAAGTTATTTCCGGTAATACTTACCTCATCAGAATCGTCGCCGCCGATTTCGTCATAAAACCCATTGTTTGGAACAATATTGTCTATTACCGGCGTGCAGATCGGATCGGTACCAGTACGGAAAGACCAAATCTGGCCTACTTGATCCGGCAACGATTCGGTTCCAGTCGCGTAATCGTCCGTCGTCGTTCCTTCAGCTGTGCCATCCGGAACAGATTCCCCGTCCAAAGAATTGCCGCAACGGTCTTTTAAAACATCGGCTCGCAAGATCGAATTATAGGTTGTGTTTTCTTTGTAAAGCTTGAGCGGAGCGTAAGAAATTCTATCAGAAGCCAAAACCGTGGCATTAAAAGAAAGATCATTAACAGCGTCTTGCGTATCCAAAGGGCTGATTTCCAAAGCCGCTAAATTATCCGCATAACAGGCGGCGACTGTTGCCGGACAATCGGCTTGTTCCGATGTCAAAGCGCAAGTTTTTCCTTTATTTGGCCCGCCTTGGCAAAAAAGGCCATCTGGATCGCAGGCAAAAAAACAGTCTGTGTCTAAAGCGCAGACTAATCCTTTATTCGTTCCCTCTTGGCAAACAATAGAAGCGTTGTCATTAATATCAGCGGTCGAAACATCTTGCATTGAAATCAAGTCCATTGGTTCGGAAAATTGGACTTTAACGGATTTAGCCAAACAAACATCGGTATTATTGTCTTTGGGCGACACCTGAAGCACGGTAGGCGGAATGGTATCCACATCGGTGCCGGCAGTGAATTGCCAGGTTTTAGGACAAGCGGTTCGGGAAGCGGAAGCATTGGTAATACCACTAGTGAGAGAAACCAAATATACGGCTCCGGCCGTCAGAAGCTGGGATGGATAAAATGCTAAAGTGCGATTTTTTACCTGAACAGAGCCAGGCAGATGATTTTGACAAAACATTCCGGCGCAAATTCCCCCTAAGCCGAGCGGGCATTGATCGTCTGCTGTGCAAAACTGCTGAACCTGAATATCGCCGCCCGGGCCGGTGGTAATAGTTGCCTCTGATTCAAGATTTTCATTTAAAGTTTCAGCTTGGATCGAAGCGCATAAAGGAACATTTGTTTCTTCTTCTCTTGGATCAACGAATTTCCAGCTCATGCAAGAAACAGGACCTGGTAATGGTCCGGGGCCAGGCCCGGGACCGGGGCCACCCCCGCCGCCAGTCGCATTGAAAATAAACTGCACGATCGCCCAAGAGGTGAGAATGATGATGAAGCCGATGACGGCGGATAAAAGGATTTTTTTGGCCAAAGCGATTCTTTGGGGGATGCCGCCCGAAGTCATCCAGACATAGCCGCCGTAAATGATGACGGCCAAGGCGATAATACTGACAAAGCCCAAAGCGATGTTTATGACATTAACAATGGTGTCTTGCAAAGAACGATCGGATAAGCCCATGCCAGCGACATCGGGGGAGGTGAGGCCTTGGGCGAGAGCGGAATGAGAGGCGAGAATAAAGAATAAAGAAGCAAGAATAATGGGAATGAGGAAAAAGCCTTTTGAGAAAGGGGTGCGGGATATGAAGTTAAGAATACGAGATACAAGATTCATGTTTTAAGATTCATGCTCTAAAATTCAAGTTTCATGTTTCACGATTGATATTATACCACAGAAATCAATCCTTATGCGCTTTTCAACTTTAACTTTAAATTTTGAATTTTAAACTTTCAACTCAACTCTACTTCCCCAACTTCCTCAAAAACCCGAATGTTTCTTCCAGATTCTTGACGATTATTTGAAGAAGCGATTCTTTTTTCTGCGGAGTGAGGATGGTGTAGTCAACCGACGCGCCTTCGTTGCCGGCGCGATCTTTGGAAATCGCGCGAAAATGATAAATGTCCGAAGTCTTAAATCCGCCCAACACCACCAAATGCGAGGTGGTGAGATTTGTATCAAGGCGCGATTTTAACGGATAGTTTTTTCCCAACGCCACGCCCTGGCGGTATTCCACAAGTGATGTCGCCGGCTCGTCTGTCGTCCACGATACCAGCACCTGCACCTGATCTTCTCCGGCCGAAGGTATGGAGCTTTCGGTTTTTACACCTGTAATCTTCGGCGCTTCCGTATCGGCCAAAGTGAGGAATTCTTTGTAATCGGATTTGACTTCATTGCCGAACGAATCGCGGCCGGTGATCCGGACTTTGAATTTGGCATTATCATCCAGTTTGTCAATCGCCACTTTGTGCTTTTTAGCCAGATCAGTGGTACCGGCCGTTTTCGCGTCTGCTTCCCCATCCTTTTGGTATTCCACCAAAGAATCAGTGTCCGTATTGGTTTCCCAAACGATTTCCGCTCCGCCGTGCGTGACACTCTCAATGGCAAATTTGGCGATTTTCGGTTCGGCGATGGTGGAGAAGGCGTAATCATCGGATTGGATTATGCTTCCGTACTGATCCGTCCCTTTGGCCCGGAAATGGTAAACGACTCCGGAATCCAGTTCGTCAATCTTTATCGTATGCTGGGTGGTCTGGGACAATGATTTGTCAACAACACTCTTGCCATAAGCAACAGTCTTGCCGTATTCAATTTCAGAAGCGATGGAAGTGGTGGTTTCCCAGGTGATGATGGCTGAAGCCAACGATATGTCAGAAACCGCTACCTTGGAAATGATCGGCTTCTCGGGTGTGGCGAATTCTTTGTCGCTGCTTTCGCCAATATTGCCGTCCGAATCGGCAGATTTTACTTTGAAGCGATATTTGGTGTTTGGATCAAGACCGATCAATTGAACTTCATGTTCATTGATCAATTCTTCAGTGTTGCCGATTTCCGTACCGTAATTCGTATCCTTGCCAAAAGCCACAATGGACGAAGACGGCTTGTCGGTTTTCCAAAGAATCTTGGCCGAGACGGGCTTTAGGTCTTCTACTCTTGGTCCTTCGGCGGAAATCTTGGGAGGAATATTGGTGGGTCCGGCTCCGGTGGTGAAAGTCTGATCGGCTGAAACGCCGGTGTTTCCGGAAATGTCTTTTGATTTGGCTTTGAAGTGATAAGCGGTTTTACTTTTCAGTCCGGCCAATTTCACGCTGTGAGCCGTCTTGCCTTCTTCTTGGCCCGAGGTGGATCCGTAACCTGTGTCAACGCCGTATTCCACAAAAGAATCTCCGGATTCATTAGTTTCCCAGGAAATCACCGCTTCCGAGTCGGCAATGCCGGTGATTTGAATATTGGAAATAGCGGGCGCAGTCTCATCCGGGGCCGCGGCCGTAGTGAAAGACAAAGGATTGGCTAAAGTGTTGGTTAAATTGCCCTTGGCATCGGCTGAAGAAACATAAAACCAGTAAGCGGTGGCGGGATTAAGTCCGGAAAGCTCAACGCGATGCGTCGTATTCATCGCCGTGTCGCGTTCGGTGGACGAGTAATTGATGGCGGCCAAAGACGCTTGAGTGAGCAGGAATACCGGAATGCTAGTTGATAAGAATATTTTTAATACGCCCAGAGCTAAGGCTGTACCGATGGTTTTTCTGGTAACATTGCGGTGTTTGGAATAAACCGAGAAAGAAGCCTGCCAAGTACCGTGAGTGTCTGAAGCGGCCAAAGCGCAAAATCCTGACGAGGTGTCTTTTAAAACAATCATCGGCGTCATTTTCAAAATCTGACGGAGTTTCCAGCCGCCGCGCATATAATTGGCCATCACCAAAAGCAAAGCGGCGAACACGGCAAAGACCGCGCCCAATATGAATGAAACAATGAGCGATAATTGCGGCATATGATTAGCCGTCCAGGCAAGCGAGCGGGAAAGGGTGAGGCGGAGATTGAAGATGACTGAGTTGGTAGTTGGCAGTGAGTAGTTGATAGTTTGAGTGGAGGCGGCGTAGGCAACCTTGGTTTGAAAATCCGAAATCCGAAATCCGAAATCCGAAACAATATTTAAATCAGAAATTCCCAATATCAAATGTTTTGAATTTTGATTATTTGAATTTGCGATTTGTTTCGAATTTCGTGCTTCGTGCTTCGAATTTATTAGGGCTGTGGCTGGGTTTGAAGTCGTATAGAAAACCTGCGAGTCAGCCGGTTCGTCCGTGGTCCAGGTGATGACCGCGGACGCGGAACCGGTATCGCCTATTGCCGCATCGGAAATCACCGGCGCTGTGATATCGCCCGGATCAATGGCGGTCTCGGCCGTAAAATCATTAGTTTCGGAAAGGTTGGAGACCTTGGTGATTTGCTGACTTATGGCCGTATTGCCAAAAGACCGCACTTTGAAATGATAAGCGGTTTTTTGAGTAAGGCCGTCTACCGTCACCGTATGATTTGTCGCTTCCGTCTTATCATCGCCGGCAATGGCGCCATAAGTATTATTTTGCCCATACTCCACAATGCTTGTGGCCGCCACATCAGTCAGCCAAGTAATCGTCAGTTTGTCTTTCAAGCTTTCGGCTACCCGCACTTGGGTAATCACCGGCGCTGATTTGGTGGTAAAATAGCACTCGCTGACGACTGAATCAAAACCATGGCCGTCTCCGGTCGGACAAGTTGAGGCTTGCGCGATATTCCTGACGCTATTGCCTTTGCCGTCCCGGGTGGATACCCTTACAAAATATTTGCTCGCGGCCGCCAATTCCACAGGCATTACCACATTGTGCGAAGACGATTGGCTGTCATTGCCGGCCGTTTTCCAAACGGTCAGAGACGAATTGCTAAAATTATAATCGTCATAATTCACATACTCAACAATAGAGTTGGTTTTGGAATCATTGCCGCCAGTCGTAGTCCAGGCAATAGTCGCTTTGTTCATTCCGACATTGGAAGCAGTAATCGCTCCCGGCGCGGGCGGCGGCAAGGTAGTGAAGAAACATCCATTCGCGTCCGCTTGCGTACAATTGCCATTAATGCTTCCCACCGCGTTGCCATCATCGTCTTTGGATTTTACTTGGAAATAATATTTTGTATTAGTCAGCAAATCATCGGGCAATTGAACTGAATGGATTAATGCTAGAGTATCGTCTCCGGCGGTTTTCTTGGCGCTTGTTCCGGTTTTCCAAAATTCAATGAAAGAAGTGGTGTTGTCAGAAGATGTCCATTTGACAATCGCCGTGTTGGTCTGGATGTCAGAACTATCCGCCCGGGCGTTGGAAATGGTCGGGGCGGATAGGGTGGTGAAAGTTCTTTCCGAACTGGCAATGTCATTGCCGTATCCGTCTTTGGATTTGACGCGGTAGCAATAAATTGTCGCGACAGCCAAATCTTTGGCAATGGTCACGCTGTGGCCCGGGTTGCTGGAAACAGCATCATTTTCCTGTCCGGCAGTGCGCGCGCCTGTCGCATTGGCGCGGCTGCACGAAGTTTGCTGGCTGTTTTGATCAGCCAGTTTCCAATACTCTATCAAAGAGTTAGTCGCGTCAGTGGTATTCCAAGAAATTGTCGCTCGGTTTTTTGCCGGACTGGCCGCAATGCTAGCCGCGGTTGTAACAGCCGCTGTGGTAAAGCTTCGCTCAATAGACACTCCGCCTGTGCCGTCGGTCTTGGTCGTGTCAATATTGCCGATACCGTCTCTGGTTCTTACTCTGAAATAGTAAGTGGTTGACGGGGCAAGGCCGGTCAAAATAATTGAATGGTCGGTCGTATAATTATGCAAGCCGGCCGATTTGGTATAATTTCCGGAGACCGTTCCGTATTCTATGAAAGAATCTCCTTTTCCTTGATCTTGGTCGCCGGTGTTAACATCGCCAGCGGTATTGTAGGTTTTCCAGGCAATGGTGGCCGTATTGGTGCCAATGGTTGCGGTCGGGCAGGATATACCAACATTTGTATCTGAATTAGTTGAACAATTTGACGCTCCGTCGTAAACCCTTGCCGGAATCGTATCCCGTCCGCCCGAACCATTGGGAACCGAATCAACAATAGATGATCGCGGAGCGATATTTCCGGCTAAATCTTCGGAGCGGACGAAATAAAAATACTTAGTTTGATAGGGAGTGGTGTTTCCCAAGTCCGTGGTTGAGAAATTATCAGTATAAAAGTTATTGCCAAGATTGGCTTCCAGAGATTGGACTTGGGAGCCTTGAGAATGGGAAACGGCGGCCGTTTGCTTGGCGCCCCGAGTAATTATTCCGGCCAAGGTATTGCCGCTTAAAGATGTGTAGGTAATGACTTCGCTGTTAATCAGAACCGAGCCGGACGAGGCAAAGCCGTCCGTGTGATTAAAAGTGATATTGGCTGTGGTCGTGCCGTCCGCTATAGCAGAGGTTAAAACCGCGGCCGAAGCGATATTATTAGCCAGCAAAGAATAAACTTGAGCGCCGGATGTGTGAGCCGAGACTTGGGTATTGTTCGCCCCTCTGGTGACCCCGGTAAGACAAGCCGTGAATCCCGCGCCGCAGGCCGATTCATCAGAGCCGAGACCGGTGTAAGTCATAATCTCGCCGTCAATGTCAATGGTGCCGGAGGCGGCTAAAGTAGCGGTTGAAGATACGGGAACAATGGTTTGGGAATTATTGATATTTGCCGCAATGGCCGTCGGACAGGAAGTATTGCCCAAAGAAGTGGTCTTGCACCGGAAAATCTTGTATTGCTTGAAATCGGCTGACAAAGAGACATCTTCAATGGAGCGCCAGGATAAAAATAGACGCCAATTATTGGTCAGGGTGTTGGACGCGTCTTGGATGGCCGTATCCAAAACCACGCCCGGCGGAGTCTGGTCATAAATTATGGAATCGGATGATGAGCCGACAGTTAACCCGTTGCCGTAAATGTCAAAAAATTTGAAATAAACAGTCCTCGTGCCATCCACTTCAACAATCGCGCCCGAAGTATGCTCGGCGGCGGCAGTATTGACCTGGCCCCTGGAAACACCGGTTAAATTATTTCCGGCCACTCCGGAATAATAAATTCTTTCATCATCAATTTTGGCCCAGCCCGAGTTCGGCAAGCTGGCGGCTGATGAAAGGGCGACGGTGTTTTGAGAAGAATTAATGTCTGAAGACAGCGTCGGGGTGTATAAATACCACAATTTGGAAGCGGAATACGCTTCATATTTTCCGGTCACTTGAGCGGCGCTCGAACCGGATGAATCAGGGATGCCCAAATTATCAACGCCGGCGCTAAAGGTCGTGTTATCATTGGAATACTGCGCTTTTCGGGCAGAATCGTCCGTAACCGAAAGAGTAAGAGTTATTCCTCTTAGGATCGCTGTCGGATCTCCGGCATTGACAATGATTTCCGTTGATCCGGCAACCGGATCTTTCGTATCCAAAGTGTAAGTTCCTGATTCTTGCTGAACCGTATTCAAAACCGTTTCCCCGTCGTTAATGGTCACTTTTACCTTGGCCGTGTTGTTTTGGAAATATCCGGCAAAATCAGTCTTGGCGTTCCAATAGGTGGTGAATGTTTTGTAGTCCGGATTATAAGTATTGTAATCAGAGCTGACGGTTTCAACGGCCAAATTGGTCCGATCTGTGCCGGCCGCGTCTGATAAAGTATTGGCCGCTTGATATGTGCCGTTTAGATATTCTATTGCCGCTGTGACCGGATTTTGCAAGCCGTCCAACCGGTTTTTGTCCCTGACGCGGTATTGAATTCTTACCTTTCCGATATCGCAAGGCGATGAATCTGTGATTTGACATTGGTAAACCGCGATACCGGTTCCGTTTGTTTGTAAAACCGCATCTGAAATATCAAATTCCGGGGTTTGGTTGTAATTGATGGTATCGGAAGCCGAGGCGGTATTTCCGTACACATCGCGTATTTTAAAGTAAACCGTTTTGGTCGCGGAAATTCCTTTGACCAATCGCCACGCTTTGGAAGCGTTGAAATCTTCATAAGTTCCGGCGTCTGTCACCGTTCCATCGTTATTTGTGACTGTGCCATAGGTGGTTTCATTAGTATTGGCAAACTGCATTTGAACTGATGAATCGTCCGTTTTAGCCAAAGCCAGAGCCACATCGCGGGAAGCGGTGGTGGCGGCCGCGGAATTTATGGAAATGGAAACACCGACCGGATTTTTCGTATCCAAAGTATACGGATCCGATATTGCCCAGGCCGTATTCAAAACCGTTTCCCCGTCGTTAATGGTCACTTTTACCTTGGCCGTGTTGTTTTGGAAATATCCGTCAAAATCAGTCTTGGAGTTCCAATAGGTGGTGAATGTTTTGTAGTCCGGATTATAAGTATTGTAATCAGAGCTGACGGTTTCAACGGCCAAATTGGTCCGATCTGTGCCGGCCGCGTCTGATAAAGTATTGGCCGCTTGATATGTGCCGTTTAGATATTCTATTGCCGCTGTGACCGGATTTTGCAAGCCGTCCAACCGGTTTTTGTCCCTGACGCGGTATTGAATTCTTACCTTTCCGATATCGCAAGGCGATGAATCTGTGATTTGACATTGGTAAACCGCGATACCGGTTCCGTTTGTTTGTAAAACCGCATCAGAAATATCAAATTCCGGGGTTTGGTTGTAGTTAATGTCATCATCATCGGTAGTCGTATTTCCGTAAATATCCCTCACTTTGAAAAATACCCTTTTGGTCGTTGATACCCCTTTATTTAATCTCCACAAAGCGGAGGTAAATGATGAAGCTAAGCCCGCGCTGCTGTAAATGCCGCTGTTCGTCACCACCGTTCCGTCATTATTCAAATCGGTTTTGGCCGGCGCGAATGCGTCATCGGCCGTACTGTTGTTATTCGCGTCATTGGCATACTGGATTTGAACATTAGAATCATCAGCGGCATTTAAAATCAAATTCACATCTCTGGAAACGGTAGTGGCTCCTCCGTCAATGGTTACGGAAACGGTGGTCGGATTTTTAATATCCAGAGCAATCCCGCCCGAAGCCAACACAGCGCTTGTTCCATTGACGGCTTCCCCGTCCGCGACATAAGCTCTGATTTTAAAATCAGGCGAAGCGTAATACGCTCCTTCTCCCAAAGCAGTTTTCGCATCCCAATAAGTAGTGTGTGTCTTGTATGTCGTTCTAACGGCATCAAGATCCACGATTCTATTCATCATTCCGCTCGTTAGGCCGTTGTCCGTCCCATCACCGGTTAAGCTCCCCGCGACAGGATTCCAATCCGTTCCATTAACGGTGTATTCAAACCGCACATTGACATTTCCGGCATTCGGGCTTACGGCCGATTCGTCCGTATCTTGATCCCTTACTTGATATTTGATCTCCACCTTTCCGGCGTTTGCCGCGTCATCCGAGATTGTTAACTGCCGAATACAAACACCGTCCGCACCAACGCCGTTGCAGGCATCATAAGCCGAGTTAAATTCCGGGGTGATGTTGTAGGAGATGGTGGCCGTGGCGCCGGAAGCCGGGAATTCCGACGGATTGCCGAATTGGTCTCTTATTCTGATAAACACTCTTTTGGTGCCGTTTCCGGAATTAAATGTCCAATTGCTTTTGGTATAAGGCAGATTGGCCGGCAAGACTGTGTCCCAGCCGCCTGTTACTACCCCGGCCGAATCAGCAGTATTTCCCCAAGTATCATCAGCCGATTCGTTATTATTTGCGTCATTGGCAAATTGAAAGTTCAAACTGGAATTTTCAGTAATGCTTCCAGTTTCAAGATTTACGGTTCGTGAATCGGTTATTGTTGCGGAATTATCTGTGGCGTCTTTGGCTGTAAAAGTAATGCCGGTAAGAATGGGATTTTTAATATCAAGAGAAGTACCGGCGGACGCGAGACCGAGATTAGACGCCGGATCGCCGTTTCGGGAAAGCGAGGCTTCCCCGTCGTCCGCGAAGGCCATTATCTTGAAATCGGGCGAGGCGTAATTGACTCCTTCACCCAAAGCCGTTTTCGCGTCCCAATAAGTCGTGTGCGTTGTCCAACCGGCATCCAATGTAGCGTTGTTAGCGTCTGAAGCAACCGTTACTAACCGCTGCAGCGATCCTTCCGCGTTCGTGCCATTGTCCGTTCCGTCCCCGGACAGATTGCCCGCCGCATAATTCCAATCCGTCCCGCCGTTGATGGAATATTTGAAGAAAACATTGACATTTCCGGCGGTCGGAGCCACCGCCGATTCATCCGTGTCCTGATCTCTCACCTGATATTTGATGGCCACTTTGCCGGCGTTGGCTGCGTCATCGGCAACCGTCAGCTGGCGGATGCACACGCCGTCCGCCCCAATACCATCGCAGGTGTAGCCTGTTCCGGCGTCGTAAGCCGAGTTGAATTCCGGGGTGATGTTGTAGGAGATATTTGATGATTGGGCGGCGGGCGTTGCGGGATTATTATAAATATCCCTGATCTTTACATAAACCGTTTTTGAGCCATTGTCCGTCAGTAAATTCCAAGCAGTAGTATTAGCCGTGTATGTTCCGATAGTAATTGTTTTCCAAGCGCTATCGGTAATTATTCCGGAAGAATTGGTCGCTATACCGTAGTTTATGTCATCATTGGAAAATTGAACCTCCAAATTGGAATCCTCGGCAATATTTTGCAATTTTAATTGCACGGATCGGCTTTGCGAGGTCGTATCGGCCGAGCCATCCGCATTTGCGTCAATGATCAGCGCATTAGCGCCTAAAGAAAGATCTTTAGTATCAACTACCATAGTAGTTGAACCAAAGCCAACCTGATTAGCCGCGTTTTTGTCATTAACCATTACTTTAACGCCCATACTGGCCGCATAAATATCATCAAAGTGACTCCTGATGTTCCAATCAACGGAATAAGTATTTTTATCGGGATCGGAGATGCAAGGCGCGGCAACGGAACAAGCCTTATGAAGAGCGGGCGAGGTGAAATTGGACAGGGCCGAATCCGGAATAGGAATTAAAACACTCGCGCCATTGCTATGAGAGGCGTCTTTGGTAGTATATCCGGCAGCGCCAAACCATTTGCCCCGAGCCGTGATATTCATTGAAGTGGTGTAAGGGCCGGCACCGGCCACCACCCGGCCCCCTGCCGAATCATTGTATTGCAAAACTTCATTGTCTATGAGGATATATCCGGTGGTTGGAATTTTTTCCAATATTCCTTGGCCGGCATTTGATAGGGTTATTGCGCCGGAAGTACCATTGGACAGGGCGCCGGATAAAGTCGTTCCGGCATTGTAAAAATAGTACGGTTCCAAAATATTATCCGCATTGCCTTCTTCCGGATCGTACACCGAGTAAGTAATAGTTGATGAACCGGATGAATTTTGAGTGGTGGTTGATACGGCCGAAACGGATGGAGGAGCATTGATGACATACTGGAGGGTGATATTGGAAAGCGTCGGGGCGGCTCCGCTGTCAGTGGTTGATAAAAATGCCTTGTATTGAAACCATCGGGCATTACTGCCGGCGGTATGAACGCTATTTAGAGTCTCGCCGGCCGGAGTGGTGTTGTAAAAACTATTGGCGTAATCAGTATCGCCGGTCGTGGCGGCGCAACTTGTTGGACCGCACCACTTTGATCCGCTCGTCCAATTAGGCGCTCCGGAATTGTCCGGAGCGGTGCGGACTTGAAATTTCACATCCGTGCCGGATGGAACTGTCTCATTCCACTGGATTTGATTGACTATATTTACATCATCGCCGGAATCAAAAGCCGAGGAAGCGAGGATGTAGTCAACGCTTGTCGGATAATACTGATAATTTATCGTAATGTCGTCCAAACTTGGACTGTATGAAGTATTAGCTGTGGAAAATTTGGCGCGGTATTGGATGTATTGATTGCCGTCAAATGTTGTGCCAAGCGAGGAGGAAGAAGTAGCGCCAGAGCCGATTTCCGACCACGCTGTCCATGTGCCGTCAGGGGTCGCGACATTCCCCGCCCGCGCTTCAAGTACCAAAGGAACAGTATTAATAGTCACACTGTCCAGCGTTGGAGTGACGGCCGTATCGGTTGTGGAAAGCGTCGCCTCATACTGCACCCAGCCGTCGCCGTCAGTGACGCCCGACAAGGTGGAAATATCTGTCACCCCACTGGTAATGCTTTGAGTAAGCGAAGAAAATGCCGTTTCTCCAGAACAGGCGCTGTCATTACAACTTCTCACTTTCATCGCAATCGTCTGCCCATTCAATGTCTCCGTCCACGAAACCGTACTAAAATTTGTTCCAGAACCAACTTCTTTGATAGAGGAGGTATAAGTGCCGGGGGAGAGATAAGATGATGTAGCGTAGCTAACAGCTCCTGTTACTCCATTTCCCGCAGTAGTACATGCACCAGATCCCAAATTCACTTGATAAGTCCCTGAAGACGCACCGTCAATGTCCTGTATTAAAATTCTCCCTCCCCCGCCGCCACCTCCAGGCGCATCTGCACTATACCCGTTACCTCCCTTGGCTTGAACAGTCCCGCTATTCGTCACATTCTCTAATGCAATTAATCGAATACCTCCTCCGCTTCCGCCTCCACCACCATAATATCCTGATTCTCCGGTTCCACCTGTCCCACCATTGGCCCGAATTGATCCTGTTGCGCCAATAGCGATATTGCTATCAGTTTGAATAGTAATACTTCCTCCGCCCGCCCCGCCGCCGCCTCTTGTACCTCCACCGCCACCAGAACCAGCATTACTAGCAGTACCATAGGCGCTACCATTATTACTCAAAGCAGTGCAAGAATCATTGTGTCCTTTCCCTCCATTTCCACCAAATCCTGCTCCGCCGCCGCCACCAGAACCAGACCCCAGCCCTTTTCCGGTACCTATTCCAGCCGCACCATTATTTCCCCCGTTGCCCCCGCCCGCAACTCCCGTACCACCAGCATCTGCACTATCAGCGTTCCCACCATTAGCGCTCAATATGCCATTAATCGTTACATCGCCTTTGGAATTTATAACAAGAGGGGTTACGCCAGTAACGCTTACTGTTGCGCCTGAAGCAATAGTAAAGGAGGCGTAATTATAGGTTGCGCCTGTTATGATGCAATTTGGATAAGTCCCAGAAATACCTGTACCCGTGCAGGATCCTGAGATATTAATCGTCTCCGTGCCGTTTCCACTATTAAGAGTATCATCAAGACGAACTTTCGCCGCAACACCTGTGCCGGAAACGACAGTACTTGCATTCGTCCCATTAAAATCCCCATCGCTCGTGTGCGTAAAGGTGTCCGCACCAGTGGTGCTGGCAGTCCACGACGCCGTCGTAAAATCGCTCTTTTGACCAGTGTCATATACTGCGGAAGTATAAGTTCCGGGGTTTTGATAAGTTGCCAGAACAGAAGTAGTATATCCTATATTTATATTATCCAATTCCGGCCGGACACTGCCATCCGCAGTGTTTAGTTGCGCTTTGACATAGAGAGTGGCACCGGGCAGAGCGGCAAAAAGCGATCCGATATTGGTATTGATTGCCACCGCGTCGGAATAATCCGTTGTCAAAGACGCTGTGGCCCACGCAGTACCATTCCAAAATTTCCAATTTGTATTATCGTTGGAAAGCTGATATTTAATGTTTGTATTCGCCGGTTTAGTGGCTGTTTCGGCAAACGCCGTGTAACCCGTAATATTTGCCAAAGAAAGAGCGGTGGTGTTTGCCGCCGTCGCGCCAGTCGCCGGAGAATAATCAGTATCCGCCGCATGCTGGGCAATCGTCGCCGCGTCCAGCGCCATATTCCAAATAGCGACTTCGTCTATGAGGCCCTTGGTTCCTGCTATTAAATTCTTATTGTTCCCGATTACATAATTACCAGTAGAGTTTTCATAGGTTGTTGAAACTGAGTTTTTCTCAACTCCATTAACATAAATTTTTAATGTGCCGTTATTGTATGTCGCCGCGGCATGATACCATGCCCCCAGATCTACTATAACGCCTGATGATAAGTTAGCATTGCCAATATTTGTCCTAATGGTATTGTCCGAGCTGGATATAAGTAGCCAACCTCTGCCAAGAGGAGAGGTTGCGCTATTGCATGCACCGCCGCTGTCGCATTGTATCCAAATAATTTCACTATAACCTTTTGCAGATGGCAAATCTGCTGCTGTAGGAAATTGAAACCATGCTTCCACACTAAAAGCGTCTGTATTTACAAAACTCAAACTGGCGGACCGACCCACGCTCACATAATCATCCACCCCGTCAAAAGAGAGGGCTTGGTTGAAGCCCGTGTTACCGGCGGTGGTTACGGGGCCGTAGGTATTTCCGTCATTGGCTTCAAAAGCAGAATTTGACATAGTCGCGTCTTCGGCTATGCCTCGGCGGTAATGGTCAGTGATTTGCGCCTGCGTCAGCGCAGTGTTGTAAACCGCCGCTTCGTCAATGGAGCCGTCAAAATATCTTCCACCTGGGTATCGTCCAATATTTATATCCCCGGTTCCATTATACACAGTTCCGGTTTTTGCAGTCGGCGAACCAGGTGTTCCATTGAGATATGCGACAACATTAGAACCGTCATATGTTCCAGCTATATGATTCCACGCGCCCGAGGTAATGGAACTGCTGCTGTAAGCCGGATTCGCGATAGATGTGCCGTTAATACCAACCATCATTCTTACGCGGCCGTCTGTCTCAATATCAAACATAAATTCATACGAACCCGCGCCGCTAGATTTTACTACTATAGTTCTTTTATCTACTGAAGTTGCGTTCGCGCTATTGACCCACGCTTCTACTGTCATGCCTGAAGAAGTCCAACTAAAAGAACTGCTATCCACCACGCTCACATAATCATTCGCGCCGTCAAAGGAGAGGGCGGTAGAAAATTTACCGGAGCTTACCACGCCATTCGGCGAAAGAAAGTTAGTTAATGTTCCCGGATTAGCTCCGCCAGTGCTTGAATCCGCGACGGTTCCGGTAGTTTTACCTACGGTATCATTCAAATGCCACAGGGCTTTGAGATTGGCATCGGCCACGCCCGCGCCTAAATCGCCGAGTGCCAATTCTTTTCCTTCTTTATTCGCCTCCGCGCCGGAGGTGGCGTTCATATGATAAAGAGCTTGGAGGTTGGTCTGCGGAACAGTGATTTCCGCCTGCGTTCCTCCTTGATTTTTCAAAAGCGCCGCCGTGCCGGAGAATTCCACTTTGGCGCTGTCGTAGGTGTATTCAGTGGAGGTATTGTAATTAATGTCCTGCGACGCGGATTGGTATGTGGCCGCGCTTAAAGACAGATTTGCCGGAGCGCCGGAGCCGTTTACTTGTGTGTTTGTCTTAGTATTTCCGTCCGTATTGAAATGAACATCCGTGCTGTCGGCTTGGCTGTCCGCCGTCGCCGCCAATGTCGCATCCGTACCGGATGAAACACTCACTTGTGCGTCTTTGGAAGCGTACGAGGTAATCGCCGTCTGATCCGATCCGTCCGGATTATGCACGGCGGTGGCTAAAACCGACGACCACGCGGTTTGGAAAAAAGTAAAAGTCTTGCTGCGCGCGCTTTGCGGAATAAAAGACTGCCAAATAATAAAACCGCCAATCGCTATGGCGGACAGAGCGATGGAGAGCCGCAAGGATTTTAATTTCGAAGCACGAAGCACGAAATTCGAAACAATATCAAAATTCCAATTTCTAAAACTTAGAAACTTGTTTTTGATTTGAAATTTCTGATTTGGAATTTGTTTCGGATTTCGAAATTCGGATTTCGCCTGCCTGCCGGCAAGGCAGGGATTTTTTTCCACAGCCAGGACGCCAAAAGACACCTGCCTTTTTTGCAAAGGCTTCGGCGATGGTATTTTCTTCCTTGGCTGATTTTTTAGATTATTTTTTGGCATGGATTTTATTTAGAATAAACTCTTCAATATGCAGGGCCGCGTCAAATGATTTTTCCGCCACCTGTTGAGCGTGAAAACACACTCCTGACGGCGGAGCGTCGCGATGCTTTAAAATGGACGCGGCAAATAATCTGTCATCCGTGACTTTTTTCAACCATTCTTCGGCTTGTAATTCTTGCGGCGAGAATTTGCTTTGCATATTCTTATTTTGAATACAATACTTTGCCTTTTACTAAAACATCTTTAATAAAAAGGTCTTCCATCGCGATGCGTTTTTGAAGTTCTTCCGGCGTGTAAATTAAGAGATCCATTGGCGGAAATTTATTGCCGATGAGCTTTGTTCTGAGTTCGCGCGCCCTGTCAATTCTGCGCTTCGCGCTTTTTTTAACAATAAACAGGTCCACATCGCTGTCTTCCGTCGGTCTTCCCCACGCGTATGAACCAAACAAAACAATTTTGTCCGGTTGGTATTCTTGGACGATTTTTTCGGCAATGGGTTTTAATTTTTCGTCAATAAACTTTTTGGATTTCATAAATATCTTTAATTATACAATAAATCATTTAAACATTCCACGCTGTCTGGAACATTGTAAAAGTCTTGCTGCGCGCTTTTTCCGCCGCAAAGATTTTATGCCAAGATTTGAAATTCCAAGCTCCGACACTTTTGTCATTGCGAGCGACTAAAGGGAGCGTGGCAATCCTTAAGATTGCTTCGTCGTCCAACTGATTTTGGACTCCTTCGCAATGACAAGTGTTTCGGATTTCAGATTTTTTTCCATAGATTTTTGGGTTTTAGATTATTTTTCGGCATTTTGATTTTCCGCCTAAAAGACGAAAATTATTACTCTGTGGATAACTTTTATGTATTTATTATATCATAAAAATCCATAAAATACAAAACTCCAGCGCGGAATATAACCAATTGCAAATATCTTATTGTTATTTAGCAGACGAGATCGGTCAACGAAACGAAATTTCTTTTACTGATGGTGAAAAATCTGATGGCTTTGAGCTAAAATGGATGAGGGCTGATGAAGCGATCAATACTTTAAAAAACGACCAACCGAATAATTATGTTGGAAAATTTATTAGACAAAGAAATTTATTGTTTTTACAAAAAGCTAAAGAATTAATTTGAAAATAACTGGAAAATACCACAGATTTGGGTGTCTTTTTATATGAGTGAACCGATGGGGCGATAGTGTCATTTTAGATGATAGAATGCGGCTCTTTAAACATACGATCAATTTTGACATTTCGGCTATTATCGGCTATTATTGGATATAGTTAGATTATATCCGATTTTATGACTGAAGATGCCTTCAATAAACGAATTAAGCTCACTCAAGATATCTTGGCAAATATTGCCAAAATTGACGAGTTTAAAGGCCTTTGGCAGGGCAGTTTGCGCCTAAGTCCTCAAATTTTAGGACATCTAAAAAAGTGGGTCATTATTACATCTGCTGGCGCCAGCACTCGCATTGAAGGCGCTAAAATGACGGACGAAGAAATTGACCGTTTTTTGCGCGGACTTAAAGCCAAAGCGCCGACGAGCCGAGATGAACAAGAGGTGGCCGGATATGCCGATTTGATCGGCAGAATTTTTGACAACTGGCGCGCTCTTCCGTTGTCGGAAAATTGGATTTTGCAATTTCATGACATATTGTTGCATTTCTCTGAAAAAGATCGGACTCATAAAGGCCGTTATAAAAGCGCGCCCAACACCGTGGTAATGAAAAATAAACAAGGAGAACAGGTGATATTGTTTGATCCCACTCCTCCGTATCTCGTAAAACCGGAGATGGAAGCCGTCATCGCTTGGACAAATTCCCAGCTTGAAGCTAATGGAACTCACCCTCTTTTGGTTATTGCGAATTTCATTTTTGAATTTTTAGCCATTCACCCTTTCAAAGACGGCAACGGCAGGATGAGCCGCGCTTTGACAAATTTATTGCTTCTCAAGACCGGCTATGGCTATGTTCCGTATGTTTCTTTGGATGAAATTATTGAAGAGACAAAAGCGGACTACTATCTAGCCCTCCGAGCCACTCAAAAAAACCATAAAACCGATCATCAAGATATTGCTCCATGGCTGGAATATTTTCTCAAAGCGCTTCTTGAGCAGGCCAAACGGACAAGAAAGATTATGGAAGAAGACCAGCCGGAAAAATTACTTTCGGAAAAGCAATTGGAAATTTACCGCTTATTTGATAAAAATGAAAATTTGAGCGTGGCTGACATTGATAAACTGTTAAAAGGCAAAATACCGCAATCAACAATCAAACAGGCGCTCTCTCGATTGGTAAAATCCAAGCTGCTTGAACGAATCGGCCAAGCCCGAAGCTCAAGGTATAGAAAAATCGAATAAGCAAAAAATCTGGCCGCGGTCATTAAAAAGCCGACCAAGAATTTAATCATTCCCTCTGTCTTTTCCAAAGAAGTCGTCAAGGCAGTCGCGCGGGCGATTCGGTGAAATAATCTTCTTAAAAATTCCTACGAGGCATGACTACCAATTTTCAGTTCTCGTTGCGTTAGTTTGTTAAACCAGCGCAATTTTATTTGCATATTTCGTTGATATCTGATAAAATATAAATATATTTGAATTCAGATATCTATGAGCAAAAAAATAAATCCATTAGCAGAAGTTTTCGGTTTTCCTGTATCCAATAATA